>OFMG01000368.1_pt1 | contig 62725 bp, 55 predicted proteins | sample 1541751 | NCBI WGS metagenome assembly OFMG01 (sample SAMN04209232, study PRJEB22552) | human gut metagenome | biome: gut; material: feces | host: Homo sapiens | place: USA: Oklahoma
TTGTAAAGACCTTGGAGAGGGTCTATAAAAACTACTACTATATAATACGAGGAGAATTCTTGCTAGCTCTTGTTAAACAGTTTGCCGATGAAATAACCGGCAATTGTGATTCCAAATACCATAAGTGCACTTTCCAGAACAATATGAGCTACCATCTATCTTTTCCTCCTTTTCCTAGCAAGCCGCTTTTTCTTCTTTGGATAAGCGGAAATATCCAGGTTTTGTTCCAGGCAGCACGGCTGTCAGAACAAGGCCAAGGATCACTGAAACAATCATGCACAGATATACCTGATGGAAATTTACCATTCCCAGACGCTCCTGCAGTCCACAGGTTACCCATACGATATTTGCGATCCATGATACAAACATAGTGATCATTGCAGCTGTTCCGATTTTTCTTACCCATGGACCGGTGATCTGGGTGATCACGATCATCATGACCGTACATGCAATACCAAACCAGGTTGCGATGGAACCCATGGAATAAGCATTCTCACAGGTACCCCAGATATGTGCGGAACCAAGCATGGTCAAAGCAAGTGTGACACCGACCTGTGCAGTTGGCAGCCCTTTTCCTGCAAGTGCAAAGTTTCCTTCCTCCACACTGTGTTTATTTTTCCGGGCAATGACCAGACCGACGCCAACAACCGTTAAAACTTCATAAATAATAACAAATGCCAGTATTCCCCAATTCATAATCTACCTTACCTTCTTTCTCTCAAATCATAAGCTATACATTTTCTCTACACTCCACAGATTTTTTTCCGGAATTTCTTATCTGTTTTTACACTCACATTATAAGTGTTCCCTGCTCCGGAATCCAATTTGTAAAAGTCATTCTGCCATGCAGTTTGGTAATGATTCTTTCTGCATTCATACACTGATACACAACGGTTATCAAAAACACTCTTTCTCGCTTGTTTTTTATACATATTGTATATATTTTATATTTATTTTTTGTTATATTTATATATTCTATCGGTTTTGTCATCGGTTTTGGTTATGATTCCATGCCGTTCATGTATTCATTTCTTTTATAAGATGATGTTGTGGGCAAACCACCCCTTGGAAATAAACTTTCCAAGGGGTGGTTTGTAAGGATTTGATTATTTCATTATTTCTGCGGATGTGTCTTCAGGAAATCATGTGCAGCCTCACTCATGGCAAGCACATTTTCCGGTTTTGCATCTGATGGGATATCGCATCCGGTTGCGATCATACAACCCCAAGGTCCGATATCTTCCAGAAGTTTTGTCACATACTCTTTTACCTCCTCCGGTGTACCAAATGTCATCAGTTCACACGGAACATCACCGAGGATACATACATCTTTTCCAAGTACTTCTCTTGCTTTTCGAATATCTGTTTTTGAATCCAGTGCCAGGATATAGGTCTTGTCTTCCAGACGTTTAAACTTATCCAGATCCAGATTCCAGCAGGAATCCAGATGGAACGTCGGAATGACGTTCATCTCGATACACAGGTCATAGTAAGCTTTAAAGGCCGGCCATACGAATTCATCAAACATCTTCGGGGAAACCAGATCCGGGCCGGTTCTCCATCCTCCAATCCATACGCCCAGGGCATGAGTATCTTTTATCTGCTGTTTATAAGCTTTCAGATTATGCTCCAATACCATATCAAAAATTTCATGCATCAACTCCGGTTCTTCCATCAGATCATCCATAAAGAATGCTTCCAGGGAACGTCCGCCGCAGAAATACTCAAACGGTGTGATCATCAGGAAATCAACGATACACGGAATACCTGCTTCATAAAACTTCTGATAGCAGCGGGGATTTGCTTCAAAAAACGGTTTCAGGTTTTCCCAGTTATTGTCACATTTTTCTGCGATAAACTGTTTCTGGAATGCATCCCATCCCATCTCTTTGATCTTCTCATAATCCTCAAACTGCATGTTCTCAAACTCTTTGATCTGCCACATATCATCATCGCCCAGTTCCTGTCCCGGAAGTGCTGCTTTAGACAGCCACTGTGTACCCAGCAGATACGGGGAAAAGATCACATTCTGTGTACCATCTGCTCCAATGCGCTTTAGTTCCGTCAGATTTGCATCGCAGGCTTTATCGAAATCCGTGATATAATCTTTTAATAATACATGCTGTGCCCGTGCAAAATACGCGTTTCCACATGGAACCACCGGTACACGGTCCACCGGCTCACAGCGAACCGCTTTTCTCAATAATTCAAGATTCTCTTCATATTTACCCATAATACATTCCTCCATGTTTGGCAATACTTGTCCTTATTTTTTCCGCCACTGTTCAATGACATTTCTTTTTGATAAATCAAGTATATCTATTATCCTGATGCATGTACACTGAATAAATCCCATCTTGTCATACACTTTAGTTATCATTTGTCCTACCGTCTGGTTATGCTTTTGGGGACAATGCCGGATATCATTTTGCTGAAAAATAACTGGAAGTTTTCTGAAAAAAGTGTATACTGGAAAAAAGACATTTACAAAAATGACTGACAGCGCAGTCTGCCAGTATTATAAGGACAGGGAGGAAATGACCGGCCGCCGGTCAAACTGATACTATGAGATCATTAAATCTGACATTACTTACTGATTTATACGAAATAACAATGATGCAGGGCTATTTCAAAGCCCGGAACAATGACGTGGTTGTATTTGATGCATTTTACCGGGAAAATCCATGTGGTGGCGGCTATGCCATCGCCTGTGGTCTGGAACAGGTCATCGATTACATCAAAAATCTTCAGTTCTCTGCGGACGATATCCGCTATCTGCAGAGTCTGAATATGTTTGACGAAGATTTCTTAAAATATCTGAGTACGTTCCGTTTTTCCGGCAGTATTTATGCAATTCCGGAAGGCACCGTGATGTTCCCCCGTGAGCCATTCATCAAAGTTATCGCACCGATCATGGAAGCACAGTTGGTAGAAACCGCTATTTTAAATATTCTGAACCATCAGAGCCTCATCGCCACAAAAGCAGCCCGTGTCTGCTATGCAGCACAAAACGACGGTGTCATGGAATTCGGTCTGCGCCGTGCACAGGGACCGGATTCCGGTATTTACGGTGCCCGCGCTGCTGTCATCGGCGGCTGCTGCGGAACTTCCAACGTACTTGCAGGACAGATTTTCAACATTCCGGTCAAAGGCACACACGCCCACAGCTGGATCATGAGTTTTCCGGACGAGTACACCGCATTCAAAACATATGCAGAGCTATATCCGAATGCCTGCATTCTGCTGGTCGATACCTATGACACTTTAAAATCCGGTATTCCAAATGCCATCCGCGTATTCCAGGAGATGAAAGATGCCGGTGTAGAACTGCACAATTATGGTATCCGGATGGACAGCGGAGACCTGGCTTATCTGTCCAAGAAAGTACGACAAATGCTGGATACTGCCGGATTCCCGGATGCCATCATCTCCGCTTCCAACGATCTGGACGAATATCTGATCGAGACCTTGAAGATCCAGGGTGCAAAAATCACCTCCTGGGGTGTCGGTACAAGCCTGATCACCTCCAGAGACTGCCCGGCTTTCGGCGGTGTATACAAACTTGCTGCCATCCGCAATGAAGATGGGCACTTCACACCAAAGATCAAACTTTCTGAAAACACGGAGAAAGTTACCAATCCGGGCAACAAAGAGATTTATCGTATTTATGATAAAGAAACAGGAAAAATCCGTGCAGATCTGATCTGCCTGGCAAATGAGACCTTTGATGAAAACGAAGACATGGTACTCTTTGATCCGAATGAGACATGGAAACGCACTCGCATCGTCGGTGGCACTTACACTATGCGGAAACTTCTGGTTCCGATCTTTGAAGAAGGAAAATGTGTATACACTTCTCCGAGTGTTATGGAAATCCAGTCCATCTGTACACAGGAAAAAGCTACACTATGGGATGAAAATATGCGTTTCGTAAATCCATCCAACGTATATGTGGATCTGTCCGATAACTTATATGACCTGAAACAAAAAGTCTTCAATGAACTCAGTGCGGCAAAATACCACATTGTGTAATGGCTCGCTTCTTAAATTTAATATGAAAACGAAGAATCCTGTCGGGACGCTAGACGTTCACTACCCTCGTTTTGCTTCGGTTTTATCGTGCTCGCTCTCACGCCTGAAAAAGAGGTCGTTCCCGCTCGCACAAAACTCGCAAAACTCAGTCGTTCACTGAATCGCTTACCCTGACAGGATTCTTCGTTTTCTATATTTACCTTATGAATCAGCCAATTCACACCACTGCACTTTATACCACATCAACTTAATCAGAGATGAACTGTACAGAATACTTTTTCCGTTTATTCATTGTGTAAATAGAACAAAACTGAAACTATTCCAACAAAAGGATCGTTGTAAAATTTTCGTCGTGACTGCTGCATCTAGCCCGACCGCGTGAGTGTGTCTGAACCCGCTGGTTTTGCGGGTGAGTTCGCGGGAGCGGTCGGAGATAAGCGATGCAGCTGACACAGAAAATTTTTCATGTCCTTGTTGGAATAGTTTCAGTTTGTTCTTTATAAATAAAAAGAAAATTTAATTAAACCCGATCACTTTCTGGGAGATTTTGTAAATCGTCAGCGACAATTTTCTTCCGCCTTTTCCGGGAAGATTCAATGTCTGTCCCATAATGCGGTTCCGCAGTTTATGGAACAGCCGGATATCCCGGTTCTTGATATAAGTCCAGAGTTCTCTTTTTTTCTCCAGATTCTCCTCCGTACCGGATTTCAGCAGCATCACGGTAGATATCACGGTAATGATTTCCAGATAGTTCATCATATAATGCCGCAGATGGCGGTCTGCTATCTTCCACAGATCATAGGCATCCACCATGATCTTGTTCACTTTGATCTGCTGATCAATGTTTTTGATCATATTCTTTTCATTGACGGACTGATCTTCCCGACCGATATAATAACGGTAAAAATCAACATCCAGATAGTACATCGTTTTTACATATGGAAGTGGCACATATACAAAAAGATTGTCCACGTAAAAGGTATGCTTTGGCAGTACCAGATGACAGTCACGCAACAGCTGTGTCCGATAAATAACAGAATGCATCAAAATATATTTTCCGATTTTAAAATTCCTTGTCTCTTCCCAGCCGAACAACTGTCCCTGCGGAAGAATATTATGGTAACGGGTCGCAGACTTGTGCTTTGCCCCTTCTTTTTCATATACAAAATTACTGATCATCATATCCAGCATACATCCTGCAGAACAAAGATTATGCAATGCATCCAGAATCTGGCGATAACTTGCTTCATCTACCCAGTCATCGCTGTCTACAACCTTAAAATACAATCCGGTAGCATGATTCAGTCCTGCATTCAATCCGGCACCATGGCCGCCGTTCTCCTGATGAATGGCACGAACAATGGATGGGTATTTTTCCGCATATGCATCTGCAATCGCACCTGTATCATCGGAAGAACCATCGTCTACGATAATAATTTCCACATCTTCTCCACCGATCAGCAACGAATCTACACATCGGCGCATATAATCCTGTGAATTGTAACAGGGCACGGTAAATGTTAATAACTTCATACGATCTCTTTCCCCTTTTTCGTATTCCTTGTTTCCTTTTAGTATACATCACAGTTTTGAAAAAATTAACCTGTTTTTTCTGAATTTTTTCTTACTTCTTTTGTATTCATAGTTTGTTCACATTTTATTTGCAAAAATAACATACTCTCCACATACGAAAGACACAATTTATCTCTATACTTCTAAGTGTAAGATAAATAAAGAACTTACACCAGCCAACATAGCAATTAGCAATTTCTTTTCATAAATCTTTTTCATGTATAGCCGATGCCAACCGCATCGGCTCCTCTTTTCAGTTCCCGCAGAGAACGCTGCTTCTCGAACTCCAGATTCAGTAAGGTTCCACTATTTTATCTGTAGAACTGACTCATTATTTTTCTTTAAATCTTTCATTTCCCAGCCGGATGTTCATATATTTCGTATAAGCCGCAAATGCCGCCGGGATCGGATACGCTTCCTCCGAATGTGCCGCCTCTACAAACAACAGTCCTGCTTCCTCTCTGGTCAGAGAATCCACTTCTACCATGTACCCCTGCATATGCCATTCCACGTGGGAAAAAATATGTTTTGCTTCTTCAAGACGCTGGATCCGCATGGGATGTAGATGCATATCCTGCACCACCCGCAATGCTTCATCCTCTGTCAGCGTTCCCGGCTCATTTGGAAACTCATACAGACCTGCCAGCAATCCCTTTTTCGGACGTCTTTTCAAAACCACTCGCTCTCCGTCACGGATCACCAGCACCGTGCGTTCCTCGATTCTTCTGCCCTTTGCCTTCTTTTTTACCGGAAGTTCCTGCCAGAGTCCCCGTTTTCTCGTTTCACAGAAAGAATACCAGGGGCACTGGTCACACAATGGCTCTCCGTTTGGCACACAGACAATGGCTCCAAGTTCCATCAGTGCCTGGTTAAAACTCCCGGCACAGTCCTGTGGAATCACCTGCTGCAATGCCTGCTCTACTCTCGTTTTTACTGACTGTTTCATAATATCAGAGCTGTCCGCAGATACACGCATCAGGATCCGCAATACATTTCCATCCACCGCAGGCACCGGAATCCCGTATGCAATGGATGCAATTGCGCCCGCTGTATAGTGTCCGATTCCTTTCAACTCCAGCAGTTTTTCATAATCCGCCGGCAGTTTGCCATCATACTGCTCCATCACCGTCTGCGCCGCGATCTGCATGTTACGCACCCGGTTATAATAACCAAGCCCTTCCCACAGTTTTAGCAACCGTTCTTCCTCACATTCTGCCAAACTTTTCACATCCGGAAGTGCATGCATAAACCGTTCAAAATATGGTTTCACTGCCTCCACACGGGTCTGTTGCAGCATGATCTCCGACACCCAGACACGATAAGGTGTACTTATACTCCTCCAGGGCAGTGTCCGTGCATTTTTTTCAAACCATGCCAGCAAAGGCTTTACAATCTGTTCCAATTGAAATTCTTCCAGCATTTCTATCTTATCTCCTATTATATGTGCTTCCTATTCCTCACAGCCCGTAAGGAATTATCTATCCCCGCCAGTAAAGCGGACATTCGCAATCCGTTTTCGCTACTTGCTCATGAACGCAGTCGCTTTGCGACCCACGCTCATATCATTTAGCACTTTAACAGATATTTTATACTTTTTCTACTAGGAAATGTTCGTTTTATTGTTTTCTTTTTAACAAATATGGTGTATAATCAATTTGTTGAGTAAATTGTATTCTCAGGATACATAAATTACATGTACGTTCCACCCCTTTTAAATGAAGAATTCTAAACTTGTTTAAAGAGATTATGACCGTACATTTACCAAAACAGGAGGTATTTGAAATGAATAATTTACTTTTAGAAGTAGAAGGCCCAATCGCCGTACTTACTATCAACAGACCAAAGGCATTAAATGCCCTGAACAGTGAGACACTGACAGAGTTAAACGAAGTTCTTACTGAGATTGAAGGAAGAGATGACATCAAAGTCGTAATCCTTACCGGTGCCGGCGAAAAATCATTTGTTGCAGGTGCAGACATCTCTGAGATGGTAAACTTCTCCGCAGCAGAAGGACGTGCTTTCGGTATGAGAGCTTCCGAACCATTCTTCAAATTACAGAACATGCGTCAGGTTACAATCGCAGCTGTAAACGGTTTTGCATTAGGCGGTGGATGCGAGATTTCCATGGCTTGTGATATCCGTATTGCTTCTGAAAATGCATTATTCGGACAGCCGGAATGCGGTCTTGGAATTATCCCGGGATTCGGTGGTACACAGAGACTTGCCCGCCTGGTTGGTATGGGACGTGCAAAAGAAATGATCTTTGCATGCCAGAACATTGATGCTGCCGAGGCTTACAGAATCGGTCTTGTAAACAAAGTTGTTCCGCAGGAAGAGCTTATGGCTACTGCTAAAAAATTGGCCGGTAAGATTGCACGTAACGCAAGCTATGCGGTTGCAATTGCAAAAGCTGCTATCAACAATGGTTATGACATGGATATCAAGAATGCGGTTGAGTACGAAGCAAACCTCTTCGGTATGACATGCTCTACACATGACAAAACAGAAGGAATGACTGCTTTCCTTGAGAAACGTAAAGAGAAAAACTTCACAGATTTCTAAATAAAACCGGAATCGTTTCCGAATCTTTTCAGACTGAGTTCAAGTCGAACGCACGTGAGACCTAGTGCGTGATTCTACTCAACTCAGACTGAAATAAATCAACCATGATAGGGGTGCCACCAAATACAAGTATGTATTTCTGGCACTCCTTCTTTCATAAAAAACAAGAAAGTATGCATCGTTTGCACGAAGTGCTGAGGATGTGCAGTGATTCTGAGAAGAATATGTCAGCTTTCGCTGACCAGAATCACGCACCAAGTCTCACGTGCGTTCGTCTTGAACTTACTATTATTGAAAGGAATTGAAAAACATGAACAAAAAAATGATCAGTTTCATTGGCGGTGGAAATATGGCTACTGCCATCATCAGCGGGATCCTCTCTTCCGGACTGTCAGACAGTGACCATATCTGTGCAACTGCCGCACACGAATCTTCTGTTATTCGTCTGAAAGAAACTTTACACATTGAAGCTACTACAGACAACAAAGCCGCTGCTCAAAAAGCAGACATTCTTTTTTTGGCCATAAAACCAAATATGTTTCACAAAGTAATTCCTGAAATCCGACATGCAGTGAAAGAAAATGCGATCATCGTATCAATTGCTGCCGGACAGACGATCGAACGTATAGAAGAAATATTTGAAACTTCCATCAAATTAGTGCGTGTCATGCCAAATACTCCGGCTATGGTTGGTGCAGCTATGAGTGCTATATGCTGCAACGATGCCGTTACCGATGAAGATCTGGCTGAAATTCAGGCTATTTTCAACAGTTTTGGTAAATCCGAGGTAGTCAGCGAATCTATGATAGATACCGTTATCGGTGTCAGCGGATCTTCTCCTGCATATGTATACATGTTTATTGAAGCAATGGCCGATGCCGCTGTAGCAGATGGCATGCCGCGTGCACAGGCATATAAATTTGCTGCCCAGGCCGTACTTGGTTCCGCCAAGATGGTACTTGAGACAGGAAAGCATCCGGGCGAACTGAAAGATGCTGTATGCTCTCCGGGCGGCACTACCATCGAAGCTGTCGCAACATTGGAAAAAGCGGGCCTGCGCAATGCTGTCATTGAAGCACAGAGAGCATGCGTGCAGAAATCACGAGATATGAATTCTTGATTTTCCGTTTTAGATTAAATTTTATAATACGAACTTCTACAATTTTATCTCAGTCGCTAGAAATCGCTCCTTGAGAGAAAATTGCAGAAGTTCTAAATTTACTCTGCTAAATTTACAGATTTTAGTGTCTCTCTGCACTGCTTACACAACAAAACTCTTGTAATGCCTGCACATAGCCTGCATTATCTACCAAATAACCGGTACCATGCTCTGCGCCTTCCACCAAAAGCAGTTTTTTCGGTGCGATGCAGTTTTTGGCAGCCTGAATCGTCATTTCCACCGGTACATTACTGTCTGCCGTTCCGTGCACCAACAGTACCGGAATCGTATTTTCTTTCATTACTTCCGGCACAGACAATGTTTTCAACCCATAGTGTGCATAAAAACGACTCCAGATCCCGATTGATACCGTAATCAGATTCCCCTTGCAATGAAACATTGTGTGGATTCTTTTTTTTATAATATCATAAGGCGATGAAAACGCACTGTCCGCCACGATTCCCGTCACATTTTCCGGAAGTTCCATACACACTTCCATCGTTTTTTCTGTGGAAATACTGATTGGAATCAGCTTCTTTTCATGGTGTGCAGTGGCCATCAGCACCGTAGATGCTCCCATGGACAGCCCGGCCAGAATGATTTTCTGATCCGGTCCAAACCGTTTTGCAATATACTGCGCCCACAGACAGCAGTCTCTGCTCTCCAGTACCCCGAATCCGATGTACTTTCCTTCGCTTTCGCCTGCGGCACGCTGATCAATATGTACGATCCGATTACCACATTCATAATACACATGGGAAGAGGCGGAAAAATCCACCTCCGGATGGGTGCGGTATCCATGAAACATCAGTACCGTTCCTTTTGCTCCTGGTTGATCCATCAGACGGCCATGCAGCTTGAAGCCATCCTCAGACCGGATAAAAACATCTTCTGCCTCCTGCCGGTTGATCCATTCGATTCCCTCCTGGATTTCCTCATAATACTGATCCCAGGATGTGCCTTTCAATGCCTCCCGGTCTGTAATATTCAACTCATGTCCACGGCAGATAGCCGTCCGGAATCCCACATATCCAATTACCATCCACAGCAAAATAACAACTGCTGCCACAACTATAAGTATTATCCACATCTATCTCTATCTATATACTCCCTTCTAACAGTTCAAGAATATCCTCGCACTATTTCCACATGCATTCGATCTAAATGATATTTCCCCGGAATACGAGTAAAGCGGACATTCGCAATTCACTTTCTTGCTGCATCAGACAGATTAAGCCTTCTTTTCCACGGAAACCTCATCAATCAATCTAAGTTCTTCCTCTGTAAATCCGGCACTTTCTATCACTTTGATATTATCCAGGATCTGCTGCGGTCTGGATGCCCCGATCAGTACACTGGTGACTACATCATCCTTCAATACCCATTTCAGAGCCATCTGTGCCAGGCTCTCGCCACGCTGTTTTGCGATCTCATTCAACGCCTGGATCTGATGGATCTTACTGTCTGTCAACTGCTCTTTTTTCAGGAACCGGCCATCTGTATTGACACGGCTGTCAGCCGGAATCCCATTCAGATAACGGTCGGTCAGCATCCCCTGTGCCAATGGACTGAATGCAATGATTCCCTTGCCCTCTTCCTGTGCCGCCTGTTTTAACCCGTTCTGCTCAATGGTACGGTCAAAAATAGAATAACGGTTCTGGTTAATGACAAACGGGCAATGCAGTTCTCTCATAATCGCTGCTGCGCGTTTCATCGTCTCACCGTCATAATTGGAAATTCCGGCATACAACGCTTTTCCGCTTTTTACCGCCTGATCCAGTGCTCCCATAGTCTCCTCTAACGGAGTATTCGGATCCATCCGGTGATGGTAAAAAATATCCACATACTCCAGTCCCAGTCTTTCCAGACTCTGATCCAGACTTGCCAGCAGATATTTACGGCTGCCCCAGTCGCCGTAAGGACCTTTCCACATATCATAACCGGCTTTTGTACTGATGATCAGCTCATCCCGGTAAGCGGTAAAATTCTCTTTCAGCAGTTTTCCAAGATTTGCTTCCGCACTTCCATACTCCGGTCCGTAATTATTGGCCAGATCAAAATGTGTGATACCATTGTCAAAAGCAGTAAATACCATCTGCCGCATATTTTCATATACTCCGGTATCTCCGAAATTGTGCCAGAATCCAAGGGAAACTTCCGGCAGTTTTAAGCCGCTGTTTCCACAACGGTTGTATACCATTTTGTCATATCTTGTCTCTTTTGCCTGATACATGATACTTACCTCCTTTTACTAACTTTTTCTCTATCTGAAATATTTTACCACTACTCCGGTGCATTTTCTATTTATATTTCAAGCGGACATTCGCAATCCGCTTTTGCTACTTGCTTATTCTGCGTTCAGGCTCCCAGCAGCACTGCCATGATCGGTATCGTCACCAGTGATAAGATAGTAGAGATTGCCACACCGATGGAAGCGGACTGGCTCTGCCGCGGATACGGTGCCGCACCCATGGCAACCAGAGAAGCTACCGGCATACCTGCACCAATCGTACAGATATTGATCAGTGACACATCCTTTGTCACAAGATGCATGAACAGCCACACGATCACCGGCATCACTGCCAGGCGGATCGGAAGCATCGGCCAGATACCACGTTCCTTTTTGATATCACCCAGAGAGGAAGCCGCCATGGATGCTCCGATGATGATCATGGACAACGGTGTCGTGATATTTCCCACAAATCCCACACAGGAGTAGAAAATATCCGGCATCGGAATGTTTGCAAAATAGATGACCAGTGATGCAATGGAAGCAATGATTCCGTTGTTGATAAAACTGCGGAAGTTCATTTTTTCTTTTACATAATTCCCGGACTCGATGGCCGCGTCTTTTTTCAGCAGATGCAGACCCATGGAGAAAAACAGGATACTGAATGGCATGTTGAAGATCGTAATATAGAAAATCGCGCTGTCACCATATAACGCCTGTACCACCGGATAACCCATAAATGAACTATTTGAAAAAATAAGCATGCACATGTAAGTCCCACGCAGATGCGCCGGTACATGCATGATCTTTGTGATGATCCAGGACAGGATCGGAAAGATCACATACATCACCACTCCCGCCAGAAACAGCTTCAGGATCATACCGGTATCTTCATGTGATACGGTAGACAGACTGTTCAGAATAATACATGGACATGTGATCTGTACGATCAGACTTGAAAGTTTCGCGTTAACTTCTTTTGTCAGAATATCTTTCTTAAACAGGTAAAAACCAATCAACATTGCAAACAATAATTTGCACATCGTAGTAACAATTGTCATAATTCCATCTCTCTCCCATTTCCAGCAACAATCCGTATTGCTTTATCTTATTTAAGAATGCCCTCGACATTCTTGCTGCGAGATGCACGTCGTGCAATGCATAGCATATTTTTTTGTGCATCTCTGCAATCCTTTCCGCTATTTACATATCGTATATAATACATTATTTTACTGATTAAGTGTAACACAACCGCTATGGTTTGTCATTGCTAATTTGGTCTTACCAGTAATTCGCCTATATTTTTGTAAATTTCGACGGATTCTTTCGTTCTTTTCTCTCATTTTCATTTCTTTTGTACACAAAAAAGATGTCCTATGATATACTAATGACATAATGTTGGGTTCTAAAGATGCCATACGAATTGATCCGTACTTCGTACTCCCACAATTCTACCCAATATTCGTATATCGTGAAGCTGACGCTCCACTTTTATGCAGCTTGGCATCACCATACATAAGGAGGCTATGCAGTATTATGAAAAAATTCATTCAGGAATTCAAAGAATTTGCCTTAAAAGGCAATATGATGGATCTTGCCATAGGTATGATCATCGGAAGTGCATTTACCGGCATCGTAAATTCCCTGGTAAATGACATCATCAATCCGATCCTCGGTATCTTTACCGGAAAAATCGATTTTTCCAATCTGTTTCTCACCCTGGACGGTTCCCACTACGAGACACTGGCCGCTGCTGAAAAAGCCGGTGCTGCTGTATTCAAATACGGTTCCTTTATCTCCAATGTGATCAATTTTATCATTATGGCACTGGTTGTATTCTGTATTGTAAAATTCTTAAACAAGCTGCGCAGACCGGAACCGGAAAAGCCGGCAGCTCCGACCACAAAAAAATGTCCGTACTGTATGTCTGAGATCAGTATCGAAGCAACCCGCTGTCCGAACTGTACTTCCTCTCTCATTGATGTGGACGCAAAAGAATTATCATAAGTATTGTCATAAACTCTGTATCTGTCCGGCAAAATGGCTCTGCACAGATACAGACTTTTTATAAATGTTTTATTATTTAAGAAATGAGGGCTTGAATTATGTGGGCTTACGAAAGTGTATTTTATCAGATTTATCCGCTTGGATTCTGCGGAGCACCTTTTGAAAATGACGGTGTCCTGACACCGCGGATCCGAAAGGTCATCGACTGGATTCCACACATCAAAAATCTTGGTGCGAATGCGATCTATTTTTCACCGGTATTTGAATCCGATACCCATGGATACAATACCAGAGATTTCCGTAAAATCGACGTACGTCTGGGCACAAACGAAGATTTTGCCGATGTCTGCCAGGCATTGCACAAGGAAGGAATCAAAGTCGTGCTGGACGGCGTATTCAATCATGTCGGCCGCGGATTCTGGGCATTTCAGGATGTCCTGGAAAAACGCTGGGATTCGCCGTACAAAGACTGGTTCCATATCAGCTTTGACGGAAACTCCAACTACAATGACGGGCTGTGGTATGAGGGCTGGGAAGGCAATTATGACCTGGTAAAACTGAATCTCTGCCATCCGGATGTGAAACAGCATATTTTTGACAGTATCCGAAGCTGGGTGGAGGAATTTGATATCGATGGCCTGCGTCTTGATGTAGCCTACTGTCTGGATGAGAACTTTGTGCGGGAACTCCGGGCATTCTGTGACAGCCTGAAACCGGATTTCTTCCTGGTGGGTGAAATGCTGCACGGCGATTACAACCGTCTGATGAATGATTCCATGCTGCATTCGGCAACAAACTACGAATGTTACAAAGGACTGTTCTCCAGTTTCAACTCCATGAATATGTTCGAGATCATCCACTCACTCCTGCGTCAATTCGGTCCGGAAAACTGGACACTCTACCGGGGCAAACATCTGCTCTGCTTTGTAGATAACCACGATGTCAGCCGCATTGCAAGCAATCTGACCAATGAACAGCATCTGCCGCTGATCTATGCCCTGTGCTTTGGTATGCCGGGCATTCCGTGTGTATACTATGGAAGTGAATGGGGTGCAAAAGCAAACAAAAGCGAAGGTGATCCGGCATTACGCGCCTGCTTTGATGCTCCGGTGGAAAATGACCTGACCGCATGGATTTCCAAACTTGCTGCCGCAAAAAAAGCCAGCAATGCATTAAATTATGGCGATTTCCGCTCTGTCGTACTGACAAACCGCCAGTGCATTTTTGAACGAAAAACAGATTCCGAACGTGTACTGGTTGCAATTAATGCCGACAACGTACCATATACCGCTCATTTTGATGCAGGCTGTGGCACTGCCGTTGACCTGATCACAGGTAATACACATGATTTTGGTGGAGGCAGTGAACTTCCGCCGTACAGCGCATTTTTCTGGAAATGTGAACGCTAATCGTTACACCTAAGAAATAATCCTGCAAAAACAAAAACTCCGGGTCAGCTTCATACCTTGAAGCCAATCCGGAGTTTTTATTTTTGTTTAATAGTTACCACAGTATCCGTTGTACCTTCTTTTTTCACATATCAATAAAATGTCCATTTAGCAAGATGATCTCCTTCATACACAACTTTCAGTGAAAAAAACTGCGGATCATCCGACAGCAGACGTTCTAAAAACAGATGATCTCCCTCCCATGTCGGAAGCGACAACACCTCTTCTTTGTCCACCCATTCCAGTGTACCTTCACTGCACTCTGTCAATTCTCCGTAAAGCGGACATTCGCAATCCGCTTTCGCTACTTGCTCATGAACGCAGTCGCTTTGCGACCTGCGTTCAAACTCTGTCGCAGTAAACAGATGCATATATTCATCTTCCCATTCATCGGAACAAAACGTCACAATCCCCCGGAACTGATACTTTGTCAACGTCAGCCCTGTCTCTTCTTTTACTTCACGGATCAGGCACTCATCCGGACTTTCTCCCGGCTCAAACTTTCCACCGACACCGATCCACTTATCATGATTCTCATCATTCTTTTTTTTCGTTCGATGAAGCATCAGATATTTTCCATCTTTTTCTATATAACATAAAGTTGTAAGTCGCATAATATATTTCCACCTTTTTCTATTGCTTTTTGTTCTTCATTTGGAATATACTCGATATATGAATTTAAACGATTAAGGAGTTAATTATGTCATATGCACTTGTCCTTCTCTGTGGCGGACTCAGCACCCGCATGGGCACAAACAAAGCCTTCCTCCCTTTCGGCAAATATACCCTGATGGAATATCAGGTTCAGCGTTTTCGCCCTTACTTTGAAAAAATATATTTATCCGTTCCGAAAATGACAGATTCCTGGATGCAGCTTGCTACCAGACTGGATTGCACAGCAATTCCTGACCGCGTTGAAAAAATCGGTCCGCTGGGAGGACTGTACAGCTGTCTTTCTGCTGTTACAGAGGATCTGCTGTTTTTCACACCGGTAGATGCACCATTTACAAGCACAAATGCTGCCCTTACAATATGCCAGACACTGGAGCAGGCCATTGAAACGAATCCGTCAAAATATGCCTGCGTCCTGAAACATCCGATCCGCGGAATGCAGCCCCTTTCCGCAGCCTATGCAAAAACCTGCCTTCCTGTCATCGAACACATGATACAGGCAGAAAACTATCGCCTGCGCCAGCTCCTGACATCGGAACACACTGTTATCTCTGACATCCTCGTTCCCCAGGAACACTTTTATAATATGAACGATATGCCATCCTACTACCATGCCCTGCAAATGCTGGCAGAAAAACAACCCGCACTGTTTCCGCCTGATTTTATTTCTCAATCAGATCAGCCAATTCCATACGTCTCTTTTTCTGCAAAATCAGGTACAGGAAAAACAACCTATCTGGAAAAACTGGTTGCCTGCCTGAAAGAAAGGGGACTTCGCATTGCCCTGATCAAACATGATGCGCATGGATTTGAACTGGATCAGCCCGGAAAAGACAGCTATCGTCTCCGCGAAGCCGGTGTCGACACCATGATTCTCTCCGGACCGGATCAAACTGTACAGATTAGCAGACATACCGCCGGTGAACCATCCCTGAAGCAGCTGCTCTCTTCCATTCAGGGTGTCAATCTGATCCTGATTGAGGGCTACAAATTCGGAGCACAGCCGAAAATCCAGCTGCTCCGCAAAGGTTATAGTGAGACGCCCGTTGGAAATCCGGAAAATACCATTGCATATGTTGCTGATTTTCCATACGATCCTGTTCCGTCAGATCTCCCGGTCTTTGCTTTAAACGATCCACAGGATTTAGCGGAATACCTTGTTTCCAGCTTCGGTTTGAAATAAGTGTAGATGTGCAGTGATTCTGAGAAGAATATGTCAGCTTTCGCTGACCAGAATCACGCACCAAGTCTCACATGCGTTCGACTTGAAAAGAAGGGATTCTGCTAATTGAAAATCTGCGCATGCGACAAAATGTTTCAAAGATTGGATGCATGCGTGGCACGCGGTGCCATCACGTAAAATGGGCAAATCTGAAAGCAAAATCCAAGACAAGACGGTAGGTTGATTTTCGTCACCGCAGCGAGCATAGCCCGCCTCCGTGAGTGTGTCTGAGCACGCTGTTTTTGCGTGCGAGTTCGCGGGAGGAGGCGGAGATAAGCGGCGCAGCGGAGGTAGAAAATCATCCGTGTCTGTCTGGATTTCTGCTTCAGATTTGCCCTTTACATAGATAAACAAAATTTTATTTTACGGCCCCGATCAGTTCATTGATATCCGCCACACCATGCATCTGCATATACTGCTCGATACCGTCCACGATCTCCATGGTCACCATCGGATTTGCAAAATTTGCAGTTCCGACGCTGACAGCCGTAGCTCCTGCCAGAATCAGTTCCAGCGCATCTTCTGTATTCCGGATGCCGCCCATTCCGATGATCGGAAGGTTCACTGCATTTGCCACCTGATATACCATACGGACTGCGATCGGATGTACTGCCGGACCGGACAATCCACCTGTCTTATTTGCAATTGCAAACGCACGTTTGTTGACATCGATCTTCATGCCCGTCAATGTGTTGATCAGGGACAGGGCATCCGCGCCGCCTGCCTCTGCGGCTTTTGCCATCACGGTAATATCTGTAACATTCGGGCTCAGTTTCATGATCACCGGCTGTTTTGCATGCTTTTTCACTTCTCTTGTGATTGCTTCTACGGCTTTCGGATCCTGACCGAAAGCAATACCGCCCTCTTTGACATTTGGGCAGGAAATATTGATTTCCAGCATATCTACCGGCTGATCTGCCAGACGTTCCACCACTTCACAGTAATCCTCAGTGGATTTTCCGCAGACATTTACAATGATCTTTGTATCGTATTTTTTCAGAAATGGAATATCTCTGGACACAAACACATCAATACCCGGATTCTGCAGACCGATGGCATTGAGCATACCGCCGTATACTTCTGCAATACGCGGAGTCGGATTTCCCGGCCACGGAATATTTGCCACACCTTTTGTGACTACTGCGCCCAGGCGGTTCAGATCTACAAATTCGGAAAATTCTTCACCGGAACCAAAGGTGCCGGAGGCAACCATAACCGGATTGTCAACTGTTACTCCTGCAATCGTTACTTTTGTATTCATTACAGTTCTACCTCCTCTGCTAAAAATACCGGACCTTCCTTGCAGACACGTTTGTTATGTACATTTGTATGTCCATCTACTTCTTTTGATTTACATACGCAGGCAAGGCATGCACCGATACCGCATGCCATCTTCTCCTCCATGGAGATCCAGCATTCCATATGGTTTTCAGACGCATATTGTTTCAATGCACGGAGCATCGGTGTCGGACCACACGCATAGATGACTTCCGCATCCAGCTCATTCTCCCGGATCGCATCCAGGACATTTCCTTTTGATCCCACACTGCCATCCTCTGTGGCAATATATACTTCCCCCTGTTTTTTGAACTCATCCAGAAGGAACATATCGCTGTTGCGGTAACCGAGGATGATCTGTTTTTCACAGTTTAACTGTTTTGCAAGTTCCAGCATTGGCGGAATACCGATACCGCCACCGATCAGAAATGCTTTTTTGCTCTTTAACGGGAAACCGTTTCCAAGCGGTCCCATCACAGAGAGATGATCTCCGGTCTGCTTCTGGGAAAATTCTTCGGTTCCTGCGCCTGCAATACGATATACCAGATGCAGGGCACAATCCTCTTTGTCAATTTCGCAGATACTGATCGGACGCGGGAGCAGTCTGCTTCCATCCTCACAGTAAATAGAAATAAACTGTCCTGCCTTTGCATACTGTGCGATTTTATCTGTTTTGATCCACAGGCTGTAAATCGCCGGAGCAATCTCCTCCTGGCTGATGATCACTGCCTGCTCTTTGAATTTCTCTGCCATTTCCTTCTCCTTTTATTTCAGTGCGGAAGCGATGTCCTCGATCATATCAATAACTGCCTGACGGGAAGCATCTGCAAAATTTTCTGCGCCAAACTGAGCATATTTCTCCTGTTTGTAAGCAGCAATGATACCTCTGGAAGAATTTACGATTGCTCCCAGACCGTCTTTATTGAAATAATGAGTCAGATCCTTACCTTTTCCACCCTGTGCACCATAACCAGGTACCAGGATGAAGCTCTTTGGCATTACCTGACGCAATACTTTGCCAACTTCCGGATAAGTAGCGCCTACAACAGCTCCGATATAGCTGTACTCGTCGCCCATGACATCTTCTCCCCATGCAGCTACTTTCTCAGCCACATGCTCGTACAGTGGTTTGCCATCAATGAGACGATCCTGGAACTCACCGCTGGACGGATTGGATGTTTTTACAAGGATGAACAGACCCTTTTTCTCCTCTTTACACACATCTGCAAATGGTTTGATTCCATCGGTACCAAGGTATGGGTTTACGGTTGCGAAATCTTCATTAAATGTACGGTATGTCTTGCTTCCTACCTGGACTTTTCCAAGATGTCCGGTTGCATAAGCTGCGGAAGTAGAACCGATATCTCCACGCTTTACATCACCGATTACTACCAGATCTTTCTCATGACAATAATCAACGGTTTTCTGGAATGCTTTCAGACCTTCCACACCAAACTGCTCATACATGGCGATCTGCGGCTTTACTGCTGGGATCAGATCGTAAGTGCTGTCGATGATCTGCTTGTTGTACTGCCAGATGGCATCTGCGGCACCTTCCAGTGTCTCTCCATACTCATCAAAAGATTTTTTCTGAATATGCTCCGGTACATAGGAAAGCATCGGATCTAAGCCGACAACGATTGGTGCGCCTGTTTTCTTGATTTTCTCTACTAACTTGTTGATCATTATACTTCGTTCTCCTCTTTCTGAAATGATATATAGTTTATTTTTGGGGGAAGATCCTGTCTATTTCTCCTGATACACGATTTCTCCGTCCACGATGGTTGCCATGACTTTTCCGGTCACTTTTTTACCACCAAACGGCGTATTTTTGCCCTTGGATAAAAACTCTGCCGGATCAATGACCCACTCACATTCCGGGTCAAAAATCGTCAGATCCGCCGGACTTCCGGCCTCCACGGTTCCTTTATCCAGACCAAGGATTTTCGCCGGATTGTAACTCATCTTCTCTGCCATCTGCATCGGAGTCAGAATACCCGGTTTTACCAGCGCTGTATAAGTCAGTGCTGCCGCAGTCTCCAGGCCGACAATGCCAAACGGTGCTTTCTGGATGCCCTGCTCCTTCTCACTGGCTGCGTGAGGTGCATGATCCGTTGCGATCACGTCCATGATATCATCAGCCAGACCTTTCTGTAACGCCTCCACATCTTCTTTCGTACGAAGTGGCGGATTCATTTTGTAATTACCATCATCCTCTGTGATATCATCGGATGTCATACAGAAATGATGTGGGCATACTTCAGCTGTCACCGGCAGACCTTCTTCTTTTGCCAGTTCTACCATACGCACGCTATCCTTTGTAGAGCAGTGGCACAGATGCAGGCGTACTCCGGTCTCTTTGGCCAGCAGGATATCCCGCGCCACAATAACGTCCTCCACAGAGTTCGTAATGCCTGCAAATCCGAGTTCGTTTGCTTTCGCATCCGCATTCATCACACCACCATGCACCATATTGATATCTTCGCAGTGCGCCAGAACGACAAGTCCTTCCTCAGCGGCTGCCTGCATACCTTCCCGGTAAAGCTGTGCGTTCATAACTGATTTGCCATCTTCGCTGATAGTCCGGCTTCCGGCTGCCGCCATTCCGTGAATATCTGCCAGTTCCTCGCCTTTCTGACCTTTCGTCACCGCTCCGGTCTGCAGCACGTGCACTTTCGTCACAGCCTCTGCTTTATGCTTCACATAATCGATCACGTCCGGACGGTCTGCCACCGGTTTTGTATTCGGCATGGCAACAATCGTCGTAAATCCTCCGTGAAGTGCTGCTGCACCGCCTGTCTGGATATCTTCTTTGTACTCCAGCCCCGGATCCCTCAGATGCACATGCAGATCGATAAATCCTGGCATGACATAACAGCCTTTCGCATCATAAACCTCATCTGCTTTCTCTTTTATCGCAGGTGCAACCTCAGCCACTGTCCCGTCTTTGATCAGAACATCTGCCTTTGTCATCGTTTTGTCGCCGGGATTGATGACTGTTCCGTTTTTTATCAAAAGTACCATCCTTGACTGTCTTCCTTTCTTCCCATGTATTTATAACAGTTTTCTTCTTTCGATTCCATTTGCAGAAGCATCTTTTTGATACATCACTTCTGCATGGAATCATTATTCTTTATTTTATCATTTTCAACACTTCGCCGCAATGTTTTATTACAGTTCCGGTGGCACATAAGCCTCCACATAGATGCCTTCCGGTGTATACTCTTCCTTCAGTAATTCTCCATATTTACGGATTTTCTGGATCTCTCCGGCCTTTTCATATGGAAATGTATGCTTGAGCAACACTTTTCCATCCCGGAGCATATCCTCGAATACTTCTTTCAGTGTATCCAGTCCCATGCCGGTCTTCGCAGAAATACGCAATGTCTTATCTGCCCGGAAATCCTGCAAGATTTCCTCCCCGGTGATCCGGTCACATTTATTAAATACCGTAAGAATCTTCTTATCCACGACACCAAGATCCTGCAGCGTCATATACACAACGTGCATCTGTGCATCCCACTGCGGATTGGAAGCATCTACCACATGAATAATAAAATCCGCATATTTCGCCTCTTCCAGTGTGCTCTTAAAAGCATCTACCAGATGATGCGGCAACTTCCGGATAAAACCTACGGTATCTGTCAGCATCAGGTTCTGGTGATTGGATAATTCCAGCATTCTTGTCGTCGGATCCAATGTTGCAAACAGCTGATCTTCCTCCAGAACATCTGCATCCGTCAGCGTATTCAGAAGCGTGGATTTTCCTGCATTGGTATAACCAACGATAGCTGCCACTTTTGTGTGACTCTTCATCCTCTGACTCCTGGTCAGTTCCCTGTGCCGCACTACTTCCTTCAATTCCCGGTTGAGCTGTGCCGTCCGGTGACCGATGAGACGCCGGTCGATCTCCAGCTTTTTCTCACCCGGTCCTCGGGTTCCGATACCGCCGCCCAGACGGGACATGGATCGTCCGAAGCCCGCCAGTCTGCTGGCACGATACTTCAGCTGCGCCAGCTCTACCTGGATCTTTCCTTCACTGGTCCGTGCCCGTGCCGCAAATATATCAAGGATCAGCAATGTACGATCCATGACCTTGCTGTCCAGTACCTGCTCCATATTTCTCATCTGGATCGGGGAAAGTTCATCATCACAGATGATTCCGGTTGCCTCCTTTTCCCAGATCATATCCCGGATTTCTTCCAGTTTACCGGTTCCTACATAAGTTCCCGGATGCATGTGTTCCAGATTCTGGATCACCGTGCCTACTACTTCAGCTCCTGCCGTGGCTGCCAGTTCTGCCAGCTCCGCCAGGGAACTCTCTGTATCATCACCGTTTCGCTCACTGATTCCCACCAGGATCACGCGCTCCACCGGCTGTTCATTTTCGTATACGATTCCCACTTACTGTCCGTTTCCTTCCGTTGTTGTATCTGCCGCTGTATCATCCGCCTGCTGTGTATTGTCAGTTCCGGTATTCTCCAGTCCGGTAAGTACCCTGGTCTGCAGAAATTCATACTCTTTCTGCATCGTCTCATCTTCCGGATAATCTGCCACATAGTCTTTTGCCTCTTCCAGTGCAGATGCAAAATCACCGTTTTTCTCATATACAGCCACCAGAGCTTTCTGCAGCTCTTTCACCTGATCTCCGCTGGCTGCTTCCATGGCATCTTTATAATACGTTGCCGCATCCGCATAATCCCCTGCATCTGCAGCAATGGACGCCAGCTGTTCCAGCGCATCCGCATCTTTTGGATGTTTTTCCATATATTTCTGGAATGCAGCCTTTGCATCCTCCGTCTTTTTCTCTGAAGTATACAGTTTGCCAAGCGCCAGATATGCTCTGTCCGCACCCTTATCTGCCGCCTGTGTCAGCATTTTGACCGCATTTTCCGTATCACCTTTGATGACATACAGTTTCCCGATATTTTCATAATCAGATGCAGAAGACGGTTTCAGTTTCAACCCCTGCTCCAGATATTTCTGTGCTTCCTGCGTCCTGCCTGCATTCTGCAGATTCTCGCTGATATGTCCATACAGTTCCGCATCCGAATCATTCAGGGACACTGCCTTATCATAATCCTTCAGGCAGGCATCCGGCTGTCCGTCTGCCAGCAATACACTTCCTCTGAGATAGTATACTTCCCAGTTTTTCTTATCATAATCCACCAGTCCGTCATAAGTCTTGATGGCTGCCTTGGTATCTCCGGATTTGTACTGTGCCAGTGCCTTGTAGTAGCACACATCCAATTCCTGTGCACGGATCCTTCCCAGAGACTGATCCAGAGCCTTCTGAAAACTGCTGACCGCATCCTCATATTTAGCTTCTTTCATCTGACTGATACCAAGCTGCTTATATTCCAGTGCCTTCTTCTCTGATTTGCTGGTACAGCCGCCCAGGAAAAGGGACATGCCCAGCAGACCGGTCAGAAAAAGCACCATTCCTTTTTTCTTCATATCGCTTCTCATTCCTCCATATTCCACCCATGTACCCCCGGAATCTGACCTCTTTGTTTCAGAAACCACGGTACACTGCACTTCCTTATAGTATGCCATGAATAAAGACGCACTGCAAGAAAATTTATCTCAGTCAAGAAGACTCCCACTTTCACATATTTCCCACAAAAGGCCTGCCACATGTTTTCCTGCATGTAACAGACCTTTCTTTCATCCTGCTCTATCCTATAAGTCAATATTGGAAGAATTCAGATATTTCTCCTGCTCCGGTGTCAATGTATCAATGGATTTGCCAAGGAAACGAAGTTTTCTGTTGGCAACTTCCAGATCTACGTTACGCGGAACACTGATCAGTTTCTCTGTCAGATTGTTCGCATTTTCTACCAGATATTTTGCACTCAGTGCCTGAATTGCGAAACTCATATCCATGATTTCTGCCGGATGACCATCACCTGCTGCCAGATTGACCAGACGGCCTTCTGCCAGTACATAGATCCATTTATCCTCAGAAATCTGATAACCTACGATATTTTTACGCTGATCAATGGTATCCAGTGCAATCTCACGAAGACGTTTCATGTCGATCTCTACATCAAAATGTCCTGCGTTGCACAGGATTGCGCCATTTTTCATCACTTTGAAATCGTCCTCGCTAATGACGCCGGCACAACCGGTTACTGTGATAAAGAAATCACCGATCTTTGCTGCCTCGTTCATCGGCATTACATCAAATCCGTCCATCACTGCCTCAATCGCCTTGATCGGGTCTACTTCGGTCACAATAACTTTTGCGCCCAGACCTTTGGCACGCATAGCCACGCCTTTTCCACACCAGCCATATCCTGCAACAACCACATATTTGCCTGCCACGATCAGGTTTGTGGTACGGTTGATACCGTCAAATACAGACTGTCCGGTTCCGTAACGGTTGTCAAACAGATGTTTGCAGTCTGCATTATTTACCAGTACCATCGGGAATTTCAGTTCATCATTTTTTGCCATAGCGATCAGGCGGATGATACCGGTTGTCGTCTCCTCACAACCTCCGATGACATACTGCAGTTTATCCTGCATCTTTGTATGAAGCATATGCACCAGATCACCGCCGTCATCAATGATGATATTGCAGTTGTTCTCCAGAACACTTGTGATATGCTGATCATATTCTTCCGGTGTACAGTCATACCATGCATATACATTTAAACCGTCAGCCACCAGTGCTGCCGCCACATCATCCTGTGTGGAAAGTGGGTTACTTCCTGTGATATACATTTCCGCACCGCCTGCTGCCAGTACCTTGCACAGATATGCGGTCTTTGCCTCCAGATGAATGGAAAGAGCAATACGGATGCCCTCAAAAGGTCTTTCTTTGGAAAAATCATCTTCCAGACTGCGAAGCAGCGGACAGTTTTTCCGAACCCAGTCTATTTTGTGTGCTCCGGATGGAGCAAGATTGATATCTTTGATCGCGCTCATTCATTTCCTCCTGTATCTTGTAAACTATACTCTCATTTATCGAAGTTACCTGTGTAATTATCGTAGTTACCTGTGTGCTGTGATGTGAGTATCAAAAATAGCTTTTGTCACTCACGATTGTTCTTCTTCACTGTGTTGCCGTTCCTTTTCCGCAATGATCGCTTCATTCAGCGACAGCATTTTCGCATCCAGCTTGGACGTGATCGCCGCACAGTCCCGCAGTTCCCGGCTGATATACTCCGGAGCATTTCCCTCAAATTTGTAATAGATCTTATGCTCCAGGCTTGCCCAGAAATCCATGGCAATGGTCCTGATCTGAATCTCTACTTTCGTCGGATTGATCCCATTAGTGGTCTGTATCGGAACCGTGATCAGCATGTGATAGCTGCGGTATCCGCTCTCCTTTGGATGCTTCATATAATCTTTGATATAAAGAATCGTAAATTCTTTCTGCTTTCCAATCATCTCTGCCAGACGATAGATATCGGATGTAAAGGAGCACACGATACGCACACCTGCAATATCATTGATATGCTCCACCATGTTTTCCATGGTATTTTCCAGCCCGTGCCGGCTTAATTTTTTTGCAATGCTGTTCGGCGTTTTTATGCGGGATTTGATATATTCAATTGGATTGTACTGGTGAATGTATTGAAATTCATCATTCATGATATCCAGCTTTGTCCGGACTTCCTTGATCGCCGCATTATATAAAAACATCAAACTTTGCCAGTCATAGGCATTTTCCCCTCGTTCCGCTGTCTCTTCTGCCATCTATCCTAAAAAACCTCCTGAATTTCACTTGGCAGACCTTCTTTCTGTCCCTCATATAAAGTACATCGGTTGGCCGTCTTATCCATTGTATCATATTTTTCTATGATTTTTGTCTGTTTGCGCGCTTTCTTTATTTATTTTTAAGAAATCCTTTTTCTGCCAGTCTCGTCTCGATCTCATCCAGTATTTTTTCAGAATCAGCTTCCACCGTATGGAGATGACTGTTGCCGGTGAGGACCTTTAATGGCAGATCCGCTGTCTCACCAATTTTCCGGATAAACTCATCCACATCCCGGCGGTTTTTCAGAATCAGATCCGCACTGAGCTGTCCGTAGATCTCATGCTCTACGGTCACGTCACAGACATAACCGCCGCAATCAACCATCAGATACAGTTCCTCCTGCATCTGTGCGTCGGTATGGTTCACTGCAAAAATTCTCCGGCACAGATTCTGACCGTGCTCCGGATCATACAGCACATATCCTTTATTTGTGCTCAGGATATTGCGGTTGGTCGCACGCAACAGTGCGATGTCCTGCACGATCACCTGGCGGCTCACGCCAAACTCCTTTGCCAGTTCCGTTCCGGACAATGGACGGTTTTCCTGTTTCAAACGATTCATCAGTTCTATTCTGCGTGTTGCTCCATCCGTCATATCAATCCTCCTCAATCACCTGAATCTCCAGAAAATCAAAATCAATCTGTTCAATAAAACTATCCTGGTAAAAACGAGCTTTTGCATGACGTTTAAACTCAGCAATATTGTGTTCCAGCCAGATCGGTTTTCCAAGATCAAACACGTAACATACTTCTTCCAGTGCATGAAATACTTTGTGCGTGCGGGTCTCATCGCTGTCATCACAGATCGTCGTATCCCGCAGCATCCGGTTGTCTTTAAATTCTTTTGCCCATAAACGAAACATATTCTTACCCTCTTCTCTGTCTGCTGGCTTCATACATCAGAATACCTGCTGCCATGGCTGCATTCAGTGACTCCAGCTGTCCACCCATCGGAATCCGGATATAGGTATCCGCCAGTTTTGCAGTCTCCGCTGTCAGCCCGTTTCCTTCATTTCCGATCAGGAATGCGGTTCCTCCCGTGTAATCCGGTTCATCATAGCATACACTGCCCTCCAGATGTGCCGCATAGACACGGATGCCCTTTTCCTGCAGCTGACCAAGCGTCCCATGCAGATCCTCCGTAATATAAAACGGTACCCGGAAAATGCTCCCCATGGTGGAACGGATCGTCTTAGGATTGTAAATATCCACGGTACACTTGTCCATGATCACACCGGAAATTCCGGCACCTTCCCCGGTCCGGAACATCGTTCCGAGATTGCCCGGATCCTGGACATTTTCCAGCACCAGCCAGACACCGTCTGTATCCTCCAGCATATCTTCCAGCCGGTTTTCTTTCATTTTCACAAGACAGAGCACTCCCTGAGGTGTTTTTGTATCAGACACCGCAGCAAATGCGGAATCTGACAACATCTCCCAGTCGGTTCCTTCAAAAACACCTTCATGTGCCGGATCTTTTGCAAAAGATTCGGAAACGTACACTTTCCCGATCCGCTCTTTCGGTGTCTCCCGGAACATCCGGATTCCTTCCACCACATACAGTTGCTGCTGCCGTCTTGCTCTTGCATTTTTTATCAGTTTGCTCAGGGCTTTCACCTGTGCATTTGCTGTACTTGTTATCATATGAAGTTCCTTTTCTTAAATGATATCTTTTATTTTTTAGAATTGTGGGAGTACGAAGTACGGAACAATTCGTATAGCATCTTTTTACCCCAACATCTTTTTTATTATACTTGCTATGCACAAAAAAAGCAATTTACACCTTTCCGTGCAAACTGCTTTTTTCTGTTCTTATTTACCGTTCAACCCTGCAATTCACAAGCGAACCTTAGATTGACAGGTTCTTTCCTACGTTAAACTGATAATCAGAGATATGTTTCTCCATAGCCAGTGCTTCATCCACATCAAAATCTACGAATTTGCCATCTTTGTAGGCAACGATACGGTTGCTTTTGCCTTCGCAGAGCAGATCTACAGCATAAGCACCCATAGTAGATGCATAGACACGGTCTTTACATGTCGGGCTTCCGCCACGCTGCATGTGACCAAGGATGGTTGCTCTTGTCTCCATTCCGGTTGCAGCCTCAATACGTCTTGCCAGAGATGTGGAATGTCCGATACCCTCAGCATTGATGATGATATAATGTCTCTTGCCACGTTTCCGGTTTGCAATGATATTGTTTACGATCTTCTGCTCGTCAAAATCATATTTCTCCGGAATCAGTACCTGTTCAGCACCGTTTGCAAGACCACACCATAATGCGATATATCCTGCATCACGTCCCATTACCTCGATAATACTGCAGCGCTCATGGGAAGATGCTGTATCACGGATTTTGTCAATGGCTTCCATTGCTGTATTAACAGCTGTATCAAAACCAATGGTATAATCAGTACAGGAAATATCCAGATCGATCGTTCCCGGAATACCGATCGTGTTGATTCCCTGTGCAGCCAGTTTCTGAGCTCCACGGAAAGAACCGTCACCACCGATTACGATGATTCCTTCGATCCCGTGCTTTCTGCACATTTCAGCACCAAGCTTCTGTCCTTCTTCTGTACGGAATTCCGGACATCTTGCTGTCTGAAGTATCGTACCACCTCTCTGAATGATATCGGATACATCTTTTGCTTCCATATCTACGATATCTTCAGCAATTAATCCTGTATACCCTCTTCTTATACCCTTTACTTTTTTTCCCTTTGAGATTGCCTGACGCACTACCGCACGGATAGCTGCATTCATACCCGGTGCATCTCCACCGCTTGTTAACACACCAATTGTCTGTATTTCCTTAGCCATGACAAAACCTCCTATACCTGTATCATTTTCATTTTTCCTCATGTTGCTACTATTCTAATCTTTTTTTTACATTTTTTCAATGGACTTTTCCAAAACTTTGATATTTTTTTCACCAAGTTTTTTATTTAATTCATTTACAAGCTCATTATTTGCAAAAACGGTCATATTTGCCCCGAGCCGTTTCATGGCATGCTCTTTTGCCAGGTAAATCACTACCTGATCCTGTCCATCTGACCCGGATAACAATGCCAGGGTTTCGTTTTCCTGCTGTTCAAAAGTCTCCCGGTCTGCAAACTGGATCCACAATTCCCGTCTCGCATCATCAAAAGAATAGATTTTTTCACAGATCAGTTTGCCGTTTTTATCCTCTTCCGCAGACACCCGGCCACGGATAAACACTTTCTGCTCTTCCTGCATCAGCAGATGATACCGTTCATACTCCCGCGGAAATACAATGACTTCGACACTTCCGTACAGATCCTCGACCGTCAGAAATGCCATCGCTTTGTTCTGTTTTGTATACTTCACGTTTTTTGCCGTAATGATACCGCCGATCATGGCTTTCTCATCATCTGTGATACCTCTGGCAGTTCCACTTTCTTCATCCAGGACAAAATCTCCGGTGGTCTTTGTAATATTTTTCCGCCATTTTGCTTCATATTCCTGCAGTGGATGACCGCTGACATAGATACCAAGCACTTCTTTCTCCATGGCAAGCATCTCTTCCCTGGAAAATTCGCCGCAGTCCGGCAGACGGATCTCGAACTGCTTCTTCTCCTCCGGTGCCACCATGTCAAAGAGGGACATTTGTCCTGCCATCGTGGTCTTGCGGTCATTGGTGATCTGATCCATCAGCTTTCCGTACACCTGCATAAACTGCTTGCGCGTGCCACCCAGATCGTCAAATGCTCCGCCCTTGATGAAGTTTTCCACGGCACGACGGTTCATCTCCCTGCCGCTCATACGATCAATAAAATCCTTCAGGGATTTAAAACGCCCATTCTCCGTGCGCTCCTGTACCAGTGCATCGATCACCGGACGGCCGATACTCTTGATGGCAGACAGTCCATAGCGGATATCTTTGCCGGACACGGAAAATCCCGCATATCCGTCATTGACATTTGGCGGCAGCACGGCAATCCCCATCTGACGGCACACCTGGATATATTCTGCCACTTTTGTAGAGTTATCAATCACAGATGTCATCAGGGCAGCCATAAATTCCACCGGATAGTAATATTTCAGATATGCAGTCTGGTAAGACACCACCGCATACGCTGCTGCATGGGATTTGTTGAAGGCATATTTTGCAAAATCTGTCATCTCATCGAAAATCTTGTTGGCAACTTCCTCGGAAATACCGTTTGCCATACAGCCCGGCACCCCCTCTTCTTCATTGCCGTACACAAAATTCTGACGCTCTCTGGCCATGACATCGCCTTTTTTCTTGGACATGGCACGACGTACCAGATCACTTCGTCCCAGTGTATAACCTGCCAGATCCCGCACGATCTGCATGACCTGCTCCTGATAAACGATACATCCATACGTCGGAGCCAGGATTGGTTCCAGCTGCGGACAGTCATACACAATGGAAGACGGATTATTTTTACCGCGGATATAGGATGGGATAAAATCCATCGGTCCCGGACGATACAGGGAAATTCCGGCAATGATATCTTCCAGGCTCTGTGGTTTTAACTCCTTCATGAAGTTTTTCATACCGGCACTCTCCAGCTGGAACACACCATCGGTGCGACCGGTACCGATCGAGGCCAGTACATCCGGATCGTTATAGTCAATCTGATCCATATCCAGTTCTTTTCCGGTGGAACGCGCCACATTTTTCACGGCATCCTGGATTACAGTCAGTGTCCTGAGTCCGAGGAAATCCATCTTCAGAAGCCCCAGCTCCTCCAGTGTCGTCATGGTAAACTGTGTCGTCACGGAACCATCGGAGCCTCTCGAGAGCGGCACATACTCGTCCACCGATTTCTGACTGATCACCACACCGGCTGCATGCATGGACGTATGCCGCGGCAGTCCCTCCAGACGCAGTGACATGTCGATCAGCTTCGTCACTTCCGGATTGGACTCATAGAGTCCACGCAGTTCCGGATTCATTTTCAACGCCTTACTGATGGTGATTCCAAGCTCGTTCGGAATCATTTTTGCAATGCTGTCACACATGGCATACGGCAGATCCATAACACGCCCCACATCCCGGATAACGCCCTTGGCAGCCATGGTACCGAAAGTTACGATCTGCACCACGCGGTCCTTGCCATATTTTCTTACAACATAATCAATGACTTCCTGACGTCTCTCGTAGCAGAAATCCACATCAATATCCGGCATGGAAACTCGTTCCGGATTCAGAAATCGCTCAAAGAGCAGACTGTAACGGATTGGATCCAGCTTGGTGATTCCCAGCGTATAGGAAACCAGACTACCTGCCGCACTGCCTCGTCCCGGACCGACCATGATATCATTTTCTCTGGCAAAATGAATAAAATCCCAGACAATCAGAAAGTAATCCACATACCCCATTTTCTGAATAACCGAAAGCTCATATTCCAGACGTGGCTTTAACTCCTGCACCCGTTTGGGTGAATACCGCTCATCAAGTCCCTCATAGCACAGTTTGTTCAGATATTCCCAGGATGTATAGCCATCCGGCACATCGAATTTCGGCAGCTTCGTCACACCGAATTCAATCTCCACATGGCAGCGGTCTGCAATTTTCTGCGTGTTTTCAATCGCATCCAGCGCATAGGGAAACAGTGCCTTCATCTCTTCTTCTGATTTCACAAAATACTGACCGCCCTCATAGCGCATACGATTTTCATCCGAAAGCTTTTTGCCGGTCTGCAGACAAAGCAGAATGTCATGTGCCTCCGCATCTTTTTCATAAGTGTAATGCACGTCGTTGGTAGCCACCAGATCGATGCCCAGCTCCTGATGCATCCGCAGCAGCTGCTGATTGACCTGCGCCTGCTCCGGAATGCCATGATCCTGCAGCTCCAGGAAAAAATTTCCTTTTCCAAAACAGGTCTCATATTTTAAGGCAATCGCTTTCGCTTCCTCATACATCCCTCTGGTCAGATAACGCTGCACCTCACCGGCCAGACACGCAGACAGTGCAATAATACCTTCATGATAGGTCTCCAGAACTTCCATATCCACACGGGGACGATAGTAGTAACCATCCACAAAACCTTTGGAGACGATCTTCATCAGATTCGCATATCCGACATTATTTTCCGCCAGCAGCACCAGATGATAATAACGATCTTCTCCTTTGACCTGCTCCCGGTCAAAACGGGAGCCCGGTGCCACATACACCTCACATCCAAGGATCGGATTAATCCCCGCTTTCTTCGCTGCACGGTAAAAATCGATCACACCATACATCACACCATGATCCGTGATCGCCCCGGCTGTCATCCCCAGTTCCCTGATCCGGTTGACATACTCTGTAATCTTATTGGAACCGTCCAACAGACTGTACTCTGTATGGACATGTAAATGTGCAAATGCCATATATTTCCTCTTTCTATTACGTTGTCTAATCTGTTACAAAACATTTGTTCTCTCATTCATCTAACATCTTACCACATTCTCCCCACCTGGAAAAGATACATTTTATTGTTACGATTTTATTAATATTGGAAAGAACCTCTGGACAAACCGAAAACGGTTTTATAAGATAGTCAAAAGATGTATATCATGCAATGCATGACGTGCATCTGTTCAAGAATGCCGAGGGCATTCTTGAACAGATGCAAGAAGCCGGAAGAATACCGGGAGCATTCTTGCACAGAGAGGATTTATGAGATTATGAAAAGATTTCGCTATTTTATAAAAAGTTTGTTCCCCGTGGTCATGGTTTTTATCCTGCAGATCGTGGCAGCAATTCCCACGATGCTTTTTTTTCTGTTCCGCGCCTCCGGTGATGCAAAACCGGCACTGAACGAATTACTGGCTTCCCTGTCAGGTCTTACCTCCGATATGGAATATCTGCAGACACTGAATCTTGTCTATGCGATTCTGGCGCTGCTTGTATTCGGTACCTGGTACTATAAAATATTTGTAAAACCATTCCGTCACCGCAGAAAAAAACATCCGTCAGGATACAGTTTTCATACCATTACATCCATGTTTTTTCTCGGCATTGGACTGCAATATGTCACAACCATGCTGACTGATGCCATCGGTGCGCTTCGCCCGGATCTCATTACCGCTTACCATGCACAGATGAGTTCCCAGGGATACGATGATCTTTCACTGCTGCTCCTGGTGTACTCCGTCATTCTCGCACCGGTTATTGAAGAAACGGTATTCCGCGGACTGGTCTTCCGCTATGCACGGCATGCCATGCCATTCTGGTTTGCAAATATCCTGCAGGCTGCACTGTTCGGATTTGTACACATGAATCTCGTGCAGGGCATCTACGCCTTTGCGATGGGACTGTTCCTTGGCTGGGTATGCCGACGGGGACATGGCATCAAATACTCCATTCCGGTTCATATTGTATTCAACATCATCGGCTGCTTCTTCTCAGGGCTCATCCAGATTTCCCTGACGCTGAGCTATCCGTTGTTTGCCGGTCTTGGTATCATGCTGACTATTTTCGCACTGTGGCTGTTCTATACGGATTTCCAGACCGCAGATTTTTAAAATCCGTTCCACTGCATCTTCGCGGTCCGTGTGAATGACATAATCACACAGGGCCGCATTTTTCAGCTCATTTTCCAGGGATACCAGCCGCAACATTTTCTCATGATTGTCCATCTCTTTTTCCAGAATACTCCTGATCATCTGCTCCCGCTTGCACTTACAGAAAATAATCACAGTCGGATAATGCCGCTTCATGGCAATGGCACCGCTCAGATCCATCGGCATCACTACATACTGTCCGCCATTCATCAGCTCCGTGATATCTTTCCACTTTGTGCCATAAGCGTAACCCGCATACCGGGTCGTCTCGATAAATGTATCCCGGCAACGGATAAATTCTTCTTCCGTGATCGTAGTATGGATACGGTCAGATACGCTTTTTGTCGTATAGGCTCTCGGTACCGTGAATCTGCCGGTCTCACACAACTTCCGTGTGATCTCATTTTTCCCGGAACCGCTCGGTCCCACCAGTGCCACGATACAGGGCGGAGCAGGCTCCACCCTGTCCTCGATCATGGCAGATTTGATCTGATCCAGCAGCTGAAAAAATTCTTCATAATTATGGACTGCCAGCAATCCTGTCAGCTCCCGGTTCCATGGGCGGCGCATCAGCACCGGAAACCGTGCACTGCTTTTTAATATATTATGCGGTCCGTCATCCAGCGTAATGTCCACCTGAACCACGGATTTCTGAAATCCCATAATGATATTTTCATCCGGGAAATCCGGAAATGCCGTCTTGATCTGCTCCACACGTTTTGACATAAACTGTGGCTGCACGGCAGTCACGATATAGACGATCCCCTTCGTCTGAAGCGTTCTGATAAAAGCCTTCGCCTGGTCAGAAACCTGCTGCATCTCATACAGCCGCGGATCCGAATAATATTTTTTGATCACCGATGCACGCCCTGTATTTTCCCAGGAATCAATATCCTCCAGTGTCAATGGAGGTTCAAAGTGATATTCCTCATTTGCCAGTTCAATGGCACAATCATTTAAGGGGGATATTACATCATCCCAGTCAATTCCAAATGTAAGCATATAACCTCCCGCGGGCTTTCCTTATCCGTCATTTCCAAGCCTCTATCCCGTAATCTGCACAGCAAACATCCTATTTCACGTCCGATGCATCCCGACGCTGGTTATAGAAGAACATCCATACTGCCATGCCGATGATGATGACATACCCCAGCACACTGTAACGGTCCGGGATCTGATGAAACAGTGCAAAACCGATGATCGCCGAAAAAATAATCTGAGAATAGTCATAGACCGAAATCTCTCTGGCCGGTGCATGGTAATATGCCGCTGTGATGGCAAACTGTCCGCCTGCGGCAGCCACTCCGGCTCCCAGCAGAACGATGCCCTGCCACATGCTCATGGTATGATAGTTTAGCAGCAGATACGGCAGCGTCACCAGACAGGAAAATCCGGAGAAAAACAGCACCACAGATACCCCTTTCTGCCCCCGCTGTCCCAGCACCCGCACCATCGTGTACGCGATTCCGGCGCATAAACCACCGCACAATCCGATGAGAGACGGTACGATATTCATATTCAGAAACGTCGGTTTGATGATAAACAGGCTTCCGATGAAAGCCCCGCACACCGCAGTTACCTGAATTGGTGTCAGCTTCTCTTTTAAAATAAGGAAAGAGAATAAAATAACAAAAAATGGTGACATTTTATTGAGCATGGATGCATCGGACAGCACCAGATGATCCACCGCATAGAAATTACACAGGATCCCCAGTGTTCCGAAGCCTGCCCGCAAAATCATATACTTCCAGTTTCCTTTTTCCACCTGAAAAACTTCTTTGTGCCGCACCATTGTTGCCAGAGCAATGATAAACGCCACCAGATTTCGGAAAAAACTCTTCTGTACCGCCGGCAGGTCTCCTGCCATTCGTACAAACATATTCATAAATGCAAAGCAAAGCGCCGATAATACAATAAATAAGATTCCTTTATACTTTACTTTCTGTTTCATAACTTGCACCCGCTTTCTACTTACTTAAATAACACTTGTAACCACATTTCACCCGGACATAAAACCCGGCTGGTTCATCAGCCTTGCGCGTGAATCTTTTCCGCAAGTTCTTCCAGATATTCCCAACGCTCCATCTTATGTTCCAGATCTGCTTCCGTCTGTTCCCGTTCTGCTGCCAGCTCCGACAAACGCTTGGAGTTTGTGGCATTCGCCGCCATCTCTGCATCCAGACTTTCCAGCTTTTCCTCCAGATCCAGGATATCCTGTTCGATGGTCTCATACTCCTGCTTCTCCTTATAGGAAAACTTCAGCTTGCGCTCCCGGTTCACCCGGTAGTTCTCATATGCCGCACGGCCGCCGGCCTCACTGCCGGTATCTGCCCCTTCGGTTCCACCGGCTGCCGATGAGATGATTCCGTCCTGCACGGACAGATTACACTGTGCGGATTCTCCGGCTTTCAACGCATAATCCGTGTATCCGCCTTCATACTGTCTCAGTACACCGCCGTCCTCAAAAGCAAAAATGCGATTGACCGTCCGATCCAGAAAATACCTGTCATGGGATACAACGATAACGATTCCCTGATAATGATCCAGATAATCCTCCAGAATCGTCAGAGTCGAGATATCCAGATCATTGGTCGGCTCATCCAGGATCAGCACGTTCGGTGATTCCATCAGCACCCGGAGCAGATTCAGACGACGGCGTTCCCCGCCGGACAGTTTCCCGATCAGGCTGTACTGTGCCTGCGGCGGAAATAAAAATCGCTCCAGCATGGCAGATGCACTGATCAGTCCATCCTCGGTCCGGACAAATTCTGCTGTCTCCCGGATATAGTCAATGACTCTCATCTTCGGATCCATATAAGCAATACCGGCTTCTTTGCTCGTCTCGATCTCCTGGGAATAATATCCGATCCTGATCGTCTGTCCCACCTTGATACTTCCGCTGTCCGGCTCTTCCCGTCCTGCCAGCAGCTTCATCAATGTCGTTTTTCCACATCCGTTGGTTCCTACAAATCCCACACGGTCATTTTTCAGGAAAATGTACGAAAAATCCCGGATAAACGTATGTCCGCCATAGGATTTGCTGATTCCGTCAATCTCAATGGTCGTATTTCCCATACGGGTTGTAATGGAACTCATGGACACCTGCCCATCGCTCTGCGGTCCATGCTGGTTTTTCATCTCCTCATAACGCTCCAGACGTGCTTTCTGCTTGGTAGAACGGGCTCTTGCCCCGCGTTTTACCCACTCTAATTCCACCCGGAGGATCGACTGACGCTTCCGCTCCGTAGCAGCTTCCATCTCCTCTCTCTGGGCTTTCAGCTCCAGAAATCCGGAATAATTGGTATCATAGCTGTAGATCTTTCCTTTGTCGATCTCCACGATTCGGTTCGAAACACTGTCCAGAAAATACCGGTCATGTGTCACCATGATCAGGCTGCCCCGCCAGCGCTTCAGATAGTCCTCCAGCCACGCTGCCATCGCGTGATCCAGGTGGTTCGTCGGCTCATCCAGCACAAGAATGTCACAGGGCTGCATCAGGATCTCTGCCAGTGCCAGACGTTTGCGCTGACCGCCGGAAAGCTCCGAGATTTTCTGTTCCAACCGGACAATCCCCAGTGTCTGGAGCATACTCTTTGCCTCACCTTCCATATCCCACTGTGTACTCTCGGATATTTTTTTCTCCACATGTTCCCACACCGTGCAGGAATCGTCAAATTCCGGTGTCTGCGGCAGATAACGGATCACAACATGATTTGCTTTTGTACAACTTCCGGTATCCGGCTCTTCCAGGCCAGCCGCAAGTTTCAGCAGCGTGGACTTGCCGGTTCCGTTGATCCCGATGATGCCGACCTTCTCACCCTCCTGAAGAAAAAAAGATGCACCATCCAGCAGCACCCGCTCCGTATATGCTTTTGTAATATTTTCCAATGATAATAAATTCATACGCTGTATCTTTCCATTTCTTTATTTTAATCAGTTCTATTTTAACTGATTTTGCAAAAAAATACAAATCCGATAAGAGTTACTGTTCACACGCGCCATTCGTGAAACGTTAAGATTCTATGAATTATTTTTGCTTCCTTGCATATTAAGTTTTTAAATGCTATACTAGAAAATAGTAATGTCGTTTCTACGTATATTCTATATAAAAACAACAGTAAAAGGGAAAGAAAACTATGAACAATAATATATTTATGGAGGATCAGAAGCCGCTCTCTTTCGAACAGTATCTGCAATATGATGAAAAAAGCCGCAGCAATCTCGGGGAAACGCTTCCGGTTCTTGTTTATCGTATGTTGGAATATTCAATGAAAGACGAGTTGGTCTCCCGCCTGGGGAAAGATGCGCAGATTGATATTTTCCGAAAAGCCGGACAGCGCAGTGGGGAATATTTTGCCCGGAACATGCTGCATCTGGATCAGCCGTTGAATCAGTTTATCAGTGAACTGCAGGCAAAGCTGCAGGAACTCAAGATCGGTGTTCTACGTATTGAAAGTGTGGACGAGGAAACCGGCCGCATCACTCTGACTGTCTCAGAAGATGCAGACTGCTCCGGTCTCCCGGTTCTTGGTGAGACGGTATGCAACTATGATGAAGGATTCCTTTCCGGTATTTTATCCGTATATACCGGGAAACCATACGCTGCCATCGAGATCGACTGCTGGGCAACCGGCGACCGTGTCTGTCGTTTTCGTGCAGAGATTGTGAAATCGGAAGGATAGGTTTTCATTATGCAGGAAAGCAAAAACTGTGAATTACTCTTTGAATATTTACGCAGCATTCTATACGATACGAAAATAGAAACGCTGAATATTTTTGATCTGGATGAACCATACCGCAAGCTGGGTCAGGGACTTCAGTTCCTTGAAAATGCGATCGGAGAAATGAAATCCTATTCCGAAGCGCTTTCCCATGGAAATCTGTCCGTTGACACACCGCCCAGAGACAATTTTCTTTGTGAAAATCTCAAAAACATTCATGCAAACCTGAACCATCTGACCTGGCAGGCAAAACAGGTGGCAAAAGGCGATTACGCCCAGACGGTATCCTATCTGGGAGAATTCTCAGAAGCATTTAATACGATGACCGGTCAGCTTCATGAACGGGAAGTATCCCTGAAGGAAGAAGCGACCCGTGAGAAAGCACATGCAAACATGCTGGAAAGTTACAACCAGCTGCTGATGCAGCTGATCGACCGCAGTAACGAAGATATTCTGGTGACCAGCGTGGATCATCAGGAAATCCTCTACCGCCATCAGCGGACCTCCGGCGATACACTATCCAATGAACTCTATGCGCTGTGTATCCGGCATCTTGCCGAAAAAAATGCAGACCCCTTTCAGGGTGAGCAGGCATATGAATGGATCTGGGAAACAGAAGATTCCCTTCACCGCTTTTACCGCATCACGACAGGTCTGATGGAATGGCAGGGTCAGAAAGCGTATGCCCATATCATTCAGGATATCACCGAAAAGAAGCAGCGTGAGCAAAAACTCACCGCAGAAGCTTACCACGATTCTCTCACCGGCATCGGAAACCGCCAGTTCCTGATCGAGCAGATGGGAGAATTGCTGAATAGCAAGCGGCAGCTGACCTTCTGCTACTGCGATCTGGATCATTTAAAATACATCAATGACACTTATGGTCACCTGGAGGGCGACTGGTATATCTGCCATTTTGTACATACCATAAAAAAATTCATCCGAAAAGAAGATATCCTGGCCCGTATCGGCGGTGATGAATTCTGTCTCGTTTTGGAAGGCTTGCCGGGAACGATTGCCCGAGAACGGCTTATCGATATCCAGAATGCCTTTGACCACACAAAAGAAAAGCCATACCCCAAAGGGTTCAGCTTCGGAATCATCGAAATTCCGGCCAACCATGATGAACTGACTGTCAACGATGTGATTCGTCAGGCTGATTATGCGATGTATCAGCAAAAAGAACTGCACAAGCAGGCTTATGCACCATTTCTGACATAATAATAAAGAAGTCCCATACTTTTATAAAGCATGGGGCTTCTTTCTTTTATTTAGTGTATAAAATGGATTTGGATTAGCGTATTTTTATCTTATATTTCTTTTTATGCTTCTTTGTATTTTTTGATTTCCTCGATCATCAGAGGAAGGATCTTCATGGCATCACCGACAATTCCCACATCTGCGATATCAAAGATCGGTGCATCCTCATCTTTGTTGATGGCGATGATATATCCGGATCCGATCATACCGGACACATGCTGTGTGGCACCGGATACACCGCAGGCAATATACAACTTCGGTGCAACAATCTTGCCGGACTGACCCACCTGATGGGAACGTCCGATCCACTCTTCTTCAATGGCCGGTCTGGTGGCACCTACGACACCGCCGCAGACATCTGCCAGCTGCTGTACCAGTGCAAAGTTTTCTTTGCTTCCCATACCACGACCACCGGATACGATGACATCGGCATCTTCCAGGTTGACTGCCTCACTGATTTCTTTTACCACATTGGCAATCTTGGTAAATACCGTTTCCTCTGCGATTTCAATGGTTTCTTCTATAATTTTGCCGGCTTTTCCCTCCTCAATTGATTTGGAAAAAGAGCCGCCGCGCACGGTGGCTACTGCCGGCCGGGTATGCAATACAACATCATTCAATACATTTCCGCCGTATACCGGGCAGGTAAACACATACTGATCTCCGTCAGCCACAATATTCATGACATCAACGGCACATCCTGCATCGAATTTCTGTGCAGCCAGCGGAGTAACATCTTTGCCCTCCTGGGTCGCTGCTGCCAGCACCAGCGCCGGTGTATATTTCTCCACCAGTTTTGCCAGCATGGCCGCCCGCACTTCCGGACGTTTCTCTTCGGTCTTTACAATGACTGCCTCATCCGCACCGGCTTCAATGGCTGTTCTGGCCGCTGCATCCGGCTCTTTTGCAAGAACAGCTGCGATAACTTTTTCACCTTTTGCTCCTGCCAGTTCTTTTGCCTTTGCCAGAATCTCAAGTGCCGGGCCAACCGGAGTGTCCCCGGCAGTCTCAACATATACTAAAATATTTTTTCCTTCTGTCAGACTCATTTCCTGTGACCTCCTACAATACCTTGGCATCCGCGATGAGTTTCATTGCCTGGGCAACAGACTCCTCCGGGGATTCTGCTTTGATCTTCACACCGGCCTGACGTTTTGCCGGTGCATATACTTTTACGACTTCCATCGAAGATTCCGGAATCTCACCAACCTCCAGTTCACCGATTGGTTTCTTTCTGGCTGCCATCTTGCTCTTGATGGTCGGATAACGTGGATCATAATTTGGTTTCTGAATCGTCACAACACATGGCATAGAAGCTTCCACTTCATTGTATCCGGTCTCTGTCTCCTGTCTGATCTTTGCGGTGCCATCTGCGGTCTCCACTGCTACCACATTGGCCACTGCCGGAACATTCAGCTCTGCTGCCAGCAGCAGACCCGTCTGGCTTGCCGCATAATCAGTGGATTCTTTTCCGCAAAAGATAAGATCAAATGTCTTTCCTTCTGCAGCTTCAATGTCTGCTTTTGCTTTTGCGAGAACTTTCGCAACTGCCGCACCATCCAATTTTTCAGCCTCGTCACATTTTACGAGGTATGCATGATCAGCACCGACTGCGAGACAGTTCTTTAAGGAGTTTTTCACACTGTCATCTCCGATGGATACCACAGTTACTTCACTCTCAGCAACAGCTTCTTTCAGACGTACTGCCATTTCCTCTGCATATGTATCAAATGCATTTACGACAGGTGTCACCCCGTCCAGTGCCGGTTTTCCCGTAGCTTCATCCAATGAAATTTCTACGGAATCGTCCGGAACCTGTTTGATGCAAACTAATATTTCCATGATGATTTTCTCCTGCATTTTTTTGTTTGTATTCCGCCGATTTTCAAAAATGTCCATCAGCAGAATACATATATTGTTAGATAAGGGATAGCTTACTTTCCTATTACGCTGTTTGAGATAACAATTCTCTGTACCTCGTTGGTTCCCTCAAAGATCTGGAAGATCTTGGCATCTCTCAACAGCTTCTCTACCGGATACTCACGACTGTATCCATATCCGCCAAACATCTGGATTGCCTCAGAAGCAACTTCCATTGCAATATCGGAAGCATAGCATTTTGCGATAGCAGACTCTTTGGTGTACGGAAGACCCAGATCCATCTTGGTCAGTGCATGAGCTACCATCTGACGTGCTGTCTCAGTCTTGATCTCCATATCTGCTACTTTGAATTTCAGTGCCTGGTTTTTGATGATCGGTTTTCCAAACTGTACACGCTCTTTGCCATATGCGATAGCCTCGTTGATACCGCGCTGTGCAATACCGGTTGCCACACAACCCATCCATGTACGAGCCTGATCCAGTGTCTGCATTGCGATATTGAAACCTCTGCCTTCCTCACCGATCAGATTGGAAGCCGGGATTCTGACATCCTCCAGCACTACATCACAGGTATTGGATGTACGGATACCCATCTTGTTCTCTTCTTTTCCTGTGCTCAGTCCAGGAGTTCCTTTTTCTACGAAGAACATAGACATTCCTTTGACACCTTTTGTCTTATCTGTCATGGCTGTTACACAGTAGAAAGAAGCGATACCGCCGTTTGTGATAAAGCATTTTCTTCCGTTCAGTACATACTCATCACCATCTTTGACTGCGGTTGTCTTGCCTGCGCCTGCATCGGAACCGGCACCCGGCTCAGTCAGACAGAATGCACCGAATCCACCGTCCAGGATCAGATCACATGCACGCTGCTTTAACGCTTCACTTCCTGCGATCAGCACCGGTTTCATGCCAAGTCCGCTGGCGGAAATGGTAGTTGCAAATCCAGCATCCGCAATTGCCATCTGCTCGATGAGTGCTGCCACATCCACCCTTGATAACCCCGGGCCGCCATATTCCTCCGGAACTTCCAGTGCCTGATAGCCCTGCTCGATTGCTTTATCGTAAATCTCTTTTGGCCATTCACCGGATACATCATATGCTTTACACTGTTCTACGACCTCTTTCTCGCAGAAATTTTTCACATCCTGTAACAGATCCTGTGCTTCTTCAGAAATTAAATATGCCATTTTGAATCCTCCTCCGCTAAACGCGTTTTTCATATCTTTAACAACTATTCTGTCAAATCATCTAATTTCGTTTTTCTTCATACCGCTTCTGCAGTTTTGTTCCGCTACAGCGAATAACATACCTTACCCGGATTTAAGATCATCTTCGGATCAAATACTTCTTTGATGCCTTTCATCAGGTGCATGCTTGTCTCACCTGCAAAAGCTGCCAGATAATCCATTTTTCCATAACCGATTCCGTGTTCACCGGAGATCAGTCCGCCGCATTCGGCTGCTTTTTTATAAATAATATCCATGAAATCCGCAACTTGTTTCTTGAACTCTGCCTCATCCATATCGTTCGCACATGCATAAATATGTAAGTTTCCGTCACCTGCATGACCAAAGCTCTTGATCGTAAAATCATATTTTTCTTCCAGTGATTTTACAAACGTCAGATACGGTGCAATCTGATTTACCGGAACGACCACATCACACTCATCCAGTAACTTCGTCTCTGCCTCAATTGCTTCCAGGAAAGAACTTCTTGCTGCCCATGCATCTTTCTTCTTCGCCGGTGTATCAGCCACCAGTACGTCAATCGCACCTGCTTCAAGTACCACCTCTGCTGCTTTTTCCGTAATCTCCTCCAGAGATTCCATATCATCTCCGTCAAAGGTTACCAGCAGATACGCACCGATGTCCACGCCTTCCAGTTTCTGTGGGAATACGCTCTTGCCGAGGTAACGCTCGGAAGCCAGAACGATTTCTTTCTCCATAAATTCGATGGCCTGTGGCTGTAAATGCTCCATAAAAAACTTCGGAACAGTTGCAATACAATCTTCCAGATTCTCATAAGGAATGATCAGGCTGATGGTCTCCTTCGGAGCCGGAATCAGTTTCAGTGTCAGTTCAGTAATAATTCCTAACGTACCCTCAGAACCGATCATCAGATTCAACAGACTGTATCCGGTGGAAGTCTTGGAAACCGTTGCACCGAGTTTTACGATCTCACCAGTTGGAAGTACGACCGTCATGGCTCTGACATAATCTCTGGTACAACCATATTTTACGGCTCTCATACCACCTGCGTTTGTAGATACGTTTCCACCCAGTGTGGCAAATTTTTCACCTGGATCTGGCGGATATAACAGTCCCTGCTTTTGTGCATCCTCAGCCAGATCGTTCAGTAACACACCAGCTTCCACACGAACCACAAAATTCTCTTTGTCATACTCCAGGATTTTATTCATCTTGGACATATCGATCATGACACCGCCATGCAGTGCAACTGCCGCACCGGTCAGACCGGTTCCTGCACCTCGCGGAATTACCGGAATGCTGTTTTCATAACACAGCTTTACGATTGCTGCAACGTCCTCCGTTGTAGTAGCCTCGACCAGTACCGTTGGTGCTCCTTTTCCATAGATTGGCATTTCATCATGAGAATAATCTGCATTAATCTCATCTCCGGTAAACACCTTGCCCGGAACGATTTTTTTGAACGCTTCGATCAGTTCCGGTGTTACCTGATTGTAACTGTAATCTGCCATCATCCAAGTCCTCCTTATACCCATTTTTTAATGTAATTTATACTATCCTGCTACAAGATAATACATTCTTCGTCAATACTCTTGTTTGGTAGTACCAATTATATGATATTTTTTGGTAGTACCAATCACCGTAAAAAAAATAAAGTTTTTATTTCAACCCTAATGATTTTGTAAAAACACGTTCTTTTTGATTGGTTCTACCATTTCTTAACTGCTTTATATTTTAGCCCTTTCTCATCTTTTCGTCAACATTATATTACACAAAATCTTGTCAAAAATTTCAGCACATTACACAATTTTTCTCATTTTGTAAAGCGGAACATTTCAAGATGTCGGGGTCAAAAGATGCCATACGAATTGTTCCGTACTTCGTACTCCCACAATTCTACCCAATATTCGCATATCGTGAAGCTGACGCTCCACTTTTATGCTCATATCGGGGCGGGTCATTAAGCCATAAAACCACTCCTGTGCGAGCACATCGTGGTTTCAGGCTTTTGACCCTGGCATCATTTCAATACAGAAATACAGAAAACGAAGCATCCTGTCAGAGAAAGCGATTAAGTGAACGACTGAGTTTCACAAGTTTTTGCGCGAGTGGGAACGACCTCTTTTTCAGGCGTGAGAACGAGCGCGATAAAAACGCTGTGAAACGAAGGTAGTGAACGTCTAGCGTTCTGACAGGATGCTTCGTTTTCGTATTAAAAAATAACGTATTAAAAAATTTCTAATCGAAAAGTTCTTTGGCCTTCGTATAGTTAAATACCGGACCCTCCAGGCAGACATAAGTCTCATTGATCTTGCAATGTCCGCACTTTCCTACTGCACAGGACATCTTACGTTCAAAGGATACCCAGATTTTCTCCGCCGGGACACCGCATTTCATACATTCCAGTGCAGCAAACCGCATCATTGGCGGCGGACCTACGATCACTACGTTATAGTCCTCGAAAGTATCAAACGGCACATCCGGAATAAATTTCGTTACCATTCCTTTGTGGAATCCAGGTGCCTCGGAGTTGTCCAGACAGTACGTACAGTGGAACCGCTCCGCAAATTTTGCACGTTCTTCGTTGAACAACACGCAGTTGATATCCTTGAATCCGGCGATGAGATATACCGATTTGCAGATTTCCGGATGATCATAAAAATGAGTCAGCGTGGTTTTTACCGGTGACATACCGGTACCACCACAGATCACCAGCAGATCCTTATTTTCAAACTGATCCACCGGAAATGCATTTCCGTACGGTCCACGCATAAACAGTGTATCTCCGGCTTTCAGGTCAAACACACCACCGGTCAGTCGTCCGACTTTACGGATGGTAAATTCCACATAACCCGGTCCTTTTCCACAGACAGAGATCGGCGCCTCTCCGATTTTCGGCAGAGACAGCTGGAAAAACTGTCCATATCCAGGATCTTTGTCACATGCCACACGAATCGTAAACTCTGCCGCAGTCTGACGGATAACACTTACGATCTTGTGCGGTTCCGGTTTCATAATATTTTCCATTGTCTTACGCCTCCTCTCCCACATTCATTTTTTCAATTTCCGCTGCCAGACCGTCCACCGCATCAAAGAACGAAATCTGCTTCGGACATCTCATATCACAACGGCCGCATCCGACACACATCTGTGCATCACAGGCTATGCCGTGTGCTCCGTCCTTTGCAAAACGGTCTGCAAAATCATAAAACTTATGCAGCACTTTAAATCGCATATTTGCTCCCGGTGTCTTGCGGGCACGATTGCCACCGGCTGTCATCGTATAGGACTCCAGCATACAGGAAGACCAGACTCTGCGGCGCTCACCGCTGCGGCTTCCCTCCTGGTAAATGACATCTACTGTATCAAAACAGCTGCAGGTTCCACAGACGGTATTACATCCGCCACAGGACATACATTTCTCATCATACTGTGTCCAGTACTCCAGATCACTGATCGGTTTTAACATACTGCGGTCTGTAATCTGCGGAATATGCAGTTTTTTCTGATTCTCCTGCACATATTCCGGTGTGAAATCACAGGCAGATGCCGATGCAAATGCCGCACCCAGCGTCTCATCTTTGATATCCACCAGCACCTCATTCTCTGTAATGCGGAGTGCTGCGTCATACTTATCTGTCTTATTCGTTCCCATGGATACACAGAAGCAATGTTCAAAACTTTCCCTGCATTCCAGCATGACTACCTTTACTTTCTCACGCAGTCTTGCATAGAAATAGTCTGCATGACCTCCATTTTCCATGAAAATACAGTCCAGTCTTGCCATTCCGTTGATATCACAAGGACGGGCAATCACAATGATCCCTTTGTCATCTGCAAGCTCACTCTCCGTCACTTCCGTATCGGTAAAATAAAACATCGTCTGTGACACCGGATAGTAAGCTTCCTTCGGTGAAAAATCTGTCTGACGATCCAGCACGATCTGATCCACCGTCTTAATCTCACGATAACGCACTTTCTTCTTTCTCTGATCCCATGCCGGTGCATACACATGATAAGTCTCTGACCAGACAGCCAGAATATCATTCATCTTGTCGTAATCTACGCGATATCCCATATTGCACCTCCCATTGCCAGCATTTCTCTCTCCTGCTCCAGAAATACATTCGTCACTTTTCCTACTGCCTGATAAAACGCGGTCTGTGCATATTTACTGATATCCATGCAGAAAGCTCCCGCCCATTTCAGATGTTTGCGTAAAAACTCATTCTGGTCACGGGAAGACATTGCCGCACGATCTGCATTATCCGTCTGACAAGACAGTAACTCTTCCTCACACAAAACTGCCATAAACTCCAGCTCCAGGCCGATATGATCGTTCATCGTACGGAACATATCCTTACTCGGCTCCCAGCCATGCAGCGCATACAAAGCCAGCGTCTCCTGCTCGGTACGTCCGCCGATCTCACGTTTTTTGTTCGTATAAATGGACTCATACGGGAAGGCAGCCACTCCGGTTGCTTCTCCTGCTGCCAGAAACGTCTTGGCATAATCAGCAGCCACATCCTCCAGATCCTCATTGTTCAGATCTGCAATCGCCTTTTCCAGCCCTCTGTACGCTTCCGCCAGTTCCTCATTGGCGCAGTCTGTCGGAAACTGCATCTGTTTCATGTTCGCCAGCGTCTCCTCATCTACTTCCATGATATATAAGCCGCCAAGGAAACGGTAGAGTCCTGCTCTGGCTCTTGCCAGTTCTTTTCTTACTTCCACCTGCTTCATTCCACTTCCGCCTCCTTTTCCTCATTCATTTCCGTACGCACCACGTTCGCTTTTTTCAAATGATCTTCAAAAATCCGATGTGCCAGTTCACTTTCCGGCTCCTCGTACATACCGTTGTGCAGTGCTTCTTCAAATTCAAACGGAAGCATGTCGATCCATTTCTGATTCTTCAGGATAAACCGTCCGGACGGATGATTTCCGTTGTCATCCTTCAGCGTGTATACATGGCCTTCGTTCGCTGCCAGAAGCTTGGATACTTCACTCTCCGGATCATTGATATCACCGAAATGCAGGGCACGTCCTGCACAGTTTCTGACACAGGCAGGCTCTTTCCCTTCGTCCCGCAGCTGTACACAACCGGTACATTTGTCCATGACACGCAGTTCTTTGTTAAAATTGTTCGCATGGAACGGACATGCCTTTTTACAGCTCTGACATCCGATGCAGAGATCCTGATCGATATAGATCACTCCATCGTCTTCATCCTTGTAGCATGCGCCTGTCGGACATACATCCACACAGCTCGGATCCTCACACTGCTGGCACATTACCGGCAGAAAGTACATCTGCAGATCCGGATACACACCTGTCGGTCCCATATGATATAACGTGCTTCTGGAACGTCCCAGAGCCACTTCATTTTCTGTCTTGCAGGCAACCTGGCATCCACCTTTACAGCCGATGCAGCGGTCAGCCTCTACAACCATTGCATATTGTTTCATCACTTTGTCTCCTTATCCGTTCCTTATGCCTTACCTAACGGAAGCCAATTTACAAAGTCTTCCGGTTTCTGCCAGATGCCTTCCGGCGCACTGTCTGCTTTCGAAATCCGTACCTGATAAGCACGAAGTGTATGAGTACCAACGACATCGTTAAACGGTGCGGTTGATTTTGATAAAACATTGACGTTTGTCTCCTGCCAGCCATGCGTCTTTGTATTCATCGTCTCCGGATGCCAGAAACGCTCCATACATACCGTTCCCGGATTGATTCCCTTTGTGACCAGTGCTTTCGCACGGATCTTGCCTCGCTTGGATTCTACCCATACCCAGTCTCCCGGTGCGATACCATACGCTTTTGCCACATCCGGATAGATCCAGATCTCAGGAACCGGATACAGCTCACGCATAGCAGCCGCATTACGCAGCGTCGAATGATGATAGAACGGTACACGGCCGTTTGTCATAACGAGCGGATACTCCCTGGCAGTATCATCATCACGGACCGGACTCTCCACCGGCTCCAGATAATACGGAAGCGGCTCATAATCCTTATCTGCCGGTTCAAACTCAACCGGTAAAAACGGCTGACCGGTTCTTCCCAGCGTGATCATACTCTCCACATATACTTCAATCTTCTTCGACGGTGTATCAAAACCTTTCGGCAGACCTGTCGCATCATCGATCTGCTTGTATACATAATAAGACTTCCATTCTTCTTTGGACATATATTCGAATGGTGCTTTTTTCTTCATTTCTTCCCATGTCATGCCGATGGCCGGTGTCAGATGATCAAAAAACTCATCCATGGAATCCCAATACGGAAGCTGATCTCCCATAAATTCCGGATCAAAAGCTTTCTGACACATCTCATGACCGAGCTCGGCACATTTTTTAGCCAGGCGGGACCAGATCAGCGTCTCATCCATCGTCTCCCAGAGATGGACAACCTGCTGTCTGGCTACCAGCATATTACAGGTCTCAACGATCATATCCGTCTCAAGCCACTCCTCCGTCGGCAGCAAAATATCTGCATAGCAGGAAAAAGAGGTCGGATACATATACATATGTACGATAAAATCAAGCTTTTCGATTGCCTCTGCCCAACGGCCGGATTCTGCCAGCACACCGAGCTTGTTACCGGAACGGTCGATCCACATCCGCGGCTGATACGGTTTCTCTGTCAGGATCGCGTTCAGCACGCTGCCCGGATGTCCCGCATACCAGATACTTAAGCCCTTGTGCTCTCTTCCTCCCAGACGTTTCTTCAACTGCTCCGGCGGCAGACACTTCAATGCAACCGGCACCGGATAATTCGGTACTTTCAGTACACCGCTGGTACGGAAACGCTGCATCAGCGCACCCGGTTTTTCCAGGTTACCCATCAGAAAATCAATCGTATCCGCAGCCATGGCAGCCTGTACAGAGTTCGGTGTCTGGTCCGTTGCCACACCAAGGCAGATACCGCTTGGTGCATTCTCCAGATACATCTCGATCGCAGCTTTGATACGGTCTGCATCCAGCCAGCAGATCTCTGCTGCTTTCTCCAGCGTAAACTCCTCACAGCGCTCATACAGTAACTGCATACCGGTCTTATATACTTTTCCGTCTACTTCATACGTGCCCCATAACGCCGGGGATAAGGTCTCATCATACGGATACTCCATCGGCTGCATGGACGCTGTCTTCTCATCCCATACATAAAACGTATCCGGTGCACCGTTCTCACCCTTTTTCGCACGGGCAAAGAAGCGGCTCTCCACCTCTACCAGATACGGCAGGTTTGTCCAGCGTGTCACAAATTCTTCATCATATCTGCGATTTTCCAGAATATAGCGGATCCATGCCATCTGCAATGCTACATCCGTACCCGGACGGATCGGCAGCCAGATATCTGCCTTTGCCGCATCCGGTGTAAAACGCGGATCAATACAGATCGTCTTTACACCCTTCGCACGCAGTTCGTTGACCATACGACCGCCGCTGGCCGGTGCGGAATAAGCAGGACCTGCCCCCCACAACACCAGACATTTGATCTGTGCATTCTCATAATCATACAGTTCCAGTGCATTGGAATCCGCGATACTGGAATCCGCACCACCATACATCATGGCACAGGACAGCACACGCGGCAGATAACACTGCGCGCAGCCCGGCTCATACCAGTTCGGCGTTCCGAATACATTACAGAAACGGGCGATACTCCAGATTTCCGGATTACCACCGCCGCCTGTGGTACAGAACAACGCTTCCGCACCATATTTTTCACGGGTTTCCATGGCTTTTTCCGCCACACGGGTCAGTGCCTCATCCCAGCTGATACGTCTCCATCGTCCGCTTCCACGTTCACCAACGCGCAGCAGCGGATACTTATTACGGTTCGGATGATACAGTGCCTGAATACCAGCCAGACCCTTTGCACACATACGTCCCTGGCTCATCGGATCCACCGGATTTCCCTCCAGCTTGATGACGCGGCCATTCTTCACATGCGCCAAAACACCACAGTTTGCGATGCAGGCACGACAGGCAGTCTTCACAATCTTCTCTTCATCATCGATCTCCATGACCTTCGGCTCACATTTGGTCAGATATCTGCGCTTTGCAGTCACCGCTTCCAGCCCGGAAATCGCTACCGATGAGAAAAACTTCTTTGCATTTGCTTCCACCAGTTCATTCCTCCTCTTCATTCACAACAGAATAATAAAATCCATAGTCAAATTGTATATTATTTTTTTGGTATACCATGAGTATTCTTCCTGCGTTTATTATAGTGGACATGTAGAAAGATGTCAACAAGTGTGATGTGGCTAACCTTCAGATTATATATTTTTCCTTTTTGCCTGATACATGCTGTATCCTGCAAGCGTAAATCCATCTGTAATTTTTTCTTCTGCAATCCAGGTATCCAGTTCATCTTCTGTTAAGAGCTGAATTTTTTCAATTTCCTCGTACCCAAGTTTCAACATCGGTTCCGTAACTGAGCAAAAATATATATCTACCTTATTGCTCCCAACTCCACTGTCAGCAACTACCTGTCCCAGATGCTGCATATTCGTAACTTCCGCATTCAATTCTTCCTGAATTTCCTTTCTGACATTCTCTTCCACAGAAACACCCGCTTCACCAAATCCTCTTGGAAATCCATACTGAAATTCACGGATCGCATGCCGATATTGACGCAGAAGCACAAATTTTCCCTCAAAAACCGGAACAGACACAATCGCACCTTTCTGCACCATTGGAAGAAGCCTCTCATAACAGAAATGTGTCCCATTTTCTCCTTTTATCAAATCGACCACCATCATATGGTATTCACTTTTATATACCACTCCGATACGTTTCCCGGATTTCTGTTCATATCGCCGGATTACTTCCGGATCCTTTTCTATTGTAAGCCATCCCTCTTCCCTGAAAAGTTCCGGTCTCTCTGTCATTAATGCGACATACTCCTGCCAACTGCTTTCCGTCTCCAATTCCTGCATACGTCCTCCATCCTTACCATTTTCTTTCTGACTTATCGCTGTAATTTTTTATTTTATCAGGTATTCATTGCGGTTTCTTCCTATAGATACCATTCATAGCCACAGTGCTATATCATATTATCATTGGAACTATCCTTTCGTCTGTAAGACATCTGCTTTGGAGATTTTCTGATACGAGCTATATCCTGGATACCTGTGGCAATGTTGCGGAAACTCTGCAGTACATCCACAAGTTGTAACTTATCAGAAATCCAGGAACCAAGTACACCAAAACAAATAGTATCCAGAAGGCCACTCAGAATCGCATTTAATCTGAAATTTACCGTTGTCTCTATCACATACCCCTCCAGATAATCCAATCCTTTTTCCACTGCATAAAATATAAAAATGTAGACGACTGCCGTTGCAAACCATTTTATCAGCTTTCTGACGCGCTCTTTTTTCCACACAAATTTTCTTTTTTCATATTCTTCTTCATATGTACAGCCCACCTGTTCTTCAGCCTCGTTCCCCCGCACAAAACCGGTATCGTCAATAAGTCTGACTGCCGTATCCCAAAAAGAATGCGTTTTACCTGTAGAAGGAATTTTCTCACCGTCTCCTTTATGAAAAAAATGAATCTTTTTTTCATATTCTTCCCAATATTTCTTCAGACGTTCAAAAAAATCTATCCGAAATCCCGCTTCGTCTTTAAAATGTCTGCTAACATCCCGGATGCTCTCTTCGATCGTATAATTATAACACAAATCCACCAATGCCTCTGACAGAAATACAGATTCCTCCGCATCCATCTTGTCCATCAGCGTTACCCAGTTTGTTCTGTTATACAACAATGTTTCATCCTCTGCCCGCAGCTGTTCTTCACAGACAGACAATATATCCAACGCTCTGTTCATGATATCAAGCCCTGTCTCTCCACAAATCACCCTGATTTTCTCCATATAATCCATATAAGAATATCTGACAGTTTCTTTCGCCGGATTCATGGCAAGCTTTTCCATACTAAGAATCAATATCATTCGAATATACTTCCAGATATAATCTATCCTCTTCCACTCTTCACTGCCAGCGTCGCACTGATCACGCATATCCTCCAGACGTGTCAGATCAGCATACACCAGCGTCTCCTTTATCTCTATCAGCAGTTCTTTATCTGTACACTTTACCGGAAGTCCGGAAAACAAAAATGCATCGTTATTTTCTTTCACACATTTTTCAATCGCATTCTGAATATACTGCGACGCTGTCCGGAACTTTCCGTACCTGGAGACCTTTAATGCTCCACACCGGAATAGAGAAATGATATCCTGATAGGTATTCTCATCCTCGATCATTTTCAAAAAAGATTCAGAATCCGTCAGCTGATTGAAAGAAATCGCAACCTGATTCCCATTTATCACAATCTCCTCAAAAAGAGCCTGCTGCCCAATCTTTATCTCCTCTGCTGAATTCCGCACAGAATCCAGTTCAAATAGGTATACTAACATAATTTGTCCCTCCCTGGAGCCATTACCCCAAAATATGTTGTTTACTTGAGTCGCATTATAATCTGGAAGTTAACATTTTCCCTATAACGAAAAAAAGAGAAGCTGCCGAAACAACTTCTCTCCACGCATTTTCCTCTTATGTGGCATGCTAAAATATTACCTGACCATTCTGCACCCGGTAATTTACACCGTACCATCCCACATATCCTGTATAGGAGAAATCCAGCATACCACTGCGGATATACCACCAGCCGTATTCATTCTGCGCCAGACCGGTAAAGCCAAAATTCAAAGCACCGTTTTCGATTCTCCACCAGCCATATTCATTCTGCGCAACGCCTGTATAACCGAAATCGATCTGGCCATTTCTGACATACCACCAGCCATATTCACTGTCTACGACACTGTTGCAGCCAAAATCAATCGTTCCGTTGACGATTCTCCACCAGCCATATTCATTCTGCGCCAGACCAGTATAAGTAAAATCAATGCTGCCGTTGCGGATGAACCACCAGCCATACTCACTGTTTACCACACCGTTATAAGCAAAATTCACCATGCCGTTTTCGATTCTCCACCAGCCGCCGGCATTCTGTGCGACTCCGGTATAGGAGAAATCTACCTTACCATTCCGGATACACCACCAGCCACCGGCATTCTGTGCGACCGTATTTCCCATATCCACACGGCCATTTACCACATTCCACCAGCCATATTCACCATTGACAATACCTTCATCCACACTATTTACAGAAAAATCAATCACACCGTTTCGAATCTCCCACCAGCTTCCGCCGTAAGAAACAAAACCACAGTAAGAATCATCTGCGACACCATCTTCATTAATGTATACCCAGGTGCCATCCTCCTGCATAACAACCGTTTCTTCCTTCTGTACAACACCGTCATTCATATAGTAGCGTACGCCATCTACCTCCACAAGACCGGTATCATGCCGGCGCGTTCCGTCTACATAGTAGACATCCTCGCCATTTTCAGTATAAATACCGGTTTTATAAGCCGGATTCTTCACCTCTGACGTCAGTGCCTTGATGCAGGCATTTCCATATGGATATGCATAAAACTTATTGTGGTACTGATAAAACGTCTTTTCATTTCCCTTGCTGACATCACAGGACCAGATGACCTGGCCTCCATTCTCGATGGACATCTCCAGCTCACACTCTACCGCATTGGTATCCGTCTGGACTACAACAGAAAATGTCGTTCCCGGCTGCAGCTCCACAGCATTCTCCAGCGGAATGGTATAGATACCGGCATAAGAAGTCTCACCGGTTGTCGTTGCCTTTTCCTGCTTTGTACCGCTGGTCGGATCTTTCGGATCCTTCAGATCTGTATAAACACTGATCGTATAAGATACATTCGCATTGTGCATCATAGATACATTGACTGCTCTCAGCTCTTCCGCTTCCACACCAGCCTTTGCATCCTGAACCGTAAATACATTCGCAAGCGTGTCAAACTCTGTCGGATATGCGTTCAGACCACCATCCAGCTGATAATTATTGTCATACGCATCCGTAGTATCAAAATCAAACGCCCACGCAGCCTCACCGAGTGAAACCGTCTCGTAAGACATCCAGAAATAATCACAGTAAGATCCCCAGCTGTTTCGGATCAGCCACGCACCATTGTGTGCCGGTTTTGCATATCCTGCAAAATTCTCTCTGGAATAATCATCATCCCAGCCAACGATCATAGCCGCATGTCCGTTGCCGCCGGCTTCGGCATCATAGTAGGTATATTCCCCTTTCTGATTCTTCGCCATCGCCTTATCCAGATGATCATACATCACACCTACCGCACCATGATCCATGATCTGTGCCTTCACACCATCCGTATCTTCCTTCAGGCTCATGCAGTATGCATTTTCCAGATGCGCCACATCACGGCTGTAAGCATAACTGTCTTTCAGTCCTGATTGCTCCACTTTCTCAGCATCCGTATACGGAACATCCGCTTCCTTTACCGCGCCGACCCACTGGCTCATTCTACGGGCTGCCATCTCATAATTACCGCCAAAATTCAGGAAACTGCCTTTCGCCTCTGCACTGTTGTATTCTGCGGTATCCCCTTTTGTGCCGCCCAATGGATCCGTCACAAAATTATAAGAAAAATAAATCAGCTGCAACTCGCTCAGATCAATGTCTTTCTTTGCGATTCCATCACTGATCAGATCAAACTCTGCCAGACCGAGGGAAGAAAATGCCCAGCAGGTACCATATGGATTCTGGTCACGCACTGCCGGATATTCGCGTCTGCATGCATCAATATCTGTCGAATAAGCAGATGGCAGCATCGCATATGTAGCAACGCCTGCTCTGCGTACCGGTACATTCTTATCCAGATCACTTTCTATATATCCCGTGTTTTGTACCGTTTTCACCTTCGTATCATCGGAAACATTTTTCGCCTGTACCTGCATGGTGCTCAGTGGAGACAATGCCAACACCAAACTTAATAACAGCGCCTCAAATCTTTTTTTTCTCATTTGAACTCCCTTCGTTATCTGTAAAACCATTCATTCATATCTTTTATGTCATTTATGATTCTCATTGTATTAATTCTATCATAGGCAAATCCATTAAGCAACATTATCATCGGTTTGAAGCAATGTTAGTGTTAATGTTTCACTCTGTTTTTCACAAAAAAATTCGTAAACAGACATCCTGCCATATACCCCAGTCCATTGTGAATCATATCATCCCACTCAAACAGACCACGCATAAAAATCAGCTGACTGAGCTCAATTGTCGCTGAAATCAGGATTCCGATCAGCAGAGCCTGATACCACTTTATCTTATGATTCGCGATGAGCGGAAGCAGAATCCCTGCCGGCAGCAACAAGATAAAATTCAACAGATTTTCCTTCAACAACTCCCGGTCGTGGTTACAGATCACCTCCCGCCACGACCAGAATGGCAATAATTCATACTGACGGACCGTTCCAATCCTGGTAAATACCGTTGAGCCAAATACAATTCCGAGAAACACCACCAATGCCACGACTGCCAATGCCTGAATGATACACAGCTTCTTTCTGTATACACACACCGCCATTCCGATACATACTACCGTTAATACCAGCCCAAAAAACAGTATTTCATACCTTGACCATTGCTTATTATACGTTGTCCATATCTGATAAATATCCATCTATACCTCTTTCAATAATTCCGAAACGTTATCATTTTCTTATTAGCATATTTAAACCCACCATTTCCACAGAATAAATCAATAATTAGATTTAGGTACATCAAAAAATATCTTATCAATATTAACACTTAATGCTTTAGATATACGGTAGGATGCTATTTCTTTTTGTTATTATTTTTGTCCCACAATTACAACCGACTAAATATTGTAAAATATCAATTTTCACTTACCAACAACGTTTCAATTTCATTAACAACAAATGTACATACGCCATCCCACTCTAAATCCTGCACAAAATAATATTTATCTCTAAAGCGTCCCCATAGTTCCTGTAGACCTACATCTTTACCTATATCCACGAGAACATTCTTTATAATAATTTTATTTAAAATCGTATTACGTTTAACACATGTGGCTTCGAAAGCTCTTTTCAACACTTCTTCATCTACTTGTACACTATTGACTTTGAGAATCTCATATACATCATAAAAATCTCGCATTCTGGTATTTGCAATACCTCGCACCAATATTGTCTGCATTTTTTCTGCAAGAAGCGTTTCGATATTATAAGTCAAAACGGATATGCTTCTATCCTCAAACATCAATTTATATTCGTACTGGATTGCTCTTGGCGTGATAACATCATCCGTTGATATATCAATTTTAATTGGCTGTCTCATGTGATCAAGCGTCGCTTCTAACATCATCCGAATTCCTGGATAATCAAATTCTTCCATAATCTCTTTTACCGAAATAATCTTGAAAGTCACATTATCCTCTAACGGAATACTACAGATTTCTTCTATAATATTCCTTGCATCCTCCTGATTCAGCGGCAGTGCTTTCACTGTGGTATCTATATCCATTGTTGCTCTCAGATTCACACCGATAATAGATGCAACTAACATACCACCCTTTAAAATAAAATTATTTTGATACTTGGATACGGATACTCTCTCTAAAAATCGTTCCATCATGAAATTTCTAAGCAATGTCTTAGCTACTTCATTATCTCCCTTGGAAATATTTTTAACTTTGTCCTTTAACTGCTTTGACGTATGAATCATACCATCACCTCTACATATTTCATTACCTCATCACGCATACCAAACTTTTTTGCATAAGCAACCAATCGAGAAAGATCTTTTTGAGTGTGTGTCATATATTCTTTCATAGCTGTCTGAAATGTCTGAACCTCATAACTACTACGATACTTAACCAAATCGCAGATACAATGTTCCATATCGTATGCCTTAACCAAATTTCCGCTTACGGATTCGACCATGCACACTCCCAGTTCATAAATATCCTTTTGCACATATCGAACGTCTTTATTAACATTCTTCATATGGCTCACATTATATCCGCTAGGAACTGTAAAACAAATTTTGCTATACTCCCGGTCTGTCAATCCATGCAAATAAAGTGCAGTTTCTCCCGAATAGATAATCATTTGATTTCTCGTTTGCAGAATAAACAACTCATCCTGCCAAACATCTTCTGAATTATAGATACCATGTGCTGCCTTTTCCATTTGATGTTCCTTAATATACTTGGAAATAAATGGTTTTGTAAATCCTCTCTGCACAGCTTGTGAAGTAATCAAGTATCCATGATTCTCATCAATCAATTCTTCTAGCTTTTCAGATTTTGACATCTCGTCACTTCCTTCCAATTTTACTTTTACTCTTAAATTATATTATTTTTAAGAGCAAAAGTAAAGTATGTATAAAGCGGACATTCGCAATCCCTGCTTTCGATACTTGCTCATGAACACAGTCGCTTTGCGACCTGTCAGTGGGAGCTTTTAACTCCCACTGACATAAGCATCCCTCTGTCATAGCAAACTCACTATACACAGAGGGAACTTTTCATTGTTTATTCTAATTATGCTCCACCGCTCCTTGGATTCCAAGCCGAGTTTTCTCATAATTTCTGATCGCTTCACTTTGAAAAATAGAAAAATCAGCCATAATATTTCCACTTGGATCAAATACATCTACACTATTCGAATCAGTGTCTGTCTGATAAAAAATACAGCCTTTAAATTTGCCTTCCGTTGCAATAAAATCCGGATTTTTATCTACCAAAGAATCTATTTCCCAAACCATGCCCTCTAGCTTTTTTTGTATTGCATCAAAGAATATTTTATAGATATCAGCAACCGTATAAATATAGTTACGCAGCATATTATAATGATCAATATGCAGTATATCCATTCCCTGTTCTTCCATTTCATTTTTCAACAAGGTGAATGTTTCTAATAAATCAGCACTATCTTCTTCATCTGCAGTACGCAACACCGTGCACATCTCCGAAAGATTATAAAAGCTGTCTCCATTTTCAAACTCAACCGCCCAATGTCCATGATCCATGTATATTGCAGCAAGCACCATAAATTGGAATCCAAGATTGTCTCCCATAGAATCCGTTAAAAAGTCTGTTTCGTTCTGCAAACCTAACTTTTGCACAAACGCACCGACTTTCCTTACCAGCAACATTCCCTCATGCAAGATGTTTTTTGTCATTTTATTTACAGTAATCTTATCTATGACAGCTCCACTATATTTTTTCACAAGATGGTTGTCTTCATCTAAATCATAATAGATCCATTCTCCAAGTGCTTCCTGATACATCTGATATTGTCTATATATTTCCTGCACCTTATGGCTTACATTTATATAATCAGATATTATATCCGCACACTCACCCGTAACAATTGGGGTTTCTTCTAAATTGAGTTCAGCTTTAAGATCAGAAACAGGGATCACATCCATAAGTTTTTTATCTTTTGAAATATCCGTATCTACCATAAACTCAACTCGCACAGAGACACCACCATTTTTCTTATCAGACTCCCATCCATGCTCCTTTCGATTCCAAACAAACTCTCCCGGCATAATATACTCCGCAACAGGTTTAAAGGTGTATCCAAACAGGTTCAAACTCATGAGATCTGATCCATCTCCATACCAAACCTCCTCCTTCAATGTAAAATGTTTAAAAAGTCCTCGCGACTTCATATTTACAACAGGAAGTCTACGTGCTGGAAGTCCCTCGATAGCATCACTCAAAATCTCAATCGTAACATAGACACTCTCATCTGCTTTTTTCGGAAGATAAAACTTAACACCATAATAATTTTCTATTTTGACGATTCGTTCCATCTGTTCTTTCCATACAGCAGTTTCTTCACGTATCCTGTCAAAACTGCTTCCTGCACCCGGTATAGACATTCTTAATATTCTTTCCTTATCTGCTGCTTCAAACTTAATGATTATTGTTGACGCATTCACAATCTCAGAAATCATATTAAACCAATATAACCTATCAGCAACATTAGAGTATACACTCAGTTCATAGCCAAAAAATAAATTTCCAATTTCAAACTGCTGTATTTCAAGAAACTTAAATTCAAAGCCACCGTTGCGTATTTCATAATATTTTGTACCATAGATATTGTATTCCAAAACCTCTACCTGTGCAGTAGGTGCAATTCTATTATCCACATACAAATACCCACTGCTGATCTCACATGGCATCTGATGAATATCCGCTGCAGCCGACAGTTCTCCGCAAAATGTATCCATTTCCATCTTATCAGGTACTGCAGATAACTCTGCTTCCATCCGAACCGGGCTTTCTGCATTCCGGTGCGATGCACTGACAATCTGGTCAATCATTGTCTTTGTATTTTGTAATTCATAGGCATAATAATCTTCCTTATGAACCCCAACATTCTGCATTTTAAACCAGCCATTATCTGAATCCCATTCATGCACTTCAACAATGCCATTGTATGATGCCGGGTCATACGTTCCAATCATAATTGTACTCCTCGTATACTCCCCTTCGTGCATCAAATTTCCACTTTGAAATTCATAAAAGTAGTCCCATTGTTTTCTCATTAAGACTGTATGCTCATGACCAGCAAGCCACAGTTGAACGTGAAAATCTTTCAACAACTGGACAATTTGCATCTGTTCACTTCTCTCTAAAAAATCAAAAGAATAATGTGTCAATATAATAGACGGTTTATCTTGATTCAATTCTTCAAGCAGATCCATGATATATTCTGTACCGATAAACAGATTATTATTTCTCTGTTTTGTATAAGTAAGAGCTGTATCTATGCATATTATGTTAAAGTCCTTTGTTTCTGTTACAAAATGTGGCTTTTCATCATCGTCATAGCGGGCTGCCTGTTCTTGATTTTCATGATAAATTCTATGCATCATCTTCCGAAATTCTGTATGTCCACAATGTACCGCTGCCATTTTATCTGAGGCTAAAGCACCGTCCTTTGGAGAATACTCCTTGATACTTTCTAAAATAGCCTCCGCGCGTCCCCCCGCATCCCGTTCAATATCATGATTCCCCGGTACAATGAACAACCGATCCACGGTAAGATTTGTTACACTTAAAAGTTTGTTGATATAATCAACAGTATCTGCCGCAAACTCTCCCATCGGAGCATACCGAAGATCTCCGGTAATAAAAATATAATCTATCTGTGTTCCTAACTCTTTCATATAGTCTAATAGCCTGTTACGCATACGCCGACTATCTACATCTCTTTTATTCAAATGTATATCTGATAAATGTAGCCAATGTATTTTATCCACTTTTGTCTCCCCTTATATTTTATTTCATTCTTCACTTGCTTTTTATAAATGTTATTTTTTATAACATTTATATTCTATTTTTATATTAAAAATATTTCGAATATCTTTTTTATTCCTTTTTCTTAACATTTTTATATTATATTATATTATAAACAAATTTTGCATTCAACAGTATATGTTATGTTTAATAACATTTTATCATCAATGGTGTCTGCCGGGAAATCATAGAAATGTGACTCCTGACAGAGGCTTTATTTCATTTTCTCTTTTATTTTCATTGACGTTATCATTTTCTTCTGATAATATAAAAAATGTTTTGAAACAGATATAAATTATATCATAAATGTCACTAATAATAACATTGGAGAAATACATATGAAGAAAATATCTTACCAGAAAATGGCAGATCTCGTTATCGCCAAAAGAAAAGAACAAAAACTGACACAGGCTCAGCTGGCAGAAATGACCGGAATCCACAGAGCTATGATCAGTCGTTTAGAAGCATTGGATTATATTCCATCAATCGATCAGCTTCAGGCAATCGCGGAAGCACTCGGATTCGAAGTAACTGATTTGTTTGAAGAGGAAAAACCTGCGGCAACAAAACCTGTTCTCGACAAGAAATACAACATTGCCGTTGCCGGTACCGGTTACGTAGGTCTTTCCATCGCAACGCTTCTTTCCCAGCATAACCATGTAACAGCCGTCGATATCATCCCAGAGAAAGTAGAACTCATTAATAATAAAAAGTCTCCGATCCAGGATGATTACATCGAAAAATATCTTGCTGAAAAGGAGCTGGATCTTACAGCCACACTGGATGGCGAAGAAGCATATAAACACGCAGATTTCGTAGTCATTGCAGCTCCGACCAACTATGACAGCAAAAAGAACTTCTTCGACTGTTCCGCAGTAGAGGCAGTCATTGAACTTGTATTGAAAGTAAATCCGGATGCAACCATGATCATCAAATCTACCATCCCGGTTGGATATACAGCATCTGTAAGAGAAAAATACCATACAAAAAATATCATCTTCAGCCCGGAATTCCTGCGTGAATCAAAGGCCCTCTACGATAACCTGTATCCATCCAGAATCATTGTATCCTGTGATGAAGAATCAAAGGAAAAAGCGGAACTCTTTGCAAAACTTCTTCAGCAGGGAGCAATCAAAGAAAACATTGATACTTTATTTATGGGATTCACTGAAGCCGAGGCCGTAAAACTCTTTGCAAACACTTACCTGGCACTGCGTGTATCCTACTTTAATGAGCTTGATACTTATGCTGAAACAAAAGGATTAAATACACAGGAAATCATCAACGGTGTCTGCCTGGACCCACGTATCGGAACACACTATAACAACCCAAGCTTTGGATATGGCGGATACTGCTTGCCGAAAGATACCAAACAGCTTCTGGCAAACTTCAACGATGTGCCGCAGAATATGATCTCTGCTATTGTAGAAAGTAATCGAACAAGAAAAGACTTTATTGCCGACCAGGTATTAAATATGGCCGGATACTATGATTATTACAATCGTGGGGATTATGCTCCTGATCAGGAAAAGACTTGTGTTATCGGAGTTTACCGTCTGACTATGAAATCAAACTCTGATAACTTCAGACAGTCTTCTATCCAGGGTGTCATGAAACGAATCAAAGCCAAAGGTGCTACCGTTATCATTTACGAACCAACATTAAAAAATGGAGAGACATTCTTTGGATCACAAGTAGTAAATGATCTCAAAAAATTCAAAAAGAAAAGCCAGGCAATCATTGCAAATAGATATGATTCCTGTCTGGATGATGTACTTGACAAAGTATATACACGTGATATTTTCAAACGCGACTAAATTACATTGAGGGAGACTGAGACTGTAATTAATTCTGTGTAAACTCTAAAAGAGCTATATATCCTCTTGGATT
>OFMG01000378.1_pt1 | contig 61676 bp, 46 predicted proteins | sample 1541751 | NCBI WGS metagenome assembly OFMG01 (sample SAMN04209232, study PRJEB22552) | human gut metagenome | biome: gut; material: feces | host: Homo sapiens | place: USA: Oklahoma
CTTGTCCTGCTCCTTCGGAGCCGCGGACAAGGCGCCACACTGGTCTGCGGAGTGTTCTGAAAACTGAGCCCGGCCCCCGCCTGCGGTGACGCTGCTGCAAGCGGCCTGCGATGGGGTCGTTGTTGGTTGAGGCCGCTGGGCTGATGTGGGGGCGCGTGGCTGTTGCGGGCCCTGGTCCCGGCGGCGGCCTCGGCGCTGCGCGCCTGCTGCCTTGGGTGACTTTGGGGTCGATTGGGGTTGTCTGCACAATTCGCGGTATTATGTTGCGGAGTTTTGAAAGGAGCCGCTGGTGGTCACGACGACGTTTGCTTCGCCTTTGGGCGAAATCTTGCTTGCCGCTGATGGCCGCGGTCTGACGGGGCTTTGGTTTGAGGGACAGGAGCATTTTGGCTCCACGCTTCTCAAAGAAGATCCTGAACATGTTGAAGGCGCCGATGCAGTTTCTGGTGCTGGCGGCATGTCGTCGGTGAGTCCTGCAAATGGTGCGGCTTCTTCGGTGCTTGAGCGTTCGTGGGCTTGGCTGAATGCTTATTTTGCAGGGCAGGAACCTCGGTTTACGCCGCCGTTGCATTTGATTGGCACGGCGTTTCAGCGTGAAGTTTGGTACGAGCTGCTTTCTATTCCGCGTGGCGAGGTCGCTACGTATGGCGAGATCGCCCAGCGTGTTGCGGCTCGACATCGTGTGCCGGGAAATGAGACACCCGTTGTGTCTCCCCGTGCCGTGGGGGCCGCGGTCGCTCGCAACCCTGTTTCGATTATTGTGCCATGCCATCGCGTGGTGGCGGCCGACGGCTCGCTTAACGGATATGCCGGCGGGCTTGATCGCAAGGAGTGGCTGCTTCGGCTTGAGGGCGCGTACGAGGAGTAACACTCGAGCGCTTTGCATAGCCAAGATGCCGTGAAAGAACGGGACATGCTTTCCGAATGGAGGCTCAGACGGAAACTACGTCCCGGAATTCCGTTTTAAAGCGGGATGCGCTTTCCGAATGGCGTTCCAAGCGGAAACCGTGTCCCGGAATACAGCCTCAGAGTGGGACACCGTTTCCGGCTGAGACCACCTGCCTGGACATCGATCTACGCCCGCTCCTGCAGGGCGTAGATGGACTTATCCATGTTGAACAGGTAAGCCACAACGCAGACAATAATGAACATCGGCAAGTTACCAAAGCCGAAGACTTCGCAGCCAATAAGGATGGGTGCGAGCAGCGTATTGGTGGCGCTGCCAAAGACGGCTGCGTAGCCCAGTGCGGCGCAGAGCTCGACGGGCATGCCGAGTTGAGCCTCGTTATGGCGACATCTGGGTAACAGAAAGGCCCGCGTTCCTCAGAGGCAAGATAGGCAATTCTGCTTCTGAGGTAGATCTCAATTCTGCCGACCGCACTGCCGACCGCATCAAACATTAACTGCCGGAGGGCTCGGTCAAATTCATACGTGTAGATGATGGTTTCGAATGTTGTGCCTTCGCGAAAGATGGTAATCCCGGACTTGCATTTGGTTTTGTAGGGAAACCAGTAGGCCGACAGTCTGTAGTGGTTGGCTTCGACCAAAGCTCGCTCGAGTTCGCTTTGATCAGAGCACTTAAGACCCTTGTTTTCTGTCAATAGTGCTATTTGTTCGTTGATGGATATCCGCGACTTCTGGTATTTCATTAAGCCTCTTGATAGAAAAAGAGCTGGAGTTGCGCATCGTTGAGAGGCTTTCCAGCTTTAGCAAAACAAACTTATAAGATGCGACGGGCCGCGTCAAGATAATTACCGGACGGCCTAGGAGGCGGCTGGTTGGCTGGCTTAAAACCCAGCGCGTGAAATGACGCTCCACGCTATTCAGCGCGCTTGATAGGATGACGAACCACAGTCTTAAGTTTCTCCGGCGCACACTTGCGTGGATCGGAAAGATAGATTTCGTGATGTAAACGGGTGTCTGAGAAGTCGGGGACATAGCCCTGCTCGGTCGCATATTCATGCATGGCGTCTACGGTTGCCGGCTCGCTGTCGTAGGGTCCGGTATGCATGCATTGAACGCAGAGACCCTCGTCAACTTTAAGCAGCTCGACGGCAGAAAAGTCCAGTTTCTTTTTGGCCGTGGCTTCCGCGACCGCCCAGTCAAAGTCATCCTGAGTGACGAAATCGGGCAGGCGGATGCACGAGATAAAGTTGAAATCGTCCTTGCGTACATAATCGATGTCGCCGCTCGGGGAGTCTTGCCACCAGAAGCCCTCGAGCGGCGGTACCACAAAGTCGAAATAGCCCTCGATACTCCTTGAGCCTTTCTTTGACATCTTGACGGTATAGGCGATGCCGTAAAGCAGCGGCAGGGCATTTTGATACTCGCCACCTTCGGTATTTGGGTCGCCCTTTCCGCGAACGGCAACGTAGCTCATAGGCGGGACAGTTACGATACTCGGCTTGCTCGCAGGTCTGTAGAGCTCCTTGCATTCCTTCTTAAAGTCGAACGCCATGTTGGCCGCCTTTCTGCGTATTGGCCTACTTAGATAGCTGAATCATATCATAGAAACGAACAGCTGTTCGAATGATTTGGCTGACAGATTGAGATGCGTGCGTTGTGTTTGGCGGTCGGCCTGACCCCATCGATGATTTCTCTGCCTCCCCGGCGCCTCATCTATAGCTGCCGTTTCCCCATATAGAACCTGCCAAAATAAACCCGTCCCTTTTTAGTCGGTGCGAAATGGGTAATACTAAAGAGTTATCCGACCAGATGGGAACCGATCGATGGCTTATATCGAATTCAAAGACGTCATCAAGGCATACGGCGAGGGCGACGCCCGCATTCACGCACTCGACGGCGCGAGCTTTACGGTCGAGCGCGGCGAGCTCGCCATCATTTTGGGTGCTTCGGGTGCCGGCAAGACCACGGCGCTCAACATTCTGGGCGGCATGGATACGGCGACTTCCGGCACCGTGACGGTGGACGGGCGCGATGTGAGCTCCGCTAACGAGGCGCAGCTCGTGGAATACCGCCGCGCCGACGTCGGCTTTGTCTTCCAGTTCTACAATCTGGTCCCCAACCTGACGGCGCTCGAAAATGTTGAGCTTGCGGCGCAAATCTGCCCTGATTCGCTCGATGCCGAGCAAACGCTTTGCCAGGTTGGCTTGGGTGAGCGCCTCGCCAACTTCCCCGCGCAGCTTTCGGGCGGCGAGCAGCAGCGCGTGTCCATTGCCCGCGCACTGGCAAAGAACCCCAAGCTGCTTTTGTGCGACGAGCCCACGGGCGCACTTGACTATAAAACCGGCAAGCAGATCTTGCAGCTGCTGCAGGACACTTGCCGCAAGCAGGGCATTACGGTCATCATCATCACCCACAACTCCGCGCTGGCGCCCATGGCCGATCGCCTGATCCGCTTTAAGAACGGTCGCGTGGAGAGCGAGACGGTCCAGCAAAATCCCGTGCCTATCGAGACGATCGAGTGGTAGCGCCCATGGACCAAGACCGCCAAAACAGCCTACGCCGCGACGCGCAGAACACGGAGCGCGAGCAGGATTTTACGACCTACCGCACTGCCCAAAGCTCAAACGATATGGTGCCGACGGTTTTTCGCCGTGGCATCTACCGCACAATCCGAGGCAGTCTTAAGCGCTTTTTGTCAATCGTGGTCATCACCGCGCTTGGCGTGAGCGTGATGTGCGGCCTTAAGGCGGGTTGCGAGGACCTGTGTGATTCGGTTGATGCCTACTTCGACCAGCAAAATGTCTATGACATTAACGTGCAGTCGACCTATGGCCTGACTGACGATGATCTCGACGCCATACAAGAGGTCGATGGCGTCGAAACGGCCGAGGGCATCTACACCGAGACCGCCTACACCGCCGTGGGCACAACGCGCGAGCGCGTGGTCGTGCAGAGTCTCTCCAAGGAGAACATCGATCAGCCGGTGCTCGTGAACGGCGATTTGCCCGAGAGCGCCGATGAAGTCGCGGTGACTTCGAAGTTCCTGAAGGCATCGGGCAAGAAAATCGGCGATACGGTGAGTTTTGCCGCCAATGACGCGAGCTCGTCCAATCAAAGCGCCAAGGACCAGTTTGCCGCGGGCGATTACACCATTACGGCTGAGGTCCTCGACCCCACTGATGTAAGTTCTGACTCGACAGTCAACGCCTTTCGCGCTGCTTCGGCGGCGGACTATAAGTTCTATGTGAGCGAGGACGCCGCGACATCTTCTTCCTACTCCGCGGTCCACGTGATCGTCGAGGGAGCCAAGAGCCTCAACTCCTATTCGGATTCCTACGCGGCAAAGATCAATGAGGTCAAGGGCAATATCGAGAAGATCCGCGAGGAGCGTGAGAAGGCGCGCGCCCAGGAGCTGACGGTCGACACGCCGGCGAGCTTGGACGCGGCTGAGCGTCAGGCGAATATGCTCTTTGGGATTGAGCAGGACAACATCAATCGCATGGCAGAGGGCAGCGAGGAGCGCGTGCAAGCGCAGACCGACCTGGATCAGCGCCGCGCCGCCGCCGACCAGCAGTTTGCCGATGCCCGCGCCGAGCTTTCCGATCTGGGCGAATGCACCTGGTACATCCAGGACCGCGGCAATATCGCAAGCTACTCGAGCGTGGAGAGCGATAGCTCGTCAATTGAGGCTATCGCCACGGTGTTCCCGTTCATCTTCTTTATCGTCGCCGTGCTCATCAGCCTTACCACCGCCACGCGTATGGTCGAGGAGGAGCGCACGCTCATCGGCCTGTATAAGGCGCTCGGCTATTCGCGCGGGCGCATCCTGTCCAAATACGTGGACTATGCGCTGTGGGCTTGTCTGATCGGCGGCGTGCTCGGCAACATCATCGGATTTGTGGGCCTGCCGCTGTTCCTGTTTACGGTGTTCGACGACATGTACTCACTGCCCCAGATGCTACTTTCGTACGACATCGTGTCCTCGATCGTTTCGGTGGCGCTGTTTGCCGTGGGCGTGGTGGGCGCCACGATTATCGCCTGCCGCCACGAGATGGCCGAGACCCCTGCCTCGCTCATGCGCCCCAAGGCGCCGCGTGCCGGCTCACGCATTCTGCTCGAGCGTATCGGATTTATCTGGCGCCGCATGGGCTTTTTGAACAAGGTGGCAGCGCGTAACCTGTTCCGCTACAAAAAGCGCGCCTTTATGACCATCTTCGGCATCGCCGGCTGCACGGCGCTCGTAATCTGCGGCATGGGCATTCGTGATACGTCGGTCGCGCTTTCGCCCAAGCAGTACGGCCACATCACACGCTACGACCTGCTGGCGGTTGCCAATCCCGACGATTTTTCGCAGACGTGCGCGGCGCTCGACGAGCGAAGCGCGGTCAAGGATTCCGGTGTGACCGTAACTTCGACGCTGCCGATCATGACCGACAACGTCACCTTTACATTCGGCGGAAAGAGCGAGACCGTGCAGCTGATCGTGGTGCCCGATGACCGCACGAACGATCTGGACGACTATGTTCGCCTTGAGGATGAGTCCAAAGAGCCACTGTCTTTGCGTGACGGAGACGTGTATCTGAGTAAGAGTTCACAGCTGGTGCTGGGGATTCAACCGGGCGATACGGCGCACGTCCAGGATTCGTCACTCAACGTCGCCAAGGTCAAGGTCAGCGACATTTCGCTTAACTATCTGGGCAACACGCTTTACATGACGCAGAGCACCTATGAGCGCGCGTTTGGGCGCAGCGTTCGCCTCAATGGCATCTTTGCGCTGCTCAAGGGTTCGTCGGCCGACCAGATTGCGTTTAGCAAGAAGCTTAAGAGTGACGGCTGGCTTTCGATTTCGAGCACGGCCGAGCATTGGGAGAACTTTGAGGCGAACTTCACTATTATCAATTCCGTCGTGGTGCTCGTGACCTTTATGGCGGCGTGCCTGTCGTTTGTGGTGGTGTTTACGCTGTCCAACACGAATATCTCCGAGCGCGAGCGCGAGCTGGCGACCATCAAGGTGCTTGGTTTCCGCCGTGGCGAGGTGCACCATTACGTCAACAAGGAGACGTTGATCCTCACGGCAATTGGCGCCGCGCTGGGCGTGCCACTGGGCGGCTTGCTGGCCGAGAGTTTTACGTACATTTTGCAGATGCCGTCGCTGTACTTTGATGTTGAGGTCGAGCCGCTAAGCTACGTGCTCGCCGTGGTGCTTTCCTTTGGCTTTACGTTTATCGTCAACCTCGCCACCAATCGTACCCTCAACAAGATCGACATGGTCGGCGCCCTCAAAAGCGCCGAGTAACCTGCCCTGGGATTCAAGTTCTAGCGAGCTGCCGACGCGCCCGCAGCAGCATTTTTGCATAAACCGCCCCGCCAAATGCATACTTTGACGGGGCGGTTGCTTTTTGCCCACAGGTACCCCAGGGGGCGCCGTGCAAATTCCGGAGTATTCAGCGTCCCGGGGTCCGCGGGCGCGGGGGCGGGGGTGCAAAACTGCGCTGAAAGCCCCGATTCTGAGTCCCAACGCCTCTAGAGCCGCTCGTTTTTTTACAGGATGCGGCCCATGGTGCCTGCCTTTCGCCCAAAATCCAGTATGCAGGCACCCTCGGCTGCTGAATACTCCCAAAAATGCACGCCGCATCCTACCCCAGGCACCCGCAGCAAGAAGACGAATAGTCTCGGCCTCCCCAGTCACCGCAGGAGGCCCTAGGGCTTACCTCCCAAATCTTTCCGCAGGACGGAGGAGCCCCCGCCGCACGTAGTGCGCAGCGGAGGCTCCGACATGTCCGAGGACGATTTGGAGAGTAACCCTGTGTCCGGCCGGAGGGACCCAAACACGGCCATGCTTCTTATGTGCAGCAAAGCTAATGCTGCTAAAATACTAAGCGCTCATGTAGTTTAAACGCACGACGATAAGGAGCACCAGTGGGTAACCACTTCCGTACCTCCGGTGCGGGCGATGATGCCCCCAAGACGCAGGCAGGCGTCCAGGGCAGTCGTTTCGCCACTCCGGATTCAGAGGGCCAGCCTGTTGCTCAGGCCCCCGCTCAGCCGGCAGATCAGGCACAGCCGGCATCCGATCCCTTTGCCTACAATCCAACCAGCGATGTCGCGCTTTCCGGCACGGCGGGTTTTGAGCCCGTTCAGGCCGTGACCGCTCGCGTGGAGCAGCCTCAGGCTGGTGCCGCCACGCCGCAGCCTACCATGGCCGGCATTCCCGACCCCTTGGCCCCTGCGACGCCGGCTCCTCAGCCTGCGCAGTCCGGTCTCTTTGCCGCTATTCCCGACCCCACGCAGCCTGCTGCCCCGGTGGTCGAGAGCGATCAGGCAGCCGAGGTCGCAAGCCTCGATAACGCGCTCAACAACCCCGATTTTACGTCGGTGTTTGCGCCCATCGATCCGCAGGCCAGCCGCAAGAAGATGGCCAAGCAGGCCGGTGTCGAGCCCGTCATCCTTATGGAGCATGTCACCAAGATCTATCCGGCACAGCCCAACAAGCCTGCACTCGACGACATCAACATCGAGATCTATCCGGGCGAGTTTGTCTTCCTGGTCGGTCACTCCGGCTCGGGTAAGACCACGCTGCTGTCGACGCTCAACCGCGACGTCAAGCCGACGAGCGGCCGCATCCTGGTTGCCGGTCAGGACCTCATGAAGATCAAGAACCGCAAGGTTCCGTTCCTGCGCCGCCAGATTGGCGCCGTGTTCCAGGACTTTAAGCTTCTGCCGCAAAAGACCGCCTACGAAAACGTGGCGTTTGCCCTGCAGTGCATCGGCAAGCCCAAGGGCGTCATTCGCAGCCAGGTGCCCGAGGTGCTGCGTCTGGTCGGTCTGGCCGATCAGATGGACTCGCTGCCCGACCAGCTTTCCGGTGGCGAGCAGCAGCGCGTTGCCGTCGCCCGTGCTATGGTCAACCGTCCGCCGCTGCTGATCTGCGACGAGCCCACGGGCAACCTCGACCCGGCGATCTCGCTGGGCATCATGAAGCTGCTTGAGCGTATTAACCGCACCGGCACCACCGTGATCGTCGCCACGCACGACCGCGAGATGGTCGATAGCATGCACCGTCGCGTGATCGCCCTCGAGGGCGGCCACGTCATCCGCGACCAGGAGAGGGGAGGTTACGGCAACTATGGCACCAACTAACGTGGGCTACTCCTTCAAAGAGGCAATCAGCCACTTCTTCCGTAACTGGACTACCTCGCTCGGCGCCGTCATCACGATCTTCCTTTCGCTGTTTATCATCGGCCTGTTCATTATGGGCTCCGCGGTGCTGAACTCCGTGATCGGCACCGTCGAGGATCAGGTTGTCATCAACGCCTTCATTAGTGATGACGCCGATCAGGCTGATGTTCAGGCTTTTGAGGCCGAGCTTAAGACGTGGAGCAACGTCAAGTCCGTGACCTATAAGGACAAGGACGACGCGAAGGCCGAGTATTCGAGCAAGATGTCGGGCAACGCCGACGCCACCATGAGCGCGCTCGATGGCCAGAACCCGCTGCCGGCTTCCTTCGCTATTGAGATGGACGATCCGTCCAAGGTCGAGAGCACGGCAGAGAAGCTCAAGAAGGATGCCGATTTCCAGAAGATCGTGGATGACGGCGACGTCAACGCGAGCGTGCTGTACGGCCAGGAGGCAGTGAGCCGCCTGTTCCAGGTGACCAACTACATCCGCATCGCCGCCGTGGTGCTCGTTGGCCTTCTGACCTTTATCGCTTTCATCTTCATCAACAACACGATTCGCCTATCCATCACGGCACGTCGTCGTGAGATTGCGATTATGCGTCTGGTCGGCGCCAGCAACGGCTTCATTCGCGGCCCGTTTATCACCGAGGGCGTACTACAGGCCATTTTGGGCTCGTTGCTTTCCATCGGCGTTCTGGAGCTGCTGCGCAACCTGATGATTCCGCGTCTGCAGGAGAGCATCGGCTGGATGTCGTTTGCCCTGCCGATGCAGTACTACTTGGTGACCTATGCTGCGCTGATTCTGGTCGGCGTGATTATCGGTTTCTTTGGTTCTGCCATCGCCATGCGCCGCTACCTGCGCGTGTAGGCATGCCTGGAATTCATCCCTTCCAACGGGTCGTCTCTTATGGGGCGGCCCGTTTTTTGATCCCTAGGGGACGGCAGGAAAGCGAATCATTTGGGTAGACTCTTTGGAGTTCGCAATCGATAGTTAGGAGGCGCCATGGGGCGCAATAACAAGCATAAGCGTGGAGCTCGCAATAAGCGCGGGCCGGTGCGCAGCGAACGCCGTCCGAGCCTGACCGGGCGCGTGCAGCTCCATGAGCACAGTGCCTATGTCATAACCGAGAATGGCGACTACAAGGTCATGGGCCGCGGTAAGCGCGAGATCATGGATGGCGATACCGTTGCCGTGAGCATTAAGAACAGCCCGCACGGTGAGCGGCGCGCCGTGATCGAGGGCGTGGTTGAGCGTGCAGCCATAAGCGTGGTGGGCACGTACCAGACCGCCGGTCCGCTCGGTGTGATTGAGCCGCTCGATTCGCGTCTGAAGGCCGACTTCTTCATTCTGCCCGAGGATACCTCGGCGGATCGTCTGGGCGTCCACCCGGGTGATGCTGTTGTCGCGCACATTTTGACCTACCCGACGCGCCTGGAATCGGGCACCGTGACGATTGAACGCCGCATTGGCGGAGATGACGCGCCCGATTTGGGCGTTCAATATGTGATGGCGCGTTACGGCTATACCGATAGCTATCCCGAGGCCGCGCTGGACGAGGCCGAGGGGCTTTCGCTCGATGTGTCCGCGGCGCTTAAGGACCCGCTCCGCCGCGATCTGCGCGACCGCTTTGTCATCACGATCGACCCGGTCGACGCGCGCGACTTTGACGATGCCATTTCGCTGGAGCGTACGCCCGAGGGTGGCTACAAGCTGGGTGTGCATATCGCCGACGTTTCACACTATGTGGCTTGGGACGGGCATATCGATCTTGAGGCTCGCCATCGTACGACATCGGTGTATCTGGCCGATCGCGTGCTTCCCATGCTGCCCGAACGCCTGTCCTGTGACCTGTGCTCGCTTCGCCCTGACGAGGACCGTCTTGCGTTTACCGTCGATATCGAGCTCGATGCGCAGGGTCGCGTGCGGCATTACGATCCGTATCCCAGCGTGATTCGCTCGCGTGTGCGTATGGACTATGACGGCGCCGAGGCGCTGCTGGTGCGTGCCGGCGCGGTTGAGTATTCGGTGCTGGAGGGTGCAGCCGAGGATGTTGCGGCTGCCGAGACCTCGCGCGAGGAAGCGCTTGAGCGCGGTCTTGCGTGCGAGGAGGCCGCCCGCGGCTACAACATCGACCTCGGCGATTTCCTTGTCGCCGCTAACGAACTCGCCGAACTTCGCCGTCGTATTCGTCGCGCCCGCGGCTCAGTCGATTTTGACACAGCCGAGATTCGCGCTCTATTGGATGAGGACGGAGTGCCCGTGCAGATTGTGGCGCGTGAGCGTTCGTGTGCCACGTCGCTTATCGAGGAAGCCATGCTGCTCGCCAACGAGTGCGTTGCAGAGTGGCTGGCAGACCGTGATATCGAGGCCTGCTATCGTGTGCATGAGGATCCGAGCCCCGATAGCCTGCACGGTGCTGCCGTTGCGCTGGCGCAGCTAGGCATCATCGACGATCGCCGTGCTGCCGGTATTGCCCTGGGGAGCCCCGATGAGCTGCAGGCTGCAGTTGATGCTGCCGCCGGTACGGCCAACGCACCGCTCGTCAACACGCTGCTTCTGCGCAGCATGCAGCGCGCGCTGTACAAGCCGCGCAACGAGGGCCACTTTGCGCTCGCCGCGCCGTGCTACTGTCACTTTACGAGTCCCATCCGTCGCTACCCCGATCTGGTGGTGCACCGCGTGCTCAAACTGCAGTTGGCCTATGAGCAGCTCGGCGGCAAGGACGCCTTGGTCCGTACGCCGCGGCTGATCGGTAAGGGGCGCGAGTCGCTGCCGCGCATTCTGCCGCAGATCTGCCGCGCATGTAGCGATGCCGAGCGCGCGGCAGATGCCGCCAGCCATGCGACGCAAAAGATCAAGATTGCCCAGTACTATGAGGACCGTCTGGGTGAGCGCTATGCCGGAACCGTCTCGTGGGTTAGCAGCATGGGCCTCTTTGTGCGCTTGGACCTAACACAGGTCGAGGGCCTGGTTTCAATTAAGAGCCTGGGCAACGAGTGGTTCGAGTTCGACGAGGACGCGCTAACGCTCACAGGTGCCGACACGGGCACCCGTTACGAGCTGGGGCAGCGCGTGATTATCGAGGTCTCGCGCGTCAATACCACGCGTGGGCACTTGGACTTTAAGCTTATCCATTAGCTAAATCCCGACTCGTGGCGAGAGAGCGGAGGGCGGCCTTTCGGGACCGCCCTTCGCATTTGAATCGTGGCTACCTTGCCGTCTGCTCGGCCGCCCGCTTACCTGCTATTTGAGAGGTAAAACCTACCAAAATAAACCTGTCCCTTTTTGGCAGGTTTACAAGAAAGCGGGGATGAGATGGCGACGGTGTACGGTTATGCGCGGGTGAGTTCGCGCGATCAGAACCTTAATCGGCAGCTGGATGCGCTGGGCGCCTATGGCGTGGGCTCGGCGAATATTTATGCCGACCATGCGAGCGGCAAGGACTTCGATCGACCGCGTTATCGCGAGCTGCTGCACGTCCTGGGAGACGGGGATGTACTGGTGGTGCTTTCTATCGACCGACTTGGCCGTAATTACTCCGAGATTCTTGAGGAATGGCGACGCATTACCAAGGAGCTCGGGGTTGCCATTGTGGTGTTGGACATGCCATTGCTTGACACGCGCGCTAGGGCCAGCGGCGCGCCGGATGTGACCAACGTCCTGATTGCCGATATTGTGCTGCAACTGCTGAGCTACGTGGCGCAGGTAGAGCGCGAGAATATCCATCGGCGCCAAGCGGAGGGAATTGCAGCGGCGCGGGCGCGAGGGGTCCGTTTCGGTCGACCTCGCAAGCCGTGCCCTCCTCAGTTTGAGCTGGTGCGCGATAGCTATGAGGCGGGCGATATTACCCGCAGCCAGGCGGCAAAGTGCCTGGGCGTGTGCGTGGGGACGTTCGATCGCTGGATGCGCGAGGCGGGGTAGGGGTTTGCGTCGCTTTGTCGCTTCCTGTTGCGATTCAAATTTTGATACGGTGACGATGCCATTTTGGGCTACACTCGCTGATATTCAAAAAAGGAGGTTGGCCCTTGGCGCGCGTAAAACAAATAATCGGATGGACCGCGATCGTTCTGTTCGCTGCAACGCTGGCGGGCATCTGGGTGCTGACGGAGCAAAATGCGGTGGAGACGTCGTTGCTGAGCGAGTCCACCGCGCGTGTGGTGGAGGGCCAGGCTACGGGCGTTCAGGCTACCGGCATCACGGGTGAAATTCAGGCGGGGGACGGCATGACTGAGAGTACCAATCCGGCTGCCTCGACGGTCCAGCCTGGTCGACTTGCTTCCATTCGCATGTGGGTAGGCGCAAACGTCCGTCGCGTCGCCCATACCGTAGAGTTTTTCTTCGTCGGATTGGTCGCCTCGGTGATCGTGGTCTGCTTTTCCAGGCGTCCATGGAGTGTGTGTTCCCGTTGCGTGCCTGTGTTTCTCTTTTGCGCTGCCTGCTCCGTTGGCGACCAGGTGCATAAGATCTTTGTTCCCGGCAGGCATTTCGACGTTATCGATTTAGGATTCGATGCTGCGGGCTATGTCACCGCCATGCTGTTGGTATTGCTGGCAGCGGCGTTGGTGCGCCATGCGACTCGGCCGATCGGCGCCCATGCGAGGCGCTAGCCGGTAACAAACCCGTTTCTGATAATGCGACCTTGTTGAATTATTTTGTGTCGCGCGTATTTCCGAGCGGTCGGATTTGAGGGGCGAGCGGTAGAACGCTCGCCCTTTGTGCGCCACGATGCGGCACAATGTACCGCAAAAGCTGTTTGTATCCGGTACGAATCGTTCGTTGGTCTTTAATTCTTCTCAACGGAGGTGTTTGAGATGGCAAACGGATTGCTTTTGCGGCTTCGCGAGCGTGAGCTCAGCGCGAGCCCGGCGGAACGCAATGTCATCGCATATGTAAGCGCTCATCCGCACGAGGTGGTCGGGCTGTCCGTCCGCGGTCTTGCCGATGTCACGTTCTCCTCGCCCTCGAGCATTTTGCGCTTTTGCAAGCGTTTGGGTTTTGCGGGCTACAAGGAGTTCCAGCGCGAACTGATTGCCGAGCTGGCGCTCTTAGGTGACAAGAAAGACGTAGCCCTCGAGGACATCTCCATGGATGACAGCGTCGAACGTATCGTGGGGAAGGTGATGAAAAGCAACGTGCGCACGATCGAGGCGACGGCGCGAACGCTCGATTACACCGTCTTGGAGCGATGCGCGGCCCGTCTTAAGCGGGCACGCGCGGTCAATCTGTTCGGTATTGGTGCCTCTCGTTTGGTCGCGCACGACCGGCGCAAAAGCTCATGCGTGTCGACAAAGAGTGCCATCTGTACGACGACTGGCATGATCAGCTCTTATGTGCCAAGAACATGCATGAGGGCGATATGGCAATCGCCTTTAGCTACTCGGGCTTGACGCAAGAGGTGCTGGACTGCACCGCCGAGGCTCAACGTCACAACTGTCCCGTTGTGGCCGTTACCAAAGTAGATGGATCATCCAATCTTGCCACCATGGCCGATGCCGTGCTCGGCGTCGCTGCGAGTGAACCCTTGGTCCGCAGCGGTGCCATGGCTTCGCGTATGGCCCAGCTTATGGTTGTCGATGCCCTGTACGCTGCTTACGTTGCCAGCGACTACGAACGGGCGACGCATGTCATAAAGCAAAACTACATCGAGAAACAGGAAAGATGAGGTGAATGAAATGCTCGATTTAACAAAATTCACGACCGAACAGCGTAATCAAAGGTCAATGGACCTCGATACGATGACATCGCTGCAAATCGTCACGACGATGAACGATGGGGATCTTCGTGCCGTCCAGTCGGTCACGAAAGTGTTGCCCCAGGTTGCCATGGCAATCGACTGGACTGCTGAGACACTCGAGCGCGGCGGGCGCGTCTTTTACATGGGCGCAGGCACCAGCGGTCGTCTGGGCGTACTCGACGCTTCGGAGTGTCCGCCCACGTTTGGCGTGTCACCCGATCTGATTGTCGGGCTCATTGCCGGAGGCGAGACGGCGTTTATCAAGGCTGTCGAAGGTGCCGAAGACAGCGAGGAGCTTGGCGCGAGCGACCTGCGGGAGCGTGGACTCTCGGACAAGGATCTTGTCGTTGGCCTGGCGGCAAGCGGCCGTACTCCTTATGTGGTGGGCGGCCTTGCGTACGCCAAGACAACTGGGTGCAAGACCATTGCAATTGTCTGCAACCAAGGGTCGAAGATCGGGGAGAGCGCAGATCTTGCCATTGAGCCCGTGCCCGGTCCCGAGGTGCTGACCGGCTCAACGAGGCTCAAGGCGGGAACGGTTCAAAAGCTCATTCTCAACATGATTTCGACCGGTGCCATGGTCAAGATCGGCAAGGTATACCAAAACCTGATGGTCGATGTGCAGCAGACGAACGAGAAGTTGGTGGTGCGCGGCCAGAACATCGTGATGGAGGCGACCGGCTGCACGCGCGAGTGCGCTGTTCAGGCGCTTGCAGATGCCGGCGGCCACGTAAAAACCGCTATTGTCTCGGTACTGCTGGACTGCGATGCCGAGCAGGCTGCGGTAGCTCTTGAGCGGGCGCGAGGCCATGTCCGTGCTGCGGTGAGTGGCCATGAGAAGAGCAATGCCGACGCCCAATAGGTGCGCGGCGTGAGCTGATATGACATCCAGACGAGATACCCAATACAAGGAGGAGTTATGACGAACAAAGAGCTGGCTCAAAAGCTGCTGGACCTTTTGGGCGGTAAAGACAACGTGCTCGCAAACGCGGCGTGCATGACGCGCCTGCGCGTGACCGTCAAAGACACGGGTAACGTCGACACGGAGGGTATTAAGGCGCTCGACGGCGTGATGGGCCTGGTCGAGGACGACACGATGCAGATCGTGCTGGGTCCGGGCAAGGTGAATAAGGTGCTCGAGGAGTTCTCCAAGCTCACCGGCCTTGCGAAAGGCGTTGCTGACGAGAGCGTGGTTGATGCTGCGGCCACAAACAAGGCCGCGCAGAAGGCCAAGTACGAGTCTAAGCCGGTTCAGGCCTTCCTCAAGAAGATTTCCAATGTCTTCGTCGCCCTGCTTCCCGGCATCATTGCGGCTGGCCTCATCAACGGTATCTGCAACGTCATTAACGTTTCGACGGCAGGCGCGCTTGCAGGCGAGTGGTGGTACCAGGGCATTCGTTCCATGGGCTGGGCCCTGTTTGCCTATCTGCCCATCTTGGTGGGCTATAACGCGGCACGTGAGTTTGGTGGCTCCGCTGCGCTGGGCGGCATCGCCGGCACGATGTGCATCGCCAACAGTGCCATGCCCCTGCTTGCGCCTGGCGCGGCTGATCCTGCCACTGCCATTCTGCTGCCGCTCACCAGTGCGCAGTACAACCCCGCAGCGGGCGGCATGATCGCGGCTCTCATCGCTGGCGCATTTTTTGCCTGGATGGAGCGTCAGATTCGCAAGGTTATGCCCAACGCACTCGACACGTTCTTGTCCCCGCTGCTGGTGCTCATCATCGGCGCCTTTGCTCTGATGCTCGTCATCCAGCCGGTTGGCGCATGGCTGACGACTGCCATCTTTAGCGTTTTGACCTTTATCTTCGAGAAGCTGGGCGTCCTGGGCGGCTATATCCTGTCGGCAGGCTTCTTGCCGCTGGTGTCCGTCGGCCTGCATCAGGCGCTCACGCCGATTCACGCTATGCTCAACGATCCCGACGGCGCTACCAAGGGTATCAATTACCTGCTTCCCATCCTTATGATGGCTGGCGGCGGCCAGGTCGGTGCCGGTTTGGCGCTGTACTTTAAGACCAAGAACGCCAAGCTCAAGAAGTACGTCGCAGAGTCCATTCCCGTTGGAATCCTGGGTGTGGGCGAGCCTCTGATGTATGCTGTTACGCTGCCGCTCGTTCGTCCGTTTGTGACGGCCTGCCTGGGTGCCGGATTTGGCGGCGCGCTCGCGGCGCTGCTTCACATCGGCACGGTTTCTCAGGGCGTTTCCGGTCTGTTTGGCCTGCTGATCGTCGTTCCTGGCCAGCAGCTCGGCTACGTTGCCGCTATGCTGCTTGCCTATGCCGCCGGCTTTGTCCTGACGTGGTTCTTTGGCGTCGACGAGCAGAAGATCAACGAGTTCTTTGGCGAGTAGTTTGATATCGCGAGCCGTGTTGCTCGGGGTTCGCGGCGCGCGGCAGATTTCTTGATGTTATGGTTGTGCCGGCGGGGCTAGCTGCTCCGCCGGCCTTTTTTAAAGGAGCGTTGAAGCGTGAAAACGGGTATTTCAATTTATCTTTCCAGCCCTTTGCAGGATATTGAGCGGACGATTGAGCGTGGCGCCGCGGCGGGTGCGCGCTACGCGTTCACCTCGCTGCATATTCCCGAGGATGGGGGAGCGGCGTATGCCGATAAGGTCCGTCATGTGCTGTCGCTGCTTTCCGCCCGCGGCATTGCGCTCATTGCCGATGTGGGGCCTCGCACGTGCGATTTGCTCGGGCTTGAGCGCATCGAGGACCTGCGCGATCTGGGGTTGGAATACCTTCGTTTGGACTATGGCTTTAGCGCCCAGCGGGTCGCGGAGCTGTCCGGTGTATTTCGCATTGTGGTCAATGCATCGACAGTGAGTTCTGATGAAATCGCATCGTGGCGTGAAGCCGGCGCCGATGTGACTCGTTTTGCCGCCTGCCACAATTTTTACCCCAAGCCTTATACCGGTTTAGCTCTGGAGGACATTGCTCGGGTGAATCTTCGTCTTGCGGCGCTTGGATTCGAAATCATGGCTTTTGTGCCGGGTGATGCTAACGTTCGCGGGCCGGTATTCGAGGGACTGCCGACGGTCGAGGCGCAGCGCGGTCGCGCGTCAAAGGTTGCTCTCAATATGCTTGAGCTTGCACATGGCGCCGATTGCGACATTGTGTTGGTCGGCGACCCCGATCTTTCCGATGCGGGCTGGGCGCAGTTTGCTCAAGTTTCCGCCGGATACGTGGACCTGCAATGCGAGCTTGAGCCCGGTTATGCCTATGTGCGCGGGCAGATTCATCACGACCGGCCCGACTCGAGCGTCCTCATCTTTAGGTCTCAGGAGTCACGTACGACGCTTAAGCCGGATTCCGTGTCGACGGATGCCGGAGCCGGCCTGCCGCGAAAGGCGGGGTCGATCGCTGTGAGCAATAGCGGATATGGGCGCTACGAAGGCGAGCTTGAGATTGCGCGGGTCGATCTTCCCGGTGACGAGCGCATGAACGTTGCGGGCCATATCACGCCCGAGGCAATGGAGCTGCTGCCGTTCATCAAACGCGGATTCGGGGTACGGTTCGTTTAGCGTGTGACCCGTGGGCTACAATTGGCCCATCATACGAAGGCGCCTCGTGTGGCGTGTGCCTGCGTTGGCCGATCTATATTCGGAGGATTCCCATGACCGTACTGTTTGTTGAATATCCCAAGTGCTCGACCTGTAAGAAGGCCAAGGCATGGCTGGATGAACATGGGGTTGAGTATATCGACCGCGATATCGTTTTGGACAATCCTACGGCTGATGAGCTTGCGACCTGGATTGCTCATTCGGGGCTGCCGGTGCGGCGCTTCTTTAATTCGTCGGGCATGAAATATCGAGAGCTGGGCCTGAAGGCGCGTCTGGATGCGGGCATGACGGATCGGGAGTGCTACGAGCTGCTGGCGACCGACGGCATGCTGGTCAAGCGTCCGCTGCTGGTGGGCGACGACTTTGCGATTCCCGGCTTTAGGGAATCGGCTTGGGCCGAGGCGTTGCTGTAGCGGCTGCGGAAAGTGCGACCCGGAATTCGCTTCCAGAATGGGATGCACTTTCCCAAAGTGGCCGGTTGCGGAAAGCACGTCCCATTCTGAGCTTCGATTGCGGGACACGGTTTCCGGTTGAGGGCTCGACAGGAAAGTAGGGACCAGTTTGAGCTTGAAATCTGGGACGCACTTTCCGCCGGCGGGCCTGCCCCAGTCAGTCCGCCAGCTGTGCCCATTCGTGCGGATCGTAGACCTTTACGTGCTTGTTGGGCTTGCCGCTCCAGTACTCTTCGTCCATAAAGGGCAGATATGCCTGAATGCCGGGGCAGATAAAGGGAATCCGCTGCTGTTGCAGTCGCTCGCGCTGGCGCTGCTCCAGGTGCGCCTCGGATATGACGGTCGGCATGCCGGACAGCTCGACGAGGCTTGCCTGGATTCGCTTAAGGTCGGGGAGTCCCGCGTGCCATGACATCCGCATGATTAAAAAGGATGCACGGCGGTATTTTGCCTGCACCACAGTAATGGCGGGGCGTAACGTGGGGTGAATTTTGTCCCGTTCGGGCCAAAGGTCGGCAGTGATCTCGAGGCCCAGGGTCTCCCATAGGTAATCAAGCTCTTCGTCCATGGCGCCTCGATATCTACGCGATCATTGATACTTCGATTGTGTTGCCTGGTGCTATCGTTTTCACGGTAGAATCTGCCAACGGTTGACGGCTACCGCTCACGGCGTTTTGCCCTTCGTGTACAGCGGTTGGCTTCACAGGTCCTTCACGGGTTGGACTAAATTAGGCCAATTTGACTGAATTTCAAAAAAGTCAAAATTGGGGCTTGCGTCACGGCGAGACTTCCCGTATATTTCTTTCTTGCGCAAAGGCACAGCCGAGCGCAGCGATGCAGTCATTGGGATGTCGTCTAATGGCAGGACAGCGGATTCTGGTTCCGTCAATGGGGGTTCGACTCCCTCCATCCCAGCCATTGCATTTGCTACATATGGCCCGTTCGTCTAGCGGTTTAGGACGCCGCCCTCTCAAGGCGGAGATCACCAGTTCGAATCTGGTACGGGCTACCAAAATTGAACGCCCGGGCCTCGTAAGAGACCCGGGTTTTGTGTATTGACCGTATATACGGCGCCTGCCGTGTTTCGCTCAGATCGAGGAGTAGCCATGGATCTGCCCATCAGCTTGCAAGACATCACGTATGCCGAGAACTATCTGGCGCAGGGCGACCTGGCTACGGCGACGCCGCTGCTGGAGCGTCTGGTGGAGCTCGCCGAGGAGTATATTGATGCTGAGTGCAAGACGGAGGAGAAGCGTCAATACTTTAGCTTCGATAGCAAGTTTGAGCGCTTGGCCTATCGCCGCGTGGAGAAGGATCCGCGCGAGCTCGTGCAGGTCGAGGTGCCGTTTGACCGCCTGTACTCTGATATGGCGTTTGCCTACATTCGCCAGCAGGATTATGTGAGCGCTCGTAATGCCCTGATGCAGGCTGTGCGTTGGGACCCCATGAACTGCAACTATCGCTTGGATTTGGCCGAGCTGTTCCGCGCACTCGAGGACAAGCAGGAATGGGCATCGCTCTCGTTCTCGGTGCTGGAGCGTGCAAGCGATGGCAAGTGCGCCGCCCGCGCTTACGCCAATCTAGGCCAGTACTTCTTGGAGCCCGAGACCGAGAACGTTTCGGCTGCCGTGGGCTGCGCGCGTCTGGCGCTGCGCCTGGCGCCCAACGATGCGCATACGACGCGCCTGCTCAACAAGATCCATACCACCTATCCGGATGCCGCCGATGAGAGCGACGAGCACGTGATGGGTGAACTGGCCCTGCAAGGCGTTCCGACCTCGCCTTCGGCCGAGATTGCCATCTGCCTGATTATGTGCGCGACCGATGCTGCAAGCGACGGCGACAAGCAGGAGGCGACGCGCCTGACGGTGCGTGCTCGCGACTTGGTGGGCGAGGAGGCCTGCGCGGCGATTATTAAACTGGTGCGCGAGAGCGATGCCGAGCTCAATGCCGAGCGCAAGGCAAAGCGCGAGACTGCGGGCTCAAACGCCGATGGAGCCAAGGGGGCCGGCGATGCCCAGTAAGCGCGAGCGCAAACTCATTTCCAAGAATCGCTCGGCACATCACGAGTACTTTATCGATGAGACGTTTGAGTGCGGTATTGAGCTGAGCGGCACCGAGGTCAAGTCGATTCGCGAGCGCGCCTGCCAGATCACCGATACCTTCGCGCTGATCCGCGGCGGGGAGTGCTGGCTCGTCGGCCTGCATATCCACCCTTATAGCCATGGTGGCGTGTGGAATCGCGATCCCGACCGTCGGCGTCGTCTGCTGCTGCACCGCAAGGAGATTGACTTTCTTGACGGCAAACTTCGCAACCGTGGTTATGCGCTGGTTCCGTTGGAGCTCTACTTTAATACCGACGGCCGCGTAAAGCTGCTGCTGGGTCTAGGTCGCGGCAAGAAGCTCTACGACAAGCGCGAGGACATGGCCAAGCGTGATGTCCAACGCGAGATCGACCGCGCCCTTAAGGAACGCAACCGCTAGGCACTCTGTATAAGTTGCGGTGGAATACGGACTGTTTTGCCTGTTTGAGGGACTATTCAGTCCCTATTTCACCGCAACTGTGGGTGTCTCATCTTTCTTACTGTTCTGACACATATGTCTCAAAGGCGGCGTCCGTTATGGGTGCCGCCTTTTTTTGTGGGTACATACATCCATGAGGTTCAATTCTGGGTTAGGGGAGTGATCGTTATGGACAAAACTGCGTTCTTTACGATGCCGAGCGGCCTGTATGTGGTGAGTGCCGCGGCCGACGGGCTGCGTGCCGGCTGCGTTATCAACACAGCGGTGCAGGTGACATCCGCCCCGGCGCGCATCTCGGTTGCCGTGAACAAGGAAAATGTCACGTCCGGCGTAATCGCATCGGCTAAGGCTTTTGCGCTGACCGTGATTGACCAGACCGCCGACATGCTCTATATCGGCAACTTTGGCTTCCGCACCAGCAGCGATTACGACAAGTTTGCCAAGTACGAGACCCACGAGACCGCGCTGGGCATGCCCTATGTGCCCGAGCACGCGGCGGCGCTGTTTAGCTGCCGTCTGATTGATGCCGTGGATGTGGGCACGCACCTGCTCTTTATCGGTGAGGTCGAAGATGCCGAGCGTCTGAGCGGCGAGGCCCCGCTGACCTATGACTACTACCACAAGGTGTTAAAGGGCAAGACGCCGCCCAAGGCTTCGTCGTATCAAGGCTAGAAATGTTCTAAAAATACTTGCATTATATTATTGAGAATATATACTAATAAGCAAGTACACCAGCAGTCACGTTCGAGAGGAAAACATCATGGCTGAGGAGAAGAAGACGTATAAGTTCGTGTGCACCGTTTGCGGTTACGAGGTTGAGGTCGACACGCCCGAGCTGCCCGAGGACTACGTGTGCCCGGTGTGCGGCGTCGGTCCCGATCAGTTTGAGCTCGTCGAGGAGTAACTCGCAGGCACACGGCGAAAGCCGAACATAGCTCTGTCCAAGGGTCCCGGTCGAATTCTCGGCCGGGACCCTTTTGATTTATCTGACGGTTTAAAACGGTCTCACGTGTTACAGATTAAGACGTTATATCTGGACAGTCACGCCATCCCAATTACATCCCCGTTAGCAGCACGATGTCGAGAATCGTCACGATGACGCCGATCCCTACGAGCAGCGCGTTGAGCGGGCGCGAGTTGGCGTATTTGCCCATAACGCGGGCTGAGCTGGTGAGCCGTATGAGCACAAAGACCGTAATCGGCAGCTGAAGCGACAGCAGTGCCTGACTCCAGATGAGACCTTCAAAAGGATTTGGGATGACCAGACACGCCGCCACTGCGCCGGCGAAACAGGCCGCTACCCCGATCGAGGAATGTCGGTCGTGGATGTCGTATTCCTCGTCGAACATGCCCGCGGTGATGGTTCCCGCCGCCATGCCCGCTGTCACGCTGCTCGATAGTCCCGCGAACAGCAGCGCTACCGCAAAGATGGTCGAGCTCGCCGGGCCCAAGATGGGGGAGAGCGTGGCCGCTGCGACGGCGAGGTCGTCTACGACAATGCTGTGCGCAAAGAAGGTCGTTGCGGCCAGGATGACCATGGCCGAGTTGATTGCCCAGCCCACGCCCATCGAAAAGAGCGTGTCGAAGAGCTCATAGCGCAGACGCTCTTCGATAACCTGCTCGCCTTGGCCTTCGAAGTGCATGGATTGGATGACCTCGGAGTGTAGAAAGAGGTTGTGGGGCATAACGACCGCACCCAGGACACTCACGATAATCGCGGCAGAGCCAGTGGGCATACTGGGCGTGATCCAGCTTGCGGCGGCTTGCGGCCAGTCGACCTTGACTAGTGCAAGCTCGGCCAAAAACGAGAGTCCTACCACGCCTACGAGGGCGATGATCCAGCGTTCGGCACGCTTGTAGGAACTCGTCATGAGCATCGCCATCGATACTGCCGCCACGATGACGCAGCCCGCACGTACGGGCAGCCCAAAGAGCATTTGAAGGGCAATCGCGCCACCCAAGACTTCGGCCATGGCGGTGGCGATGGTCGCGAGATAGGCACTGGCGAGCACCGTGCGTCCAACGAAGCGGGGGAGGTAACGTGTCGTGGCCTCGGCAAGACAGGCGCCCGTGGCGATGCCCAGGTGCGCCGCGTTGTGCTGCAAGACGATCAGCATAATCGTGGACAGCGTGACGATCCACAGCAGCGCGTAGCCAAACTGCGAGCCCGCGGCCATATTGGAGGCCCAGTTGCCCGGGTCGATAAAGCCGACGGTCACGAGCAGCCCGGGGCCGATATTCCGCGCAATGTCTAGGCCTCCGTGACCGCCGGTGCGGTGCGAGCCAAAGTGTTGTTTGAGATGGTTGAGCATGGTGCGCTCCTGCGTGCCGTTTGTTTGACGCCGCAAAGGATACCCGTTTTAGGCTCAAAAGTTAACTATGACTAACAAAATAGTTGTATTTGAATGGGGTGGGGAAAGGGGGTTGCCGAAATGTCTTGATCTGTAACAACTGGGGATGGAAATTGGGTCTAGGTGTTACAGATCAAGACAGGAAGAAATGGTCCTATGGAAAATCTCGATCTGTAACAGCTGACCGCCAAAACTGACCCTTCGTGTTACAGATTGAGACATTCGGAACCGTCTCTCGAAAACATCTTGATCTGTAACAGTTAGTCGTCGAAATTGGGCCTTACTGTTACAGATTGAGATGTTTGAAGCGGTGAGCTTACAGGCCGAACTTGGGGCCTATGTTGTCGCCCTCGAGGTCGGCGGTGTCCACTCGTAGGGCGTGCGTTACGCGATTGTTTCGAAACGGGTGGGAAACACAACGGGCCGGCGGTGCTCCTAGTATGCCTATTCAACTGACTGTCTAATATCTAGGGGAGGATCGCGATGCAGGCAGATTCCGCTCAGCAGCAGGGCCTTTATCGCCCCGAATTCGACCACGATGCATGCGGCATCGGCGCGCTTGCCGATATCAACGGCGAGCGCCATCACCAGATCCTGGACGACGCACTGTCCATTCTGGTCAACTTGGAGCACCGCGGCGGCACGGGACTCGAGAAGAACACCGGCGACGGCGCCGGCATCCTGTTCCAGGTTCCGCATCACTTTTTCCGTAAAGAGGCTCAAAAGTGTGGCCAGATTCTGCCGGCAGAGGGCGACTATGGCGTGGCCATGCTGTTCTTCCCGCAGGACGAGAAGGGCGTAGAGGATGCCCGCCGCGTGTTTGAGGAGGGCTGCGCCGAGGCCGGCGTGCCGCTGCTCTTTTGGCGCGAGGTGCCGGTTGACCCGCACGACCTGGGCGAGACGGCCCACGCCTGTATGCCCACTATCCTGCAGGCCTTCCTGGGCCGTCCGGACGACACGCCCGCCGGCGATGCCTTCGAGCGCCGCCTGTACGTGTGCCGCCGCACTATCGAGAAGAAGGCCGACGCTGAGTTTGCCCTGCGCGACAAAATCTTCTATGTATGCTCCATGAGCTCGCGCACCATCGTGTACAAGGGCATGCTGGTCGCCACGCAGATGCGCCGCTTCTTCATCGATCTCAACGACGCCGCCGTCAAGACGGCCGTGGCGCTCGTCCACTCGCGCTACTCCACCAACACCACGCCCAGCTGGGAACGCGCGCACCCCAACCGCTTTATCATCCACAACGGCGAGATCAACACCCTCAAGGGCAACGTCAACTGGATCCGCGCCCGCGAGCCCAACCTGTACAGCCCCGTGCTGCAGCATGATCTTGAGCGCGTGATGCCCATCATCAACCGCGAGGGCTCCGACTCCGCGATTCTGGACAATGTGCTTGAGTTCCTGGTCATGAACGGTCGCCCGCTCACGCGTGCCGCGTCCATGTTGCTGCCCGAGCCGTGGGACCACAACGACAGCCTGAGTGAGGAGTGCCGCGCCTACGACGCTTACCAGTCCATGCTCATGGAGCCGTGGGACGGTCCTGCCGCTATCGCCTTTACCGACGGCCGTACCCTGGGTGCCGCCCTCGACCGTAACGGCCTGCGCCCGGCTCGCTATTACGTGACGCGCGACGGCCGCTTTATGTTGGCGAGTGAGGTGGGCACCATCGAGGTGAGCCCCGAGAACATCCTGACGAGCGGCTGTCTGGGGCCGGGCCAGATGCTCGAGGTCGACTTTGCCCGCGGCCGCGTGATCTACAACGACGAGCTGCGCGCTCGTTACGCCAAGGAAAAGCCCTATCGCGACTGGATCGCCGAGGAGACGCTGACCGTCGACGCGCTCGACAAGCCCGTCGCGCCCACGCCCGCCGAGGATACCGAGGTGCCCGCCGCCGTGCGCATGGCCAAGCTCGGGTATCACTGGGATGATGTTGACGAAGTCGTGCGTCCCATGGCCCAGCAGGGCAAGGCGCCGCTCGCCTCGATGGGTATCGATGCGCCGCTGGCCTGCCTGTCCAAGAAGACGCGCTCGTTCTTTGACTACTTCTATCAGCTGTTCGCCCAGGTCACGAACCCGCCCATCGACGCCCTTCGCGAGCATATGGTCACCTCGACCACGCTCTACCTGGGCAACCACGGCAACCTGCTCGAGGACTCTCGTACGGCCTGCCAGCTGGTTCGCCTGGAGCGCCCACTGCTGAGCGAGGAGGAGTTCGACCGCATTTGCGCCATCGACCGCGTGGGCTTTAAGACCCGCCGTTTCCGTGCCGTCTACCGCCGCGATGCCGGCGAGGGCGCGCTGCAGGCTGCGCTCAAGCAGCTTGCCGAAGACGTCGAGGCTGCGGTTCGCGATGGCGTGAACATCGTGGTGCTGAGCGACCGTGCCGCTGCGGGCGAGGTGCCCGTGCCGTCGCTGCTCGCCGTGGGCTGTGTGCACAACCACCTGATCCGTGCCGGCGTGCGTACCTTTGCCGACATCGTGGTGGAGTGTGGCGACGCCGTGTCCCCGCACGACTTTGCGGCGCTGGTGGGCTACTCCGCGAGCGGCATCTATCCGTACAACGCGCATGCGTGCATTCGCGACTTGGCGGCGCACGGCGATCTGGACGTGACAGCCGAGCAGGGCATCGCCAACTACAACAAGGCTGCGACCGCCGGCATCGTCTCCATCATGTCCAAGATGGGCATCTCCACGGTGCAGAGCTACCACTCCGCGCAGATCTTCGAGGCCGTGGGCTTTACGCTGGAGTTTGTCAACGCGTACTTCGCCGGCACGGTGAGCCGTGTGGGCGGTATGGGTGTCGAGGACGTCGAGCGCGAGCAGAATGAGCGCTACGACGCCGCGCTCGCTATCCTTAAGAGCCCGGCTCCCGATCAGCTGCCCACGTTGGGTCTGACCAAGTGGCGCCCGCTCGGCGGCGAGGATCACCTCATCGATCCGCAGACTGTCTACTTGCTGCGGACCGCCTGCCGTGAGGACAGCTACGACACCTTTAAGGAGTACAGCGCCCGCCTGCACCGCACCGGCCGTGCCGTGCGCCTGCGCGACCTGCTGGACTTTGATGCCGGCGGCCGCACCCCGGTGGCACTCGACGAGGTCGAGCCCGCGCTCAACATCGTTCGCCGCTTTAACACCGGCGCCATGTCGTACGGTTCCATCAGCAAGGAAGCACACGAGTGCATGGCCATCGCCATGAACCGCCTGCACGGCCGTTCCAACTCGGGCGAGGGCGGCGAGGATCCGCGCCGCGAGACCCCGCTGGCTAACGGTGACTCCAAGAATTCCGCCATCAAGCAGGTGGCAAGCGCGCGCTTTGGCGTGACGAGCCGCTACCTGTGCAGCGCCTTTGAGATTCAGATCAAGATGGCCCAGGGCGCCAAGCCCGGCGAGGGCGGCCACCTGCCCGGCAAGAAGGTCTACCCCTGGATCGCCGAGGTCCGTCAGTCCACGCCCGGCATCGGCCTGATCTCGCCTCCGCCGCACCACGACATCTACTCCATCGAGGACCTGGCGGAGCTTATCTTCGATCTTAAGAACGCCAACCCCGGCGCACGCGTGTCGGTCAAGCTGGTCAGCGAGGCCGGCGTCGGCACCATCGCCACCGGTGTGGCCAAGGGTGCCGCCGACAAGATCTTGATCAGCGGCCACAACGGCGGCTCCGGTGCTGCGGCGCGCGATTCGATCTGGCACGCCGGTCTGCCGCTGGAGCTTGGCCTTGCCGAGGCCCAGCAGACGCTGCTGCAAAACGGCCTGCGCTCACGCGTGGTGCTCGAGGCCGATGGCAAGCTCATGGACGGCACCGACGTCGCCGTCGCCTGCCTGCTGGGTGCCGAGGAGTTTGGCTTTGCGACCATGCCGCTCATCTCCATGGGCTGCCTCATGCAGCGCGACTGCCAGCAGGATACCTGCCCGGCCGGCATCGCTACGCAAAACTGCCGCCTGCGTCGCGGCTTCCGCGGCAAGCCCGAGCACGTCGAGCGCTTTATGCTCTTTGTTGCCGAGCAGTTGCGCGAGGTCATGGCGAGCCTGGGCTTCCGCACCATCGATGAGATGGTCGGCCATCCCGAGTGCTTGCGCCAGATCGAGGTCCCGGACAACCGCAAGGCCAACCTGCTGGATCTGTCGCCCGTGCTGGCGAGCGCGACCTGTGAGTTTGGTGCCCACATCCCGGGTGCCGACGGCCGTCACTTCCTGCCCCAGATGGCTGCCGACAGCGAGCTTGACAAGACGCTCGACTCCACGTTGTTTGTGCCCTATACGGCCGATGCCCGTGCGCACCTGCGTCCGATTCGCTTTCGCGCCGACATCGCCAACGTCAACCGCTGCGTGGGCACCATCTTGGGCAACGCGGTGACCAAGGCGCATCCCGAGGGTCTGCCCGCCGGCTCCATCACCATCGATTGCGATGGTTCGGCCGGTCAGAGCTTTGGCGCTTTCCTGCCGCGCGGCATTACGCTCAACGTGTGCGGCGACGCCAACGACTACTTTGGCAAGGGCCTTTCGGGCGGCGAGGTATCGGTGCGCCCCAACCCGCATGCGACCTACAAGTTCGACGAGAACATCATCGTGGGCAACGTTGCGTTCTTTGGCGCCACGAGCGGTCGCGGCTTTATTAACGGCCTTGCCGGCCAGCGTTTCGCCGTGCGCAACTCCGGTGCCACGGTGGTGGTCGAAGGCTGCGGCAACCATGGCTGCGAGTACATGACGGGAGGTCTGGCGCTCATCTTGGGCGAAGTCGGGCAGAATTTTGCCGCCGGCATGACAGGCGGCGTGGCCTATGTCTTTGATCAGTACGGCACGCTCAGTGCTCGCGTGAACCACGAGAGCGTGGAGCTCAAGGCCCCGACGGCCGGCGAGCTGGCGCAGATTCGCGAGCTCATCCAGGAGCACGTGGACGCGACGCAGAGCCCGCGCGGCATTAAGCTGCTCTACAGCTTCGACTCGATGAGCAAGCACTTTGTGAAGGTCATTCCGACCGAGTACGAGCGCGTGTTGGCGATTGTCGCCGCCGCCGAGGCCATCGGTAAGACGCATGCGCAGGCCGAGGAGCTGGCGTTTGACATTGTGACCGGTCGCGCCGACGCCGCCGATGTCGCTCGCTTTGATGTGGCGGGTGGTGTCGCTGGCGCTGCGCCCACCACCGCCAGCTCTGTTGCTTCGACCAAAAAGGAGGCGTAAGTGCCATGGGTAAGCCCGGTGCTTTTCTTGATATCGATCGCGTGACCCACGAGCTGCGCCCCGTGGAGGAGCGCAGCCGCGATTTCGATCCGCTGTACGTGGAGCTCGACGACGATGCGCGCCGTGCCCAGGCGAGCCGCTGCATGATGTGTGGTGTGGCGTTTTGCCAGATGGGCGCGAGCTTTGGCAAGGCGCGTCCGAGTGGCTGCCCGCTGCACAATCTGATTCCCGAGTGGAACGAGCTAGTGTATCGCGGCCGCTGGGACGAGGCTGCCGAGCGTCTGTCACTCACCTCGCCTATGCCCGAGTTCACGAGCCGCGTGTGCCCGGCGCTGTGCGAGGCCGCGTGTAACCTGGGCTCGGTCGACGGCCAGCCCACGACGATTCACGACAACGAGCGCGCGATCAGCGACCATGAGTGGGCAAATGGCGGTCCGCGCCGCTTTGAGCCGGCAGGGGAGGGCGCGCCCACGGTTGCCGTGGTGGGCTCCGGTCCCGCTGGTCTGGTGGCAGCATGGGAGCTTGCGCGTCGTGGGGCCCGCGTGACTGTGTTTGAGCGCGACGACCGCCCGGGCGGTCTGCTCATGTACGGCATTCCCAACATGAAGCTCGAGAAGTCCGTGGTCGAGCGTCGCGTGGCGCTCATGCGCGAGCTGGGCATTGTGTTCGAGCTGGGTGCTGACGTTACGAACCCTGCGGTGGCGGCCAAGCTCAATGGCTTTGACGCCGTCGTGGTGGCTGCCGGTGCTCGCGCCCCGCGTGGGCTGGCTGCTGAGAATATTGACGCACCCGGCGTGGTGTATGCCGTGGACTACCTGACGGCCTCGACCGTCTCGGTGCTCGATGGCGGCGAGCCTGTCGTCGATGCACACGGCCTGGACGTCGTGGTCATTGGCGGCGGCGATACCGGTAACGACTGCGTGGGCACCGCGGTACGTCAGGGTGCGCGCAGCGTGCGCCAGTTTGAGTTCTTGCCGGCGGCGCCTGATGCGCGCGCGGCGAGCAACCCCTGGCCGCAGTGGCCAAACGTTAAGAAGACCGACTACGGCCAGCAGGAGGCCATCGCTGTCATGGGCGGCGAGATGCGCGCTTGGGGCGTGGATACGCTCGAGGTGCTGCTGGACAAGAAGGGCGCGGCCGCGGGCCTGCGCGTGGTCGATCTGGATTGGTCGGCTGGCAAGCCCGAGCGCATCGCGGGCTCCGAGCACGAGGTGCCGGCCCAGCTGGTGCTCATCGCCTGCGGCTTTACGGGCCCAGAGCACGGTGTGTTCGACGCCGTTGGCGTGCCCGTTGCCACTGCTGGTCGTCCGCTGCCTGTGATGGCCGCCGAGGGCTCGCATCTTGCGGCGCGTGTTGGCGGCGTCGCTGTGGATGCCGCGCCGGTGTATGTTGCCGGTGACGCTCGTAACGGCAGCTCGCTCGTGGTGAACGCTATGGCCGACGCCCTTGCCTGCGCTGCCGAAGTCGCCGACGCGCTGGAGCTGTAAGGCGGCTGTCCACAGCTGAATCGTCAAGGGCTGTCCCCGAATGCCGGCCCAAAAGGAACGTCCCCAAGTGCCGGCAGCTGGGGACGTTCCTTATGTGCCGGCATTCGGGGACACTCCTTGCGAGTTCGCAGGCGACTTTGTCATTTGCCGACGTGCAAGTGTTCATTCGTCGACGTTTGCGACTGTGCTACTCTGCTCTTTCTGTGGTGGTAGCGGGCGTTTGCCTCAAATGAGTGAACTGACTGTCTATATCTACCTGCGGTTTCTTTGCGGTGCGCTCATTCGGTCAAGTGTCCCGTCAAGTGTTTGGTCAGCATCTGGTTTGCAGCCGGAGGCCTATTTTGCCCGCGCTGGTCGTGGCTGCCCACCCTCCTCGTAAGCTCAAATTGAGGTTCATCAGTTTGAGGAGGATGCCGTGACTGACCACGTTTTAGACCGAGCGCATCTGGCCGAAGCCGTTGGCAACGATATTGCCGACATGGCCCATTTTTGGATGCTGCGGAAGTTTCAGTTTTTGGAGCCGGCGCGCGAGCAGTTCGAGATCATTGTCGACCCGTGGCTCGGCTATTGCACCGAGCCTTCCCAAAACGAAATCATGGCCTACAACATGGCATTTACCGATTGGCTGCTCTTCGAGCGCCCCTATCGCCATGGCAAGACGCTGCTCGAGCTGTATGTTGATGAGCCGCCGGCATCGCTTTCGCCTGCCTCGCTCAAGCGGCTCGAGCAGGTATGCGACACGCAGTATTTCTCGCGCTTTGGCATTTTGGACAAGGATCCTGCGACTGGTATGGTCGCGCTGAAGGACACACGCACCGACCGTCGCTTTGACGTCTACGATCCGCATATCGTGCAAAAGGAGCATTGGAGCGACGGAGCGATTGCGGTGCGCCTCGCCTGCGTCGACGATGTCTGGCTGACGGCGGGACAACTCTATCTGTATGACATCGCACGCCTGAGTGACACGGCGGTCGATGGGCCTGGTGCGGTGCATCCGGAGGACCTGCAGGATGGCTTTGACACCTCGTGCATCAGTTTCTTCTTGCGTTTGGTCCGCGACATCATGGGCGCCCAGGGGCGGTACGTAAAGTCGCTCAACATCTACGAGCAGGAGTGGGAGTAAGGGATGGGCTGTCGCAGCGCCGCCGCGTGTCTATTTGTCTCGATCTGTAACGTTTAGGGACAAAAAACCGGTCTACCTGTTACAGATCGAGACGAATGCTTGGGCGCTGCTGATTTGTCTAAATCTGTAACGTTTAGGGCCCTGGAGAACGTCTAACTGTTACAGATCGAGACGTTTGGCACCTGGTTGGGGGAATGTCTCAATCTGTAACATCTATAGGCCAAAACTCGACCTACCTGTTACAAATTGAGACAAAGGTTGGACGCGGTGTCGAAAGATCTCGATCTGTAACATCTAGCGGCCAAAAATCGGTCTTCCTGTTACAGATCAAGACATTTGTCAGCGGAGGCAACGGTGACGATGGTCCATTTGTCTGACGTGGTGGTGATGAAAGTGTCTAATACCGTTCTCAAACACAAACATGCGACTCGCAACACGTTGGCGCGGAACAGGATGCTCGCGCGGCTCACGGAGGCGACCGAGCAAGGTACGCTGCTCGCAACGCATGACAATACCGAGCTCATGTGGTTGCGACGCCATGTTGGAACCGACGATATTGCGGAGCCCGAGCCGTACCTGTTCTGTTTTAAGCATGATTGGGATGCATTGACGCTGACGGAGCGAGCACTGAGGACTATCAAAGGGCTTGCGGAATTTCATCCCGATTGGGCGTTTTGGGGCTATGACGCGGCGCTTTTGTGGGGTTTGGAGGTGCCGAATGATCTGCTTGGGCCACGATATCTTGTTAAGACGGGTTGCTCGGTGCCGCTGAGTGCAGGGTGTCGGCTGTTGCGTCCGCAGGCGGCGGGTGTACTTGAACAAGTCGACGGCGTGCAGGTGACGTCGTTTTGGCGCACGGTGGAGGATTGCTTGCTGCGTGCGCCGTTCTCCTACGGATTGGCGATTGCCGATTCTGCACTGCGGGCGAAAGGCGTATCGCGCGATGACTTTTGTGAGCGGCTTCGTATAGATTGTGAAGGCAAGCACGGGCATCGCAGAGCACAGGTGATTGCGTCGTATGCGGACGGGCTGTCCGAAAACGGCGGCGAGTCTCGGTTCCGAGCGTTCTTTATTGCGTACGACTTTCCGGTTCCGGAGCTGCAGGTGGAGTTTCGCGACCCGCTCGATCCGAGCCAGGTATTTCGCGTCGACTATTTTTGGCAGCTCGAGGACGGGACGTGTGTCATCGGCGAGCTCGACGGAAAGGTGAAGTACACCTTGCAGAACGGCGAGGGCCGGGAGTCGGTCGACCCATTCGTGGCAGAACGTCAACGGGAGTCCCATCTGACAATGCTCGGGCACAAGGTGCTTCGGTTTACGTTTGATGAGCTCAAGAATCCGGGGAAGCTGGTTGAGAAGATGAGGCTGGCGGGTATTCCGCGACGGCCCGATTTGGCTGAGGAGTGGAGACGTCAGTGGTATGGGCGCTGAGAGGTTTTGTCTCAATCTGTAACGTTTGGAGGTTATTTGAGCTCGTAATTGTTACAGATCGAGACAAGCCGGTGAAACGTTGACCGAATGTCTCGATCTGTAACATCAAGGGGCCCAATAACCCTGTACCTGTTACAGATCGAGACATTTCCCTGTTGTCGGTGGGGTGGGACTGCAGCATATTCCGTCTCCCACATCCCCTCTTCCCTCCGTTAACCGATGCGTCTGCAGCAATCCAGCGGGACTAGGTGATAATGGACAAATGTCCAAGTTAATCGTGAGGGAGGAGCTCGATATGGCGTCTGCCGATCGTTCCACGTTGTTTATCAATGCGACCATTCTGGATGGCTCGGAGCATATGGAGCCGCAACCCGATATGGCCGTGACTGTTGAGCGCGGCGTCATCACCTGGATGGGGCCGAGTGCTGTGGCGCAGGCGCCCGCGGGTGCCGAGGTTATCGACCTGGGCGGTGCGTATCTCATGCCCGGTCTCATCAATATGCACGTGCACCTGTGCGGCTCGGGCAAGCCTGTCTCGGCCGGCGATGCGGGCGCGCTGATGAAGAAGCTCGATAATCCCGTGGGGCGCGCCATCGTGCGCCATATTCTTAAGGGCAGCGCCCAACAACAACTGGCAAGTGGCGTGACCACGGTGCGCGGCGCGGGCGACCCGCTGTTTGCCGATCTGGCCGTGCGCGATGCTATCGATGCCGGCAAGTATCAAGGTCCTCGCCTGGTGGCGCCGGGAACGGGCGTCACGGTGCCGGGCGGCCATGGTGCGGGCCTGTTCGCCCAGGTGGCCAACAGTCCCGCCGAGGCAGCCGAACAGGTGCGCGACCTGTATGCGCGCGGTGCCGACGTCATTAAGCTGTTCGTGACGGGCGGCGTGTTCGATGCGACCGAGGTGGGCGAGCCGGGCGTGCTGCGTATGCCGGTGGAGGTTGCCGCGGCGGCATGCAAGGCGGCGCACGATATGGGCCTTCCGGTTATGGCCCATGTCGAGAGTACCGAGGGCGTGAAGGCCGCGCTTGAGGCCGGCGTTGACACGATTGAGCACGGCGCTCCGTTGACACCCGAAATCTTGGAGCTGTATCGTGGCGCCGCGGGCACACAGCTCGAGGGGCGTGCGCCGAGTGTGACCTGCACTATCAGCCCGGCGCTGCCGTTTGTATTGCTCGACCCGGAAAAGACCCATTCGACCGATACGCAAAAGAAGAACGGCGACATCGTGTGCTCGGGCATCATCGAGAGCGCCCGTGCCGCACTGGAAGCTGGCGTTAAGGTGGGCCTTGGCACGGACTCGAGCTGCCCGTTCGTGACGCAGTACGACATGTGGCGTGAGGTGGCCTATTTTGCCAAGTATGTCGGCGTGAGCAACGCTTTCGCACTGCATACGGCTACGCAAGTCAACGCCGAGCTGCTGGGGCTGGACGGCGAGACTGGCACGATCGAGTGCGGCAAGGCCGCCGATATCTTGGTGACGCGCGAGAACCCGCTCGATGACCTGTGCGCTCTGCGTGAGCCGATGCACGTGATGTGTCGCGGCGATCTGGTGTGCAAACTCAAGGTGAAGCGCATCCCCGAGGTGGATGCCGAGCTCGACGCGATTATGGCCATGCCAGCCGAAGCTCTGGCTGAGGAGCTGGCCCGCGACGGCGTAGCATAGGTGTGACAAAGGGACAGCTCCGTTGTCGCATACAAAAAGCCGAGGTCTCAGCGCGAGGCCTCGGCTTTTATTTGTCCTATGGTATGGCGGCTAGGAGCGCGTCTCCATCTTGGCGTGGCACTTGGGGCAGGTGACGCGGATCTTGCCCTTGCCCTTGGGGACGGAGAGCATCTGGCCGCAGTTGGGGCACTTGAGATAGGCCGTGGTCTTGCGGCCCTTCCACATCTTCTTGGCCGTGCGCTTGGCACGCTCAAAGTCTTCCTTACTGGTGCCGGCCGCGCGTGAGGTGCTGGCCGCTGCGGTTCCGCCGCCCAAGCTGGCGACGAATTTGCCCAGGCAGGGGACGTTTGCAGTCGCGGCGACAAAGGCCTCGTTCTCGTTGTGACGTGCGTCGATATTTTTGGACAGGCCGCGCAGCACGCCAATCACGATTACGGCGATGGCAATCCAGCTGAGCCACTGGATGCGGGCTATCGATCCGATCATCGCGATGACGATGCCGGCAAAACCCATCACGATGGTGAGTTCATCGGCACCATTGCGACCCTTCATAAAGTCATTCATGCAAATTGCCTTTCGTTCGATATGCTGCACGCCTTTATACCCGATTTAGAGCAAGGGGGACAGGTTAATCTGCACCAATGTGGTGCAAACATACCTGTCCCCGGAATACCAAGACGGTGCAAACGTACCTGTCCCCAATGCCCCAATTACTTGGAGAGTTTGTCGACGACGCGTTCGATTTCGGCGAGTTTGGCGGCTTTGAGGTCTTCGTCGCCCGATTCGATTGCCGAAGTCACGCAGCCCTCGATATGCGCCTTGAGCACGTCGGCGTTAATGCGCGCGAGGAGCGCCTGTGTGGCCATGAGCTGCGTGGAGATATCGACGCAGTAGCGGTCCTCCTCGACCATCCGCAGGATGCCGTCGATCTGACCGCGTGCCGTCTTGAGCATGCGGGTCACCGATTTATGGTCTGCCATCATGTCGGGTCCTCGTTTCTGGTCGATCTTCCGGATGCCCCCGTCAGTTGCGGTGAAATAGTTCTTGTTTGCAGGCTTGAAGCGCTAAAACAGGAACTATTTCACCGCAACTTCTGAAGGGTTGGTTGAGTGGCGGTTGCTGAGCGGCTATGTCAGCCGGCAGTGGTGCCTGTTGGTGCGGCAGCTGCTACGCGGCGGTCACAGACAGGGCGTGGAATTTCTCGCCCGCGGCCTCGACAGCGGCGGCGAGTTGCTCGGCGGTTACGGTGTCGGCGCACTCCACCTGGACGGTCTGAGTCTCGTGGTCGGCGTCGGCGTCGGTTACGCCCGCAACGTTGAGCAGCGCGGTCTCGACGGTGGCGTCGCAGTGGCCACACATAAGGCCGGAAGTCTTAATTGTGAAACGCATGGGTATTCCTCTCTGTTGTGTCGGCTTTCCCAGGCACCCGACCTTGACCTTCAAACCGTCGCTCGCGTACCAAAGTACGCGTCGCTCCTCTTTCAGGTCAATCTCGGGCACTTGGAAAACCCGTTCTAAATGGACTTAATGGTGAGCCTATTTTGCCACTTTAGGCTTAAAGGATTTCAAACGCAGGGCATTGGACACGACGCACACGCTCGACAGGCTCATGGCCGCGGCGCCAAACATCGGCGAGAGTTGCCATCCGGTGAGCGGGAAGAACACGCCCGCCGCCAGCGGAATGCCGATGCCGTTGTAGAACAGTGCCCAGAACAGGTCCTGCTTGATGTTGCGGATCGTGGCGCGCGAAAGCTCGATGGCGCGGGCGACGTCCATGAGGTCGCTGCGCATGAGCACCACATCTGCCCCTTCTTTGGCGATGTCGGCGCCGGTGCCGATGGCAAGGCCCACGTCGGCGCGCGCCAGGGCGGGGGAGTCATTGATGCCGTCGCCCACCATGGCGACCTTGCCGCCCGCATCCTGCAGTTCGCGCACGTGGCGTTCCTTGTCGGCGGGGAGGACGTCGGCGATGACCTGTTCGCTGCTCAGCCCCACGCGGCGGGCGATGGCCTCGGCCGTCACGCGGTTGTCGCCGGTGAGCATGCGCACGTCGACGCCAAGCGAGCGCAGTGCGGCGATGGCCCCGGCGCTCGTCTCCTTGACCTCGTCAGCCACGGCAATGGTGCCAGCAAGCTCGCCGTTCTTGGCAAAGAACAGCGGCGTCTTGCCTTCGACGGCAAATTGCTCGGCAAGACCCGCGGGCACGGTAACGCCCAACTCGTCCATCAGGCGCATATTGCCGGCGGCAATGGCGTTTTGCCCCTCGCGTGCCGTAACGCCTCGCCCGGGCACGGCAGTAAAGTCCTCGACCATGCGCGCGACGATCCCGCGTGTCTCACACTCGGCCATAATCGCCTCGGCCAGCGGGTGCTCGCTCGAGCGCTCCAACGCGGCGGCCAACTTGAGCAGCGCCTTTTCGCTCATGGCGGGCGAGCCGTCAGCGCGCGTGGCTACCACGATATCGGTCACGGCAGGCTTGCCGCGGGTGACCGTGCCCGTCTTATCGAGCACCACGGTGCCCACGCTGCGCAGGTTCTCCAGCGCCTCGGCGCTCTTAAACAGAATGCCCATCTCGGCGCCCTTGCCGGTGCCGACCATAATGGCGACGGGCGTGGCCAGGCCCAGCGCGCACGGGCAGCTGATCGCCAGCACAGCGACGGCGGAGGTGAGCGCCTCATTCACGTCGCTGGTCAGTGCCATCCACACCACAAAGGTCACGGCCGAGATCACGAATACCACAGGCACGAACACGCCGGCGACCTTGTCGGCCAGTCGAGCAATGGGTGCCTTGGTGGCGTTGGCGTCCTCGACGAGCTGGATAATCTTGGCGAGCGACGTGTCAGCGCCCACACGCGTAGCGCGGAAGGTAAACGATCCGGTGCGGTTGACGGTGGCGGCGTTGACGGTGGCGCCGGCGGTCTTCTCCACGGGGATGGACTCGCCGGTCAGTGCGCTTTCGTCCACGGCCGAAGCGCCCTCGAGTACCACGCCGTCGACAGGGATGGACTCGCCGGGGCGCACGCGCAGCACCTGGCCGGGCAGAATGGCATCGACATCGACGGTGGTCTCGGTACCGTCGACGGCCACGACGGTCGCGGTCTTGGGCGCCAGGTCAATGAGCGCCTCGATGGCGCCGCCAGTCTTGGATTTGCTGCGTGTCTCGAGATATTTGCCTACGGTGACGAGCGACAAGATCGTGCCGGCGCTCTCAAAATACAGGTTGTCCATGCTCGTCATCATGGCCTCGTGGACCTGACCCGCGGCTAGCTGGTCGGCCATGATGAACATGGCGTAGAGCGACCAGGCGATGGACGCGGTGGCGCCCACGGCAATAAGGGCGTCCATGGTAGGCGCGCCGTGCGTAAGCGATTTAAACCCGTTGATAAAGTATGCGTCGTTGACGTAGACGATGGGAATGAGCAGGACGAGCTCGGTGAGCGCGAGCGTCATGCTGTGGGTGTGGTCGGTGAAGACGCCGGGCAGTGGCCAACCGAGCATGTGCCCCATGCCTATGTAGAACAGTGGGATGAGGAAGATGATCGAGATGATGAGGCGGGTGCGCATGGCAGAGGCGGCGGCCTCCAACTTTTTGGTCGGCGACTCCATATGGGCGGCGCCGGACCTGGCTTGCGCGTTGCCGTTTGAGTTGGCGGCATCGGTGCCCGTGCTAACGGGCGAGGCCGAATAACCCGCGCGATCGACGGCGGTACAGATGTCGTCGGGGGAGACCTGCGCGGGGTCGTAGTCGACCAGCATGGAGCCGGCGAGCAGGTTGACCGCGACGCTTTGGACGCCGTCGAGCTTGCTCACGGCACGGTCCACGTGCGCCTGGCAGGCGGCGCACGTCATGCCGCCCACATCGAACTTATCTTGAGCCATGGCTTCTCCTTTCTGTGGCGTAGTGTCGGAAATGTTAACCATCCGATACTATACACCCATACCCCCTGGTGGTGTCCAGTGGAGATTGAAATGTATGACATTCTGGTATTGGTCGAGGTGATAGCCAGGTCGGCGGACCGTAGCCGGTCTAATGTCTCAATCTGTAACAACTAGACCCGTTTTTGTCGAGTAACTGTTACAGATCGAGACATTACATCGAGCCACAACTTAACGTCTCAACCTGTAACGCCTAAGGACCGTTTTTCCTGCTAGATGTTACAGATCGAGACAAACCGTCCGCGGTCAACTCAAATGTCTTGATTTGTAACATCTAGAGAGGTTTTTGACCCCTTACTGTTACAGATCGAGACAATTGCCGGGGAGGGGTCCCGTCACGGCAAGACGCCCGCCGCCTAGATACAGAACCCGGGGATCACACAGGTTAGCTTGCTTGGCTTTTCCGCAGGCGTTGCGTACGTAAAGACGTCGCCGTCGTGCCCCACGCGGTTCATATAGAGCGTGCCTTCGCTCTCCGATGTGTCGGGGCTCACCGTGCGCTCCCACCAACAGGTGTCCTTGCCCTTCCACTGGCGGACCATCGTCTCGTTCGTGGAATACGGGCTCACCTTGAGCTCGCGGAAGAGCTGATACTCCCTGCCCTCGCCGTTGTAGATGTCTGCCAGGTAGTGATAGCCCTCGGTAAACGAATCGGGCGGTTGCGTACCGCACAGCTCGACCATGGCGGGCAGCCAAAGGGTTGCGGGCAACTCGCTCAGGCACGATGCGCTGTTGGCGGCGCCCACATTGTTCGAGACCTTCTTGACCCCTTTAATGAGTGCGCGCAACTCGTTGGGCAGCAGCTTAAGGCCGTCGCCGTTGAGCCATTCCCGCAGCTCGCAATCTGCCCAGCCGGCGCTCGGCGGTTCAGCCGCAGCGTTGCGCTCGGCAATACCCGCGTCGAACATAAACGTTAGTCCGGCCTTGCCCGTCCCGTCCAGAAGCTCATCGTGGCGGATGCCCACAAGCTGCGCGCCAACCTGCAGCCCGTTGGTGAGCGTGACACGCTTGGTACACGGATAGGGGATATGCCCATCGGCATCGAGCAGATGATAGCGCCTGGCAATCTCGCGTGCCTCGCTACGGGTCTCGGTGGCCTTAATCTTGAGCGAAATCTCCTGCAGCTGATCCCAAGTGTAGTCGTCAAGTGAACTGCGGATGCCGTCCAGGTAGTCGGGGATGCCAAAGCCATGGGTTGCCGCCCCGATAACGCCTAGCCCCGCAACGGCTGCGACAACGCCACCGATAATAAAGCGGCGGCGGGTCATGGCATCGTGCCGGGCCTGCTCCAGGATCTCTCTCGCGCGCTCGCCGGCGACGTCGACCTTAAGGTGCGTACCGGAGTCGATGTCAATTGCGGTGTCACTGCCCGCGCCCTCGCGGCCCTCGGATTCGGCATCGGTGAGGTATGCCGAGAGCACCTCGAGCATCTGCTGTTCGGTGGGACGATCACGCTGCTCGACTGAGATGCCTTTCATGATGATTTGGACGAGCGCCTCGTCGTCACTGCATCGCGGCTCGAGCGGCGCCGGCTTGGTCTTGGTCTTTATGAGGTAGAACGAACCGGTTGCCGCGGCACCCGTCGACTCCACATCGAACGGTTTGCGACCGCTGTAGAGCTGGTACAGAATGCTCGAAAGCGCGTAGACATCGATTGCGGGCGAGCGGCGAAGGGCCGCGATGCCTTCGATATCCTGCGTGAGCATCTCGGGCGCGGCGTATGCGGGCGTGGCAAAGCGCCAGATGTCGGCGCGCCGGGTGATCGTGTCATCGCCGAGGGCCATGGTCGCGGAGCCCATGTCGATGAGGCAGGGGTCAAAGGAGCAATCGACGATCTGCTGCTCGAGCGTTCGACTGGTGGTACGGAACATGATATTGGCGGGCGACAGGTCGCGATGGACGACCGGATTTACGAGTCCCTGGGTCATCAGGAGTGCGCGAAGCACGGCGTTTCCAACGGCGGCCACCATCTGGGTGGTTAGCCCGCCCGAGGCATCGTGCGGAAGCAAGGGCAGCGCCTGCTTGAGCGAGGTGCCCTCGACCCACTCCATGAGGATGAGCGGGTCGTCCTCGCACGATCCATAGCCATAGACGCGCGGAAATCCGCGCAGGTGCGAGACAGTGCACAGATGACGGTACTCCTCGAACAGCGCGGCGGTATTGGCCAGGTGCGCAGCCGCTTGCTCGGCGGAGCGGTCGGGGGCTTGGCCGGAAAGGATGGCATTGTCCTTGAGTAGCTTGACGGCAAAGACCTCGCCGCTCGTGTTGGTCGCGCGCAGCACGTGCCCGATGTTGCCGTTGTTGCGGTGGGCCGTCTGGAGAATAAGCGTCATAAACCGACGCTTGGCGTCGTCCTCGGCGCTGGGGTCGACCGCCACGGCGGTATCGAACGTATCGAGACGGACGAGTTTGTCGCCATAGGCGCTATCGGTAGTATCCATGGCGTTCCTTTGTCTGGCATGGGTTGCCGCACGTTTACGCGAGCAGTGCGGATATCGGTAAAGTACCATGATAGCCGCACTGCCCACGTATACCGCTGAGCATTGTCGTTTACGACACAGAAGGTAGAAGACGAAAGACGGACGGCGACCGTCTTCCGATCGCTGTCCGTGCTAGTCCACAATGACAAGGAATGTCGTGTAGAGACCCAGATGGAGCCTGTCGCTGTTGGCGATTTCCACGGGGGGATAGACTTTGCCGGGTTCGCGTTGGTCGCGCGGCGGCTCAATCACAATATCGCCGTCGCCCGCGCCCGATTCGAGCACTGTGCCGTTGGTCGATCCAAGGCCCTGGGCGTACCAGTGCTCACCCTCGAGCCAAATGCGAAGATGCTCGCGCGAGGCGTCGGCGCCTACATCGGTGATGCTGGGCGAGGTTTTGGGCAAAGAACCAATCACGGTGCCGCGCGGATCGCGTGTGAGGGGATGGATTTGCATGTCGGCGCAGTTGTCGGCATGGGTTCTGAGCAGACCGAGGTTGGGAGCGACGGTGTGCGGCTGCTCCAGGCTGCTCATAAAGCCGCGTCCGACGGTAGTTTCGGTGGTGCCAAAGTGCCCGCCCGTCTTGCTGGCGCAAAAGCGCTCGACGGTGGTCACGCCCTGAACGGGATCGGCGAGCGCCCCCGTTGCCACAAAGAGCATAAGGTAAAGCGTGCTTTTCTCGCGCACGGCATTGCCGTCAAAGTTGTCGATGCGATTGAGGGCATTTGCATATAGGCGGCTGTCCAGCTTGTAGCTGGCGAGAGCCGACATCATTTCGTTGGCGGCCGGACCGCGATAGTGCTCGGCGATTGCCCGATAGGCGGACTCGCCGCCGCCGAGCTTGCTGCAGATTGCCGAGGAAAGGTTGAGCGTGGTGACGGTAAAGTCGCTGTAGATGGAGGGCGCGCACTGGTCAGGCTTGCGATGGACGATGTAACGGGTGAGATACGAGCGGTTGGAAGAGCATTTCTCGAGCAGGGTACTGCCGAGATAAGAGTTTCCATTGATGAGCATTCGGGCGATCTCGAGATGTTTAAGACCGCCGAACGAGCGAATATCGTTATAGAGGACCGAGCAAGGCGTCTCTGCTGCCACGGATACCTCCTTTGATTGCTTCCTAGCCAATATGGCGATAGGAATTAATGGCCCCCGGTGGGCGACGTATTAAATGGCTGCGCAATATATAGCGTAACCAAAGCAACATTATAGGCCACATGTTCGAAATTGCAGGAAGACCGAGAGATTTTGGTTGGACTGAACGGAAATCCCCCTCTGTCTTGTTCTATAACATTTGGACCCGGTTTTGCCCTGCATCTGTTACAGATTGACACAATCGGCCAGGCCCACCTCGTCCGCCTCGTCATCTGTGGTTTACGTGGGGGCATACGGAGTACGGGTATACTAACCGGCGGCGAATCTGCTCCATCGCTTAGAGCTGCTGCGTCTGGACGGCGCGTGATAGGGCTGCCAAAGCGATCGCCAGCGTGCTGAGCAACGTCCTCTCTGTGCGCACCTGTTTTTGTATGTATTAGCGCACTACCAAGCACGCCCGCGCGGCCGCATGCCGCGCTCATGACGCGTGCAGATAAGGAACAACAACATATGCGTAATTCTGTATCCGACGTCACCGACGCCGAGATTCTGGACGAGGCCCGCGAGGCCATGACCCAGGCCGCCTTCGATGCCGCCGATGAGGCCAATGCTGCCCAGGCCGTCGAGTCCGCTACCGAGAGCCTGCCCGCCTTTAACGAGCTGGGGCTTTCGGACGAGATACTCCGTGCTATCGAGAACCTGGGCTACACGGCGCCGACGCCCGTGCAGGCCGGCTCGATCCCCGTGGTGCTCGAGGGTCGCGACCTGCTTGCCGCCGCTCAAACCGGCACCGGCAAGACGGCCGCCTTCTTGCTGCCGACCATGAACAATCTGGAGCACATTGCTCCGCCCAAACCCGTGCGCGAGCGCGGCGGCCGCAACCGCCGTCGCGGTGCCAAGAAGCCCGAGGGCAACGGCCGCGGCCCCGTGATGCTCGTCATCACCCCCACGCGCGAGCTCGCCCAGCAGATCGACGAGGTCGCGAGCAAGATCGCCGACGTCACCGGCCATGTCGCCGTGACCGTCGTGGGTGGCGTGAGCTACAAGCCGCAGACCGCGGCACTCAAGTACGGCTGCGATATCCTGGTCGCCACGCCGGGCCGTCTGGTCGACCTGATCGAGCAGGGCGCCTGCCACCTGAACGAGGTCAAGGTGCTGGTACTCGACGAGGCCGACCGCATGCTCGACATGGGCTTTTTGCCCGCCGTCCGCCGCATTGTGCGCGAGACGCCGGCCGAGCGCCAGACGCTGCTGTTCTCGGCGACGCTCGACGAGGAGGCCGTGGGCGAGATCACCGACCTGGTGAGCGATCCGGCTCGCGTGGAGATCGCGCCCGCCACGTCGACCGCCGACACCGTCGACCAGTTTGTGTTCCCGGTGTCCATCGAGGCCAAAAACAACCTGCTGCCCGAGTTCCTCAAGAAGGAGGGCCCGGAGCGCACCATCGTCTTTATGCGCACCAAGCATCGCGCCGACAGCTGCTGCCGTCGTCTGGAGCGTAAGGGCATCAAGGCCGCCGCGATTCATGGCAACCGCAGCCAGGCCCAGCGCGAGCGCGCGCTTTCTGCCTTCCGCGACGGCACCGTCGACGTGCTGGTGGCAACCGATGTTCTCGCCCGCGGCATCGACATTAGCGACGTGCGCTACGTCGTGAACTTTGACGTGCCGGCCGAGCCGACCGACTATATCCACCGCATTGGCCGTACGGGCCGCGCCGGCGAGCTGGGCTGGGCCATTACGTTTGTGACCGAGCAGGACGTCGATGAGTTCTACGAGATCGAGAAGCTCATGGACAAGACGGCCGATATTTACGAAGCCGGCGACCTGCATGTGGGTCCCAACCCGCCTGCGGTTGATCCCGAGCGCGACCCTGCGGCCTTTAAGGTGAAGAAGAAGACTAAGCGCGGCAAGTCCAAGAGCAAGAAGAAGCTTGAGCAGGCGCGTCGCGACGGCAAGCGCAACGGCGACGATTACGGCGATGTTGCCGGTCGTTCCAACCGCGGTCGCGACGAGCGCCGCGGCGACGGCGAGCGTCCGAGCCGTCCCAAGCGCGGCGGCAAGACCCGCGTGCGCGAGGGCGTTCAGGCTCGCGTGGACGAGGCTGTTGAGAGCGTGGCTCGCGAGGTAGCTGCCGAGGAGCGCGGCGGTGCTGGTGCCGCTGAGCAGCCTGCGCGCGGCAACCGTGCCGAGCGTCGTGCCAAGCAGTTCCAGGGCGAGGCACACCGCCGTCGTCGTGAGGACGAGGACCGCGGCGGTCGTCGTCGTGTCGAGCGCGAGGACGAGGGCCGCGGTTCGCGCGGTGGCAAGCGCGGTGCGGGCGACCGCCGGCGTTCCGGTCGTGATGACGAGCGCGGCGGCCGTGATGAGCGTCGCGGCGGCGAGGGTCGCGGTGAGCGTACTGCCCGTGGCGGTGAGTCCCGTGGCGGCAAGCGCTTTGAAGAGCGCGGTAGCCGCGGCGGCGAGCGTCGCGAGGGTGCTCGCGGCAATGGCGGCCGCGGCGGCGCTGGTCGTTCTAACGAGTCGCGTGATCGTCGTGACCCGCGTGCCAGCCGCGATCGTCGCGATGACTGGCGCAACTACGACGATACCCGCGAAGAGCGTCGCGGCGGCTATCGTGGTGGTCGTGGCGGCAACCAGGCCGGCTCCCGTGGCGGCCGTGCCGGCGGTCGCGATAACCGTGGCAGCTACGGCAACAGCCGTGGCGGCAAGCGCGGTGGCAGCTCCCGTCGCCCCGGCGACGGCGGCGGCAAGCGCAAGTAAGATGCGCATCGCGCGCTAGCGTGAGACAAGCTAAGGGCCCGAGCAAACAACGCTCGGGCCCTTTTGTTTGCCGTGTCCATCGCTAATTCAAACGTGATGTTCTCGGGAATGCATCTGGGGGATGCCGAGGACCTGTTTTCTGCCATGCAGCAATGGGTCCCATGGGGTGCGCCGTGCATTTTTTGGAGTATTCTGCAGTTCGAGTTGTCTGCATATGATTCGACGTCGCCAACGGTGGCCTTCGGATATCCCTAGCGAGCGTTCTGAGTCAGATTTCGCCGTTTTCCGGAGCAGGGGCGCGTCATTCTCGCCATGTCGGGACTTAGAATGATACGGCGCCCTACAGTTTTGCCCACCCGCGGCGGTGCTGGCGTGGTTACGTTGCAGAATACTCCGTTTTTTGCACGGGCTAGGATGGGGTACCTCAGGAGAACACAGCGGTATCCCGTAAATATATACAATTTGTACCGTAATTTATACAAAACGAAGAGGCAGACAGCGTAGGGTGGGTGCATTGGGGTGCTTGGTGCATTAAAACGGGGACCCCACGTGCCGTATACTCTGGCTGGATGTGAAAGCGGCTTGACGCGTTGCCAGGCGTAGGGGAGGGTGCCTCGATGAGCGTATTCGAAATTGTGTTTAGTCCGACGGGTGGAACGCAGAAGGTGTCAGGCCTTGTGGCCGGAGCACTGGGCAAGAATACCGTTACCGTCGATCTGACCGATAGCGGGTTGGATTTCAACGCTGTCTCGATGACTGAGGACGACGTGGCCGTAATCTCTGTGCCGGCGTATGCCGGTAGAATCCCGGCTGTGGTGGCTGACCGGTTGGGCATGGTGCGCGGCAACGGGGCTCGGGCTGTTTTGGTTTGTGTATACGGAAACCGCGCGTTTGAGGACACGCTCGTAGAGCTGGAGGACGTTGCGAAGCATGCGGGATTCCGGGTGATCGCGGCAGTTGCAGCCATTGCAGAACATTCCATTGCGCGACAGTTTGCTGCCGGTCGTCCGGATGCGCAGGATGCGGCGCAGCTTGCTGAGTTTGCTCAGCAAATTCAGCAAAAGCTGTTGGCTGAGGATGCGTCCGAGCCCTCTATCCCCGGCAATCGTCCTTATAAACAAGCTGGAGGTCACCGCATGGCACCCGAGGCAACAGAGGATTGCGTTTCCTGCGGTGCATGCGCCGCGGCGTGCCCCGTTTGTGCTATCGACAAGGGTGACCCCAAACGAGCAGCTGGCGAGGCGTGCATCTCCTGCATGCGCTGCATTGCCGTATGTCCGCGAGGTGCTCGTAAGGTTGATCCCAACAAGCTATCCGCTGTTTCCCAGATGCTGAGCAAGGTTTACGTCGTGCGGAAGGAATGCGAGCTCTTTATCTAGCGCAAGTGAGATTGGTGCAAACAAACCTGGCCCTTTTGCACCAAAAACGATCCGTTTTCCTCCGTTCCCAAGGGATCATGTGATCCGAAGGGGACGGAGGAAAACGGATCAAAAAGGAAAAATAGTAAGGCGCTCTTTTTCACATTGAATAATGCAATTTGGTAACGCGTTTTATCAAATATGGCATTTATCTGCGGTAATGTTCTATTTCACCGCTGAGGGTGACATTTTATACCGCCTGCCGAACCGTATGGAGACCTCACAACTTTTTAGGTCAGTGTTGTGCGTGTAGCAATTTCGCCCGGCCTCGCCTCCGGGCTGCCATGTGAGAGGGGATCTTATGGCTCGACTGCACGTAATGGAACGCAGCCACGCTCAGGCCGTCATGGACGACCTGCACGATGCGCTCGGACGTCGTCTGGCGGTGAGTTCGCTCGCCCCGTGTCCCGTTGAGTTTACGGCAGCGCTCGTCAACCTGTGCTCCACCCAGAGCTGCGGCAAGTGCACGCCCTGCCGCGTGGGCCTGAGCGCGCTGAGCGATCTGCTCGCCGATGTGCTCGAGGGCCGCGCCGACGAGTCCACGCTCAATCTGATCGAGCGCACCGCCCGCACCATCTATCTTTCGAGCGATTGCGCCATCGGTTACGAGGCCGGCGCCATGGCGCTTACGGCTATCCGCGGTTTCCGTGACGATTTTGAGCACCACATCCGCGAGCACTCCTGTGGCTTTGACCGCGAGGCCCGCGCTCCGTGCGTCTCGGGCTGCCCGGCGCACGTCGACATTCCCGGGTACATTTCGCTCGTCGAGGCCGGCCGCTATGCCGATGCCGTCAAGGTCATCCGCAAGAACAATCCGCTGCCGCTCGTCTGCGGCCTGGTGTGCGAGCATCCCTGCGAGATGCACTGCCGCCGCGGCATGGTCGACGACCCCATGAACATCCTCGCCCTCAAGCGTTTTGCCGTTGAGCACAGCGACCTCAACGACCACAAACCGCATGTAGTGGACGACACCGGTAAGCGCGTCGCCGTGATCGGCGGCGGCCCGGCCGGCCTTTCCTGCGCCTACTACCTGGCCGTGATGGGCCATAAGGTGACCATCTTTGAGCAACGTCACCACTTGGGCGGCATGCTGCGTTACGGCATCCCCAGCTATCGTCTGCCGCGCGAGCGCTTGCAGGCCGAGATCGACTGGATTTTGAGCGCCGGTGTCGACGTGGAGCTCGACCACTCCGTGAGCGGCGAGGAGCTCGCCCGCCTGCGCGACGAGTTCGATGCCGTCTACCTGGCCATCGGTGCCCACAGCGATAAGAAGCTTGGCCTTCCGGGCGAAGAGGCTCCCGGCGTGGAGTCGGCCGTCAAGATGCTGCGCGCCATCGGTGACGACGAACTGCCCGACCTGAGCGGCCAGCGCGTGTGCGTCATCGGCGGCGGCAACGTGGCCATGGACGTGGCACGCTCTGCCGTGCGCTGCGGTGCCGAAAAGGTGAGCATCGTCTACCGCCGTCGCATCTGCGATATGACGGCCCAAGACGCCGAGATCGCCGGTGCCCAGGCCGAGGGCTGCGAGGTTCTGGAGCTCACAGCCCCGCTCGCCATCGAGACGGGCGAGGACGGTCGCGTGAGCGGCCTGCGCGTGCAGCCGCAGATTATCGGCGAGCCCCGCCGCGGTCGTCCGGCTCCGCGTGCCGCCGCTACGCCCGAGCGCGTCATCCCCTGCGAGCGCGTGTTTGTCGCCATTGGCCAGGACATCGATTCCAAGCCGTTTGAGGACATGGGCATCGCCTGCAAGTGGGGTTGCGTGGTCACCGACTCGGACGGTGCCGTGCCCAACTTCGATGGCCTCTTTAGCGGCGGCGACTGCCAGACCGGCCCCGCCACCGTCATCCGTGCCATCAACGCCGGCCGCGTGGCTTCGGCAAACATCGACCGCTATCTGGGCTTCGACCACAAGATCAAGCTCGACGTGGAGCCGCCGACCGTTCAGTTTAAGGGCAAGCACGAGTGCGGCCGCTGCGAGCTGGGTGAGCGCGAGGCCGGCGAGCGTATTCACGATTGGAATCTGGTCGAACAGGGCCTTACCGAGGAGGAGGCACGCCAAGAGGCGAGTCGCTGCCTGCGCTGCGACCACTTTGGCTTTGGCGCGTTCCGCGGAGGGAGGAACCTGGAATGGTAGAGCCCAACAAAACCACCGTCAGCGACAACACCGAAAACGGAGCGCACAACATGGTCAGGCTCATTATCGATAACTGCGAAGTCGTGGTGCCCGAGCACACCACGATCCTGGATGCGGCCAAGTCCGCCGGCATTCAGATTCCCACCCTGTGCTATCTGCGCGATCTAAACGAGATCGGCGGCTGCCGCGTGTGCGTGGTCGAGGTCGAGGGCTGCGACCAGCTGGTTGCCGCCTGCAACAACTACGTGCTCGACGGCATGGTGGTGCACACCAACAGCCCCAAGGCCCGCGAGGCCCGTCGCACCAACGTGCAGCTGCTGCTTTCGCAGCACGATTCGCAATGCACGAGCTGCGTGCGCAGCGGCAACTGCAACCTACAGACCATCGCCAACGACCTGGGCATTTTCTATCTGCCGTATCAAAGGCATTTGGCGGGCGAGGGCTGGGATTTCGATTTTCCCATCATCCGCGAAAACGACAAGTGCATTAAATGCATGCGCTGCATCAAAGTGTGTGAGAGCGTGCAGGGCCTGGGGATTTGGGACCTGACCAACCGCGCCACGCATACCGCCGTGGGTACCCGCGGGCGCGCGCCGATTGGCAAGACCGATTGCGTCGCGTGCGGCCAGTGCATTACGCATTGCCCGACGGGCGCACTGCGCGAGCGCGACGATACCGAGACCGTGTTTGACGCGCTCGCTAATCCCGACAAGATCGTGCTGGTGCAGATCGCGCCTGCCGTGCGCAGCGCCTGGGGCGAGGAGCTCGGCATATCTCGCGAGGAGGCAACCGTCGAGCGTCTGGCCTGCGCACTGCGCCGCGTTGGCTTTGAGTACGTGTTCGACACCGATTTCTCGGCCGACCTCACCATTATGGAGGAGGGTTCCGAGCTGCTCGAGCGCCTAGGCGCCGCCGCTAAGGGCGAAGGCGACAGCCGCGGCTGGCCCATGTTTACGAGCTGCTGCCCGGGTTGGGTGCGCTTTGTGAAGGCGCGCTATCCGGAGTTTGTCGACAGCCTGTCCACGTCCAAGTCGCCGCAGCAGATGTTCGGCGCCATCGCCAAGACATACTACGCCAAGGTGCTGGGCGTTGAGCCCGAGCGCTTGTTCGTGGTGTCCGTGATGCCGTGCACGGCCAAGAAGGCCGAGTGTGCGCTGCCGAGCATGGTGGGCGAGGACGGCACGCCCGACGTGGACGTTGCGCTGACGGTGCGCGAGATGGCGCGCATGATTCGCGCGAGCCACGTGAGCGTGGACACGCTGGTCGAGGAGCCGCTCGACACGCCGCTGGGCTTCGGCACGGGCGCGGGTGTGATCTTTGGCGCCACGGGCGGCGTGATGGAGGCCGCCGTGCGCTCGGCCTATTACCTGGTGACGGGCAAGAACCCGGATGCCGATTTCTTTACCGACACGCGCGGACTCGACGGCTGGAAGGAAGCCGTTGCCGATATCGATGGCACCAAGGTTCGCGTTGCCGTGGCGCACGGGCTGGGCAACGCCGCCCGCCTGCTCGATGCGATTCGCGACGGCCGTGTGAGCTATGACTTCGTTGAGGTCATGGCGTGCCCGGGTGGCTGCGTCGGCGGCGGCGGTCAGCCCATCCACGACGGCTGCGAGCTGGCAGCCGAGCGCGGTCAGGTGCTGTGGGGCCTGGATGCGAAGGCGGACATTCGCTTCTCGCACGAGAATCCCGATGTCCAGGCGTGCTATAGCGAGTTCTTGGGTGCGCCGCTCTCGCCGCTGGCCGAGGAATTGCTGCATACCGACCATCACGCATGGACGATGCCTAACGAGGGGACGTGCTAGCGATGCGCGCGTTTGATTTTGAAATGTCGCGCCGGGGGTTTGCCTCGGCGCTCGCCGCGGGCGCCCTGTCACTTGCGCTCGCGGGCTGTGGCGGCGGGGCTGCCGGTGCCGGGTCCGCCGCGGGCTCGGCTGCCACGGACGGCGCCGGTGCTGCCGCAGAGCCGGTCGAGGTACACGTCGCCTCGCTCAAGGGGCCGACCTCGATTGGCCTGGTGCAGTTTATGGACCAGGCTGCCGATGGCGAGACGGACAATGAGTTCGACTTTGCGATCAACACTGCCGCCGACGAGATTGTGCCCAAGGTCATTCAGGGCGATATCGATATCGCCCTAGTGCCCGCCAACGTGGCGAGCGTGCTCTACAACAAGACCGAGGGCGCGGTGCAGGTCATCGACATCAACACGCTGGGCGTGCTGAACGTGGTGACGGGCGATGCGAGCGTGGCCTCGTTTGGCGATCTGGCGGGCCATACCGTCTACATGACGGGCAAGGGCACCACGCCGGAGTACGTCATGAACTACCTGCTAGAGCGCGCGGGCCTGACCGGCCAGGTGGCGCTTGAGTTTAAGAGCGAGCCCACCGAGGTACTGTCGGCGTTGCTTGCTGATCCGTCTGCCGTGGGCGTGCTGCCCGAGCCGTTCAAGACGGCGGCCATCGCCAAGAGCGAGGGCAAGCCGTCGGCACCGGTGAGCCTGACCGATGTGTGGGACGAGCTGGCAGGAGACACGGACTCGCGCTTGCTGACGGGTGTGACCGTGGTGCGCCGTGCCTTTGCCGAGGAGCATCCCGAGGCCGTGGCGGAATTCCTGAGCTGCCATGAGGCGAGCGTGAAGGCCGTCAATGCGGCGCCGGCAGACTGGGCGCAGGCCGTAGTCGATGCGGGTATCGTCGATAACGCCACGATTGCCGAAAAGGCGATTCCCGGGTGCATGCTCGTGTGCCAGACGGGGAAGGATATGAAGGCCGCGCTCGGTGGGTACCTGAAGGTGCTGGCCGATGCGGACGCGAGCGCCGTGGGCGGCAAGCTCCCGGCTGATGATTTCTACTACATGGAGTAACCCGTGCGTGCGTTTGCTCGACAAATGATAGAGCGTATGAAGGCGGTGGCGGCAGCAGGTGCCGTTGCCGCCTTTTGGCTTGCCGTGTGGGTCTTCGTGGCGGCGCTGGTGGCACAGCCGCTGATTTTGCCGGGTCCGGGTGCTGTTGTGGTGGCGTTGCTGCGGCTGGTATGCGATGTCGGCACGTGGGCGATTCTGGCGGGCTCGGGTGTGCGGATTCTAGGCGGTTTGGCGCTTGCCGCGGTGTGCGGTGGTTTGCTGGCCGGAATTTCGTCGCGCTCGCGGGCGTTTGCCCGCTTGGTGGCTCCGGCGCTTTCGTTTGTTAAGGCGACGCCGGTTGCCTGCGTGGTGGTCCTGCTGCTCATTTGGCTGGGGTCGGCGCGCGTAAGCATTGCGGCGGTCTTTTTGATGGCGCTGCCGGGAGTGTATTTTTCGCTGGTCGAGGGCTTGACGCAAGCGGATAAACCGCTGGAGCAGATGTTTCGTCTGCATGGCGTGCGGGGTTGGCGACTGTTTTGTGCCCACACCTGGCGCGAAGTCCTGCCGTTTGTGCTTTCGTGCGCCCGCGCCGTGATTGGCATGAGCTGGAAGGCCGGCGTGGCGGCGGAGCTGATCGGCATGGCGGTGGGCACCGTGGGTGAGCGCATCTATCAGGCGAAGCTGCTCATCGAGACGGCTGACCTGCTGGCGTGGACCGTGTTGGTCGTGGCGGCATCGTGGGCATGCGAGCGCGTGCTGGTGTGGCTGCTGCGGGCTTCGGGGCCCGCAGCATGGCGTGCTGCTGTGCGGGCGCATGGGCGTTGTCCTCGCGGACGTGCAGGCGGCTCTGCTGGCGGCAGGGCTGCTGCGGAGCTTGCGCTCGCCGTGGGCGATCGCGCTCCCTGGGCTCCGGCGCTCGACGGACTGGTGCTTCGTGTGCCCGCCGGTGGGCGCGCCTGCGTGATGGGCACCTCGGGCGTGGGCAAGTCGACGCTGCTTGCGCTGGCGGCGGGGGAGTGCGCGCCGTGCTCCATGGTGTTTCAGGATGTGCGCCTGGTAGAGGGCGCCTCGGCTTTGGATAACGTGCTGGTGTGCGCCGACGCGCGCGTGGACGCCTCGAGTGCCGCGGCCCTGTTGCGCCTGCTGGTGCCGGGGGTCGATGTGCATGCTCGTGTGGCCGAGCTCTCGGGCGGGCAGCGCCGTCGCGTCGAGATTGCCCGAGCCCTGCTGTGTCCGGGCGGCGCAGTGATTCTGGACGAGCCCTTTACCGGCCTAGATACCGCTGCGCGCGACGCATGCGCCGAGGTCGTGCTCGACTTGCTCGACGGCCGCATGCTGTTGCTTGCTACGCACGATGCCGTCGACGCTCAGGCCCTCAATATCTCGGACATCATCACGCTCTAAATACTTATTCAGCAACAAAATGATCCGTTTTTCTCCGTCCCCATAGGGTTGGGTATGGTATTCTATCTGCGGGGTAATACTTAGGATTACGAAGTAATACCAACGCAGTAGAAACAAACTCCAGATGCGGGCCAATCGGGTTGCCTTCACAGCCCGTCGCCCAGCCGCGTGGCCCGCATCTATCCGCACCACCGTCGTTTCAAAAAGGAAGCGCCATGGCAGAACACATGACCCCGGTTGTCGCGAAGGTCTTGCCCGAGGAAAAGGCGGCCTTCGCGGCGGCAACCCAACTCGTAGGCACCACGCCGTCCAACGCCATCCGCATGTTCATCGCTGCCTTCAATCGCTGCGGCACCTTTCCGTTCGACATTTCGCCCAGCGGGGCCTTTGGCAAAGACTGTCCCCAACAGCTAGTCGTTGAAGAACGTCCCCAATGACTAGTCGTTGGGAGGAGGTCGGCATGCTCAATGCGCTGGTTTGGGCGCTTGCCTGTTTTGGCGTCGTCGCTGCCGATATTGTCCTGAGCATGGTTTTGTTCTCCGTTCTGGACATCGTGTCGGCGCTGACGGGTTTCCCGATCGACAACCTCGATATTCAATGGTTTCAAGCCGTCGCTCAGACGGCGTCGTTTTTGATGGCGCTGCTATGGTGGCGTTATTTGTGGCCGCGGTCGTTTATCGCGCGCTGGCAAGGTGAGCGTCCGCTTGGCGGGGGAGTGCGTAGCGCGTGGAAGCGCATTGCCTGCGTTATCGTGATCGGCTTGGCACTGCAGGTGGTCGTTGGCTGCGTGACCGACGCCGTACTGTCATTGTTGCCCGAGGTCGCGGCCGATTACAGTGAACTTGTCGAGGAAACAGGCATGGGCGACACCAGCTATCTCGCCGTCCTGACTACGGTGCTCGGCGCTCCGTTTTGCGAGGAGCTGCTGGTGCGCGGCATCATTTTTGAGTTTTCGCTCCGAGCGTTTAACCCGCAGTGTCGCCCACTTTGGAAGCGCCGACGTCTCGTGCGACCGCAAGACGGCGCCATGGTGCCCTGGGCGGCCCCGAGTACCTGGGGTATCGCCGCGGCGATTGTGCCGCAGGCGGCAATCTTCGGCTTTATGCACATGAATTGGGTACAGGGCTGCTATGCGGGTGCCGCCGGCCTCATCTTTGGCTGGGTACTCGTGACCACCGGAAAGCTCCGCTACACGATCCTGCTGCATTTTGCCTTTAACGCCGGGTCGTATCTCATGGGGCTGCTGTGGTTTGTGAGCACACCGCTCGACCTTGTGGTCACGGTTGGCATCGCCGGCTTTCTGCTGGTAGAGGCGATGCGCTCGCTGCTTCGATTGTGCATTCCCGTGTCGCGCGAAGCTGATCGGTCTGAGTAATAACGCCTTTAATTAGACCGATGCGTCCTGAACGCACCTGGCGTTTCGCCGAATGCTTCTTTAAATTTTGAGTAAAAGAATGACATGTTGGAGATGCCGACTTTTCGGGCTACATACTGCACGCTGCGCTCGGTGTTATTGAGAAGATATGCCGCCTCTGTGAGCTGCTGGTTGAGCTTGATTTGCGAAAACGTTTTGCCGGTTTTTTGCTTGATCAAGCTGCTGAGATAGCTGGTGCTATAACCCGTATCGCTCGCAATGCTTTCGAGCGTGCAGTCGCCGTAGCTTCGCTCAATATGATTCAGAATCGACACGATGCGCTCGTCCGACATGATTGCCTGGTTATCAGTTGCGGAGCGTCGGTACAGTCCTCGAATGAGAACAAGGAATAGGCTGACGGCGAGGTGCCTCATGAGTTCATTAGAGTAGGCATCTTTAAAGTGATATTCGATAAAGAGCATCTCGATGAGGCGTCGCGCATGTCGGGCGTATTCCTCTGGGAGAATGAGATATTTGCGGGCCTCACGGTTTTTGGACACAAAATCAAATAGGAGATTCGTTAATGGTGACGCGCCGGGTAGCTGGCTCAGGAACAACGAATCGAACATTTCTTTTTTGAAGACGATTGAAATGACGATATCGTGCTCGCCCTTAACGTACGGAACGCTTCTGACTACGCCGGTGTTGCAAATGAGCACGTCGCCCTTTTTAAGGAGTAGTCGCCGTCCGTTGACGATAAACGTGCAGACGCCGTCGTACACGTAGTTAAGCTCCATATCCCGATTCATATGAGGAGGAATGTCAGTAAAGCGCGACTCCTTGATAAGGCCCACGGGGTTTTCGTCGAGGGTTTCTTTCCAGTCAAACAGATAGACCTCTTCGCCGTTAATGGTTGTGGTTTCCACCCTGTTATATCGCGGGCTGAGCTCTCCTGGATGCGTGCGATGCCACTCTTCGGTCTCGGTATGCGTGTAGAGCAGCTGTTTGAGATTCGAATCCATGGGGTGCTCCAGGGGTGAACGGTAGAATCGATGTCTTAAACGGTATTATATCTAAAAAAATGTTATAAGCCCACGCTTTCTATGCGATATCTTATGCATCTTGTTCTTCCTAGTATTGGGTTATCCGCTGGAGCATCCGATCAAGGAGGGCAAATGAGTAAGTTAAAACATGGGTTTGACTCCGACTTTTTATGGGGCGGAGCCATATCGTGCTCGCAGGCCGATGGCGCTTGGAATGAGGGCGGAAAGGGAAAGTCGACGCAGGATTGTCGATGGCTGGATGGTACCTGGACTCATGACCAGATTGAGGACAAGCATCAAAACAACCCCTTCTGCCATGACGAACTAATGAACGCTCTCGCAGATGATGGTGTTGAGTTCTACCCGTTTAGGCGCGGTAACGACTTCTATCATCACTACCGTGAGGACATCGCGCTTTTTGCGGAGATGGGCCTCAAGCTGTTCCGCACCTCTATTTGCTGGAGCCGGATCTATCCTAACGGAGATGATCTTGAGCCTAACCGCGAAGGCATCGAGTGGTATCGAAGCATGCTGGGTGAGTGCAAAAAGCACGGCATTAAAACCTTCGTCACCATGCTCCACTATGACATCCCGGTAAATCTTGTCACCACATATGGGGGATGGAAGAATCGCAAGACGATTGATTTCTTCGCCCGCTATGTCGAGACAATCGTTACGGAATTGGGCGATCTGGTCGATTTCTGGCTGCCTTTTAACGAGTTCAATGCAGCGCGTTTTTCGCCTTGGGACGGGGTCTGTCTGGTCAAAGACGAAGAGGGGGAGAACTTCGATCGAGCCATCTTCCAGTGCCTGCACCACGAGTTCGTTGCCAATGCGCGTGCCGTCGAGATTGTCCATCGTCTTTCGCCCGATACTCCCGTTGGCGGCATGATCGCTCGATTCTGTACGTATCCCGCCACCTGCCGTCCCGAAGATAACATGCAGGCTATTCACGACGACCAGTATTCCAACTGGTTCTATACGGATGTGATGGCTCGTGGAAAATACCCCGCTTATATGAATCGCTATTTCGACGCGTGCGATATCGAGATTCAAATGGAGCCGGGCGATGAAGAGCTCATCGCTCGCAACACGGTCGACTTCCTGGCCTTCTCGTACTACTTTTCCCAGGTATCCACCTGCGATCAGGGATGGGAGAAGACTGCGGGAAATCTGGTCATGGCAAACAAGAACCCTTATCTCGAGACGAGTGAGTGGGGCTGGCAGCTCGATCCCATTGGCCTGAGGGTTACCCTTAACCAGATGTATGACCGCTATGGGCTGCCCCTGTATATCGCCGAGAACGGCCTCGGTACATCTGATGTAGTCGAGGAGGATGGCAGCATCCACGACGAGTATCGAATCGATTATTTGCGCCAGCACATAAAGTGCCTTAAGGAAGCGGTGATCGATGGCGTTGACGTGCGCGGATACATGATCTGGGGATTCATTGACCTTGTTGCCTGTGGTCCTCTTACGATGGACAAGCGCTACGGGCTTATCTATGTCGATCTGGATAATTGCGGCAACGGCACTGCGGAGCGCTCGCGTAAAGACTCTTTCTATTGGTATCAGAAATGTATCGCCACTAATGGCGAGGATCTTGGGTAGGAGTGATTGTTGTGGCAGACAAGAAGGAACTGGCCGCTCGTGTCCTCGAGCTCGTGGGCGGCGCCGATAACGTTGTTATGGCAACGCACTGCATTACAAGGCTCAGATTCAACCTGAAGGACGATAGCAAGGCAGACCTGGAGGCCCTTAAGACGCTTGACGGCGCCTTGGGCGCGCAGGTTAAAGACGGGCAGTGGCAGGTTATCATCGGCGCCAGCGTGGGGTCGGTATATGACGAATTGGAGCCCATGCTAGGCGACAGGATGGGTGGCGAGGTCTCCGCCGACGCCGAGCAGCCTGAGCTCCAAAAAGGTTCGGCTCGCGTATTCGATATCATCACCGGCATCTTCTCCGCTATCATTCCCGCACTGGTGGCGGGAGGCATCGTAAAGGGCATCCTGGCTGCTATCGCGGCTTTTGGAATCGACACGGGTGCCGGCGACTTTGCGATATTCAATATGATTTCGGATATCCCGTTCTACTTCTTGCCGTTTTTGCTGGCAATGTCTACAGCTGATAAGTTCCGAGTCAACCGTTCGCTTGCGCTTTGTGTTGCCGGATCGCTGATGTACCCGACCATTGTCAACGCTGTCGGTACGGGCGAGACGCCCCTTGCGCTGTTCGGTTTTGCGGTGCCGATTTTTAGCTACGCCGATTCCGTGTTCCCGGTTATCTTTGGCGTCATTGGCTTGTCTTTTGTATATCGCGCAATCGACAAAGTCGTGCCGGATCTTTTTAAGCTCGTTGTCGTTCCGGCGCTCTCCCTTGCTATCGTGATTCCCGTCAACCTGTTTGTGCTCGCTCCGATTGGTGCCTGGTGCGGTCTTGGTCTTGCCAACGGTATCGTTTGGCTATTCTCGACGTTAGGCCCCGTTGCCGGTTTTCTGCTGGGCTTCTTTATGCCGCTTATCGTGCTCTTCGGCATGCATCAGTCAACGAGCCCTATCCAGATTTCCAATATCGCAACGCTTGGGTATGACTATCTGCTCCCGATCTCTTTCTGCCATAACCTCGCCGAAAGCGGTGCGTCTTTTGGTGCAGCCCTGCGCATGACCGACGAAAAGCTCAAGTCCGCTGCAATGACGTGCGCCTTCTCAGCATTTATGGGAATTTCCGAGCCCGCCTTGTTTACCGTTCAGGTTCCTAACAGGACTCCGCTTATCGCTGCGATGATTGCGGATGGCATTGGCGGTGCGCTTACCGTTGTTCTCGGCGCAAAGTGCTTCGGCTTTGTTATGCCCGGCATTACCTCGTTGCCCGTTTATGCCGATCCAAGCGGCAATCCCATGAACCTGATCATGATTGTCGTCTGCATCGCTTTGACTTGGGTTATCTCTGCGGCGCTCTCGTTTGCGCTCTATGGTCGTTTCGACAAAAAGTAACGACGTTTTGAGATAGACAATATTAATCGGCCGCTCGCCGGGGAATCGTTCTGCGACGCCCCAGCGAGCGGCATTTTATTGGTGGGGCGTGTCGTGTCGCCAACGGCGGCATGCCGCCTCGCCGCGCTAGTTGCGTCTGCCGCCTCCGTTGGCGCCCTGACGCCCCTGTGCCGCGCGATTGCGACCGGCAGTGTTCTGCGCGCGGGACATACCGCCGTGACCCTTGCTGCCCTTGGGCCCCTTGCCGGCGGCGCCACCGTGGGCCTTGCCGCCCTTCTTGCCGGTGCCATGCCCACCGCCGGCAGACGTCTCGCCCGGGCGTGGCGGCACGGGGCGAATCAGGCAATGCTTGGTATAGCCGATCAGATCACGACGCCCGGCCTTCTCTAGCGCCTCGCGCACCAGCTTGTAGTTCTCGGGCTTGCGATACTGGATGAGCGCGCGCTGCATGGCCTTCTCATGCGGGTCGCGCGCCACGTAGATCGGCTGCATGGTGCGCGGATCTACACCGGTGTAGTACATGCAGGTCGACATGGTGGACGGGGTGGGGTAGAAGTCCTGTACCTGCTCGGGCATGTAGCCCATGTCGCGCACGGCTTCGGCAAGGTCCACGGCTTCCTTCATCGTCGAGCCGGGATGGCTCGAGATTAGGTATGGCACCACGTATTGCTTAAGACCATATTCGCGGTTCAAGCGTTCAAATTTGCGGCAGAATGCGTCGTAGACAGCTCGGCTCGGCTTGCCCATCACGGACAGCACCGCGTCGCTCACGTGCTCGGGCGCTACGCGCAGCTGGCCCGAGACATGGTGTTCCAGCAGCTCGCGCAAAAACTCGTCCGAGGCATCGGCCATGGTGTAGTCAAAACGGATGCCGCTGCGCACGAAGACCTTTTTGACGCCCGGCAGCTGGCGCAGGTCGCGCAACAGCTGCGTGTAGCCGCTTTCGTCGACCACCATGTTCTTGCACACGCTCGGCCACAGACAGCGCTTGTTCTTGCACACGCCGTGCTTGAGCTGCTTGTCGCAGGCGGGACGGCTAAAGTTGGCCGTCGGTCCGCCTACGTCGTTGATGTAGCCCTTAAACTCGGGATCGCGCGTGAGCAGCTCTGCCTCGCGCATGATCGAGTCGTGGCTGCGCATCTGCAACACGCGACCTTGGTGGAAGGTGAGGGCGCAAAACGAGCATTCACCAAAGCACCCGCGGTTGGAGCTGATTGAAAACTTGATCTCGGCAAAGGCCGGCACGCCGCCCGCGGCATCGTAGTCGGGATGCCAATCGCGTGCGTAGGGGAGCTCGGCCACCTCGTCCATCTCATCGGTCGTCAACGTCGCCGACGGCGGGTTCTGCACCACATAGACGCTGTTGGGATAGGGCTCTACCAGGCGATGTCCGGTGATGGGGTCCATATTCTGCTGTTGCACGTTAAAGCTGCGTGCGTAGTTGAGCTTGTCGGCGGTAAGGTCGTCCCAGCTGGGTAGCAGGTCGTAGTCGTAGACCTCGTCGAGCGAGCCTGTGCGGTAGACGGTGCCGTTGATATAGGTGATCTGATCGATGGGCAGCCCCGCGTCGAGCGCGTCGGCAATCTCGACAATCGCGTGCTCGCCCATGCCGTAGATGAGGATGTCGGCGCCCGAGTCGAGCAGCACCGAGCGCTTGAGCTTATCCTGCCAGTAGTCGTAGTGGGCCAGGCGGCGCAGGCTTGCCTCGATGCCGCCGATGATGATGGGGGCGTCCTTAAACGTCTGGCGGATGAGGTTGCCGTAGACCGTGACGGCTCGGTTGGGACGGCGCCCCTCCTCGCCACCGGGGGTATAGGCGTCGGTGTGGCGGCGGTGTTTGGTCACCGAATAGTGGTTGACCATGGAGTCCATGTTGCCGGCACTGACCAAAAAGCCCAGGCGCGGCTCGCCGAGCACAGTGATGCTGGCGGGGTCGGTCCAGTCGGGTTGGCAGATGATGCCCACCTTGTAGCCGTGCGCGTCGAGGACGCGACTGATGATGGCCATGCCAAAGCTGGGATGGTCCACATAGGCGTCGCCGCAGATGTAGACAAAGTCGCACTGGTCCCAGCCACGCGCATCCATGTCGGCGCGGCTGACGGGGAGGAACTTATCGCGGCCCGGTCGCCAGGGGCGGGCGGGCGTCGCTTGGGAATGCTTGGTGCGGGCGACCGTGGCCTGCGCCTTACCGCCGCGCTTTTGCTGCTGGCCCTGTTTGCCCTGCTGACTGCGCTGGTTGTTCTGAGCGTGCTGAGGCTTTTTTGCCACGATCCCTCCCGGTGTTTGTATGCTGCACGTAATTGTAACCAGTCTTTTTGGGACGGGGCTAAAAAGACTGGGGGAGTACATGGGCTGGGGATCGGCGCGTCGATGCGGGGATCGTTTGTTTCCAGACTGTGTATCTGCGCGTTGGAGAACCCGTCTCGCGCGCACGCCATGTTGTCAATGGGTTACAGTATGAACGGCGGCTATGTTTCCGCCAACGCACGAGAGAGTCGTCAACAAGGAGGATGCACGACGATGCAGCGTGCCAAACAGATATCGGAATCTATTGAGCTGGGCATCATCTTGGCGCTCGCCGGTGGCTTTATGGACGTCTATTCGTACATTGGGCGCGATCATGTTTTCGCCAACGCGCAGACAGGCAACATCCTGCTCGTGGGCGTGAGCATCTCGGAGGGCAACTGGGCACTTGCGGGACGCTACTTCTTCCCCGTGGTGTCGTTTGCCGTGGGCATTATGCTTGCCGACCTGGTGCATGAGCGGTTTGGCAGCGTGATTCACTGGCGCCAGGTAACGGTGTTCTTTGAAGCCGTCATCTTGCTGGGCGTGAGCTTTATCCCGGGCGGCAATTTCAACCTGCTCGCCAACTGCCTCACCTCGTTTGCCTGCGGCATGCAGGTCGAGAGCTTCCGCAAGATCCACGGTCACGGCATCGCTACGACCATGTGCATCGGCAACTTGCGCAACGCGCTGCAAAACGTGGACGATTACATCATCACCCACAGGCGCGGCTTTTTGGAAAACGGCCTGCTGTACTTTGGCGTGATCTTTACCTTTGTGTTTGGCGCCGTGTTGGGCAACTGGTGTATTGAGCGCATGGGCCTGCACGCCATCGTCGTGGCGAGCTTGCTGCTGTTTGTCGCGTTTGCCATCATGTTCATCGACCGCGAGCGCGACTTGCGCTTACGCTGGAAGGTTGCGGCCGAGGCTTGGAAAGAGGGCTGCCGAAAGTAACCGAATGCGGCAAAGGGGTTGTCCCTTTGCCGCAATATTTTTCATCATCTGTTGAAACGCTTTAACACTATTGACGTTCTCACGCGTTTTTTGTTTCAAAAGCGTTAGGATGGGACTCATAACGTGGGGCGTAATGGATGCCCCGCACACGATGGGAGGCTATCAATGGCTAATCGTTTCGTTCTCAATACCATCTCTTATCATGGTTCCGGCGCCATCAAGGAGATCCCCGGCGAGCTCCAGCGTCGCGGCTACAAGAAGATCTTCGTCTGCTCCGACCCCGATCTGGTCAAGTTTGGCGTTACCGCTAAGGTGACCGACGAGCTCGACGCTGCCGGCATCGCTTGGAGCCTCTACTCCGAGATCAAGCCCAACCCCACTATCCAGAACGTCAAGGACGGCGTCGAGGCCTTCAAGGCCGCCGAGGCTGACGCTATCGTGACCATCGGTGGTGGCTCCTCCATGGACACTGCTAAGGCCATCGGCATCATCATCAACAACCCCGAGTTCGCCGATGTCCGCAGCCTCGAGGGCGTTGCTCCCACTAAGAACCACGCCGTGTTCACCATCGCTGTGCCGACGACCGCCGGTACCGCCGCCGAGGTGACCATCAACTACGTCATCACCGACCCCGAGAAGGTTCGCAAGTTCGTGTGCGTCGACACCAACGACGCCCCCGAGGTCGCCGTCGTCGATCCCGACATGATGGCCTCCATGCCCGCCGGCCTGACCGCTTCCACTGGCATGGACGCACTGACCCACGCCATCGAGGGCTACACCACCAAGGGCGCCTGGGAGCTTTCCGACATGTTCCACTTTGAGGCCATTAAGCTGATCAGCGAGAACCTGCGCGACTCCGTCGCCGAGGCCAAGTCCGGCCAGCCCGGCTCCGGCCGTGAGGGCATGGCTCTTGGTCAGTATGTCGCCGGCATGGGCTTCTCCAATGTTGGCCTGGGCATCGACCACGCCATGGCTCACACCCTGTCCGCTCACTACGACACCCCGCACGGCGTCGCTTGCGCCATGCTGCTGCCGATCGCCATGGAGTTCAACAAGCCGGTTTGCGCTGAGCGCCTGGCCAAGGTTGCCGTCGCCATGGGCGTTGACACCACGGGCATGAGCACCGCCGAGGCCGCCGATGCCGCCATCGCCGCCGTCAAGCAGCTTTCCGCCGACGTGAACATCCCGCACGTCTGTGAGGCCATGAAGGCTGACGAGATCGAGGTCCTGGCCAAGGACGCCATGGCCGACGCCTGCTTCCCGGGTAACCCGCGCGAGGCAACGCTCGACGACGTCATCGAGCTCTTCAAGAAGATCTGCCCGGCTGCCTAGCCCAGTTTGGTGGTCCTTCGCCCGTAGGTGTATGGTCTTTTGACGTGCCGCTGGCCCC
>OFMG01000385.1_pt1 | contig 60733 bp, 68 predicted proteins | sample 1541751 | NCBI WGS metagenome assembly OFMG01 (sample SAMN04209232, study PRJEB22552) | human gut metagenome | biome: gut; material: feces | host: Homo sapiens | place: USA: Oklahoma
TTCCCAGCTCTGCTCGTTGCACCGTTCCTTTAAGTCTTTAAGGTCGTGCTTACTCCATTGGAGCTTATGACCGTTCTCATAATTTACGGAATTGACAATAAAGTGCGTGTGTATATGCCCCTTGTCTATATGAGTGGCTATCAGAACTTCATGCCCTTTCCATGCCTTTGTATGCTCTGCCAGCTCGACAGCGTTCTTGTGAGCCTGCTCCGGGGTTATTTCCTCGTCCTCATGGTAGGATTGCACATAATGCTTATAGGTTCTTCCGTCCGTCTTGCCCCACAGCTCCTTTGTGGCTTGCATTTCTTCCTTGACCGTCTCCGGCTCACAATGCAGACCGCTGACAAGCTTCTTCTCTGTCTTTTCTTTTTTCGTCACATAATCTATTGCGTGCCCTATGCCCGCCTTTGAAGATACCGCCTTAATGACTGCCATACTTTGTTCAGCTCCTCTCCATGCTTCCGCACTTCCGCTTCACTCGGCAACATTCCCCCCTCATTACACCGCTTTGCTATTTGGTTGAGGTTGTTCCCTATCCGTTTCAGTTCCGGGAGAAGTTCTTTGATACCGTCCGTATTCACGATCTGCTTCTCCAGCACACAAGAAAGGATATACTCCTGCTGGTTCTTTCCACTCTCTGAAATCTTCTCCTGTAACTGCTGGTATTCTTCTTCACTTACTCGGAATGATAACTGCTTTGGTCTTGTCTTGTTCATGGCTGCTTTCCCTCCAGTTCCCGGACAATGTTCTCTTTTCCCCGGACAACCTGCACCCCGGTAAGGACTTTCGGGGTATCTGTGGCAAGCCCTACCATTTTCCCGATACACAACCTCAGACAGTACACACTCTCCATTAAATCGGCTTGGTCGGAAAAGGACGTTTCATAGTCCACGCTTCCGTCCGCATAGTTCTTTCTGATGATGGCATGGTATCTTCCAATCTGGAACTCTCCAACTTTCATAGTCCTTTCCTCCCTATCTCTTTTTCGTGCAGTTCATCTGCGTATGTAAAACCGTATTCCTGTGCGGCTATCTGCTCCAGCCTTGCCATGGTCTTTCTTGCTTCCCACTGTTCATCTTCATTCCGGGCAGTCCGAAACTCCAGCACCGCCTCTTGTTCTTCTCCCGTCGTGATTTTATAATGCAAATCAGATATATCTTTTTTGATTACATTATTATAGTATATTACAATAGCCACTGCGAATAGGATAATAAATAATATTTCAGCCAGCATATTCAATGCCAGTTTACGTTTACTTTTTTTCATAATTCTTTCTCCTAATTGATTAGGTAATTAAGTGGTCACACGTGACCACCTGTTAATACTAAATTGTTACTCCCGTACTATCCAATTTCAAAAGAGCTACACAATAATCTACAACCGCCGAAAAAATGATCTGCCCCTCTTTATAACCTTTTTCTAATGCTAATTCTTCAATCTTTGCTTTCAAATCAAGATCAATCTTAACTGTTTCTGGCGCATCTCTTCGTATATAATCCGGATGGTTTCTCTCGGTGATTAAAACTTTCGGATCTACTTCTCCATCTACTTCAAAATAATATTTTAATGCTCGTCTGTAAAAAACTATCTTCGTTATTTCTTCTCGCTTATGCAAAAATCTTGAAAGATCACGGAGATTTTTTGTTAAATAGAATGAAGTTTGCACTTGTTCTTTTTTCATATTTTCCCCTTTTCTTTTAGGGGGTCACAAATGACCCCTAAATAAACTACTTGAATTTTACTCCGGTACTATCTATGGAAAGCAACATTCCGCAATATTCTAATACTGCCATAAACATGATATGACCTTCTTTGCAGCCTCTTTCTTCTGCCAGTTTTTTTACTGCCTGTTTCTGTTCTGGTTCAATTTGTACGGTCTCCAAAACTTCTCTTCGTATATAGTCTGGATGGCTTCTCTCAGTAATTAAAATTCTCGGATCGATCTTTTGATCTCCCTCAAAGAATAACCGCAATGCTCTTTTATAAAAAACAATCTTGGTAATCTCTTCTCTTTTTCTCAAGAACGTAACCAACTTTCGAATTTCTCCACTAATATAAAAAGATATTTGTTCTTTGTTATTCATCTTATTTCTCCTCGTACAATAATTGTTTTAATTCTTTGATACAATTATTGTAACGCATTTGTCTTTCCTCGTCCAAACAAACTTCTATTGCTTTTAATCTTTTCATAATCGGCTTAAGATCTTTCTGAAATTTTGCAACGGTCAAAGTATTTGATTCCTCTCTCTTTTCTGCTTTTTCTTTGACATGCTGAACGGTAATCACTTCTCCCGTCTTTTTCGCATCTTCTACCAGTTCAATTTGCTCTTGTTCATTCAGCATATCGATCATTTCACTAGCAGTATGAACACTTGCATCCCCTTCCATCACTGCTTTTTTTACCGCTTCATTTCCTTGCTTTTCCAGTTTTTCAAATTTGTTAATACTTCCTCTGCTTAAACCGGTAGCCTTCGCTAATATGTCTCTGGTCTTTTCACCTCTGATCACAATTTGCTGTTCCTCACCGTCTTCTGCAGGATAAGGAATACTTTCAACCCCGTTTTCCCTTAATGCTTCAATGATCCTTTTCCATTCTCTAATTTCCATTAAGCGGTCGGCATCTGTGTATTTTCTTGCTTCTTTGTTCGTTGTGACGATCGCAAAGATTTCCTTTAACTCATCACTCAACGGAAGTTCCATATCTTTAGGATCTTTTACCACACATGGAATCAAAGTATCGTCTGTCCACTTTTCTACCGTTGGATCTTCAATCAGCCGATCAATTGCGGTCAGTCTTCGTTCTCCTCCTAAGAGTTTATAATTCCCATTTGAAAGGGGCATAACATGAAGCGGCTGCAATAATCCCATTTGTGAAATAGACCACATCAAGCTTTCAATGTCACTAATGCTATATTCATTTTTTTTATTTTTTTCAATTTCGTTTCGAGTTATATAACAGATCTTCGTCTCTTTTGTCTGGCTTTTTGAAACCTCATTCAAAAGTCCTGCTCCAACCTTATAAGGCTTCCCTTCTGATTTCACGTTATCCTTTGCATCGAATCCTTTTAGTTTTTCCATATTAAATTTAGGCATTTCATTCTCACCTTTCCCACAGGTCATATTTGACCTTTCATTCTTTTTAGGGGTCACAAATGACCCCCTGCTTTTCATTCTCTTTAGGGGTCACAAATGACCCCCTGCTTTCCATTCTCTTTTAGGGGTCACAAATGACCCCCTCGCTTTTTAGTCACATTACCCATTGATAATATGTTCTGTCAATTTAAGATACTCTTTGGTAGCACTGCATTTATTGTTTGCACGATCATAAGCAAGTAACGGTTCCTGTGCCAAAGAACCCTCTTCAATGTTTTTACTTACAGAAATATTGGTCGGAAGCATGTATTCTCCAAACGCATCATATAACAGATCATAGACAACTTTAGATACATTTTTTCTTCCATTCCACTGTGTAAAAAACATGCCTCCAATTTCAAGTCTCGGATTATATTCCTGTACAGTATGTACTAAATTAACCGTGATCGCAACGCCCAACAAACTACCGCCATCACATCGAACCGGAAGATAAACTTTATCCGCCGCAGCCAAGCCATTAATATTCACAATGCTTACAGACGGGCTTGTATCTATTATACAATAATCATATTCTTTTTGCACTTTCTTTAAATGTTGTCTTAATCGAAACTGTTGCGGACTTTTTACATCCGCCTTCATTCGTTCTTCTGCCTCGGATAATGTTAGGTAACTTGGTATAATATCCAAATTTTCATAATCTGTCTTGCGAATACATTTATGAATATCCAGCTCCGGATCTAACAATAGATCCTCAATGGAATAAGTATCTGGTGCAACATCCTCTCCGCTATGTATTCTGGAAAACAGATTCACAAAATCAATTTCACTGTAAAGGCAGCTTGCATTCATCTGCGGATCTAAGTCCACTAAAAGAACCTTCTTATGAAATTCTTCTGCTAACATATGTGCGATCGTAGTTACGCTTGCTGTTTTACCTACTCCGCCTTTGTTGTTTAAAAAGATAATTGTTTTCATTCTTTTCCTCCTTATAGGTATATTTGACCATATTGTTATTTCTTAGTTGTATTGTATACCATGTAATATATACTATAATATATATATTGTCAATACCTTTTTATAGATTACCTTTGACATCTGGATTTAAAGCTCTTCTTGTTCCACTAATCTGTCATGTTCTCTTTCATTCATTTTCTTCTCATATTCATCATTCAATGATTTTTTTAAAGAACGTAACGTAGAATCTAAAATCCTTCCCTGCCTAATCTGTTCCCGTCTTAAATGGTATGTATCACTTCTTCCTTTTAACATTTCAATATTCTTAAGCATATTCTCTGCATATTCATTTCCTTGCTCCGCTGATTTTTCCAGCCAGTATTTTGCCTGTTTTAAATCTCTTTTGCAGCCTTCACCTTTGACATACAACATCCCCAAAGCTAATTGAGCATACTGATTTTTCTGCGCTGCTTGTTCTAAGTAATAAAGACCTCTTACAAAATCATGTTTTGGATTTGTAATGTCTGTATAAAACCTTCCTACTTTGTATTGTGCTGGTTCAAATTCCATTTGCGCCGCCTGCTCCAAATAAAAAAGCCCTTTCTCTTTTTCTGAATCAGTTCCTATTTCCAAATAGAGTTTCCCTAGTGTGTACTGTGCATATGGATTCTCTTTTAAATCTGACTTCTGTAAATAAAAGACTGCCTTTTCTTTACTAAAATAATCTCCATTCACATCTGCATATATTTTCCCCAGACTGTAAGCTGCATATTTATTTTCCTGCTTAACAGCAAGTTCAAGATAGTGGATACCAGTTTTCATGTCCGTTTCTATTTGATATTTTTCTCCATCCGTAAATATCTTCCCGAGGACATATTGTGCCATTTGATTTTTCCCCTTGTCTGCAGCTTCTTTCAATAACAAAATAGCATCCTTAATCTCTTTTACATCTCCTGTTTCCATTTTAAGTTTTGCCAGTTGATACTTAGCATTGATATTTCCGCTCTCCGCTGCTTGTTCTAAATATTCTTGTCCTTTTACCTTATTTATTTCTGTTCCCTGTCCATTTAAACTCATCATCGCCAGACGATATAACAAATGATCATCGGAATCTTCGTTTAACATTTCTTCAAAATGCCCGTATGCCCTTTTATAATAATTTTCAGCGAATCCCGAATCTTTTTCTGTTCCTTCCCCTATCTCATACATTTTTGCCAATTTATATTCCGCATAAGGATTTGATTGCAAAGCAGCCTTTTGATAGTATTCCATTGCACATTCAAAGTCCTTTTCCACACCATTTCCATTATAGTAAATATTTCCAAGTGCATATTGTGCATATTGGTTTCCAGCATCAGATGCTCCTTCAAACCATATTCGTGCTTCTTCAAAATCTATCTCGGTTCCTTGTCCGTAATAGTATTGTTTTCCTATTCTGTACGGAAGATAACTTAATAAAAACTGTTCGCCTCTAGCTTCCTGATCCAACGCTTCATAAGTATTCTTAAAAATGTCCAATGCTTTATTATAGAATTTATCAGCTTCTGCCCTATTGATTTCTACCCCTCTTCCATATTGATAACAATTCCCAATCTCATAAAGTGCAAGCGCATTATTCTTCTCGCCCCGTAAAATCTCTAACGCTTTTTCATATTCAGGTGGCTTCCTATAGATCAAACTTCTCGCTTTTTTATATTCTTTTGACCAAGCCACTTCTCCTTGTAAATCATTGTTATCTGGAAGCACATTCTTTTCTTCTTCCTCTGGAAATAATTGCTCAACAGCTTCTATATCATCTTCTCCGTATGGTTGCACTTCCCCTTGCTCTCTTAGATGTTTGTCGTATGCACGCATCTCCTTTAGTATTTGATTTCCCATTCTGGTATATAAATCCTTCATTTTTGTTTCTTCAAATTTTCCCTTTTGAATACCACCGTAGGCTTCTTGGTATTTTAAATCTTGCACACGTAACATCGTTTGCAGTTCTTTAAATTCTTTTCCGTGATATTTTTCGATATATTGCATCGTAAGGCGATCAATCTCCGGTCGTAAATGAAACATTTGATTACTATTGTAAACCCACATCTTACGGTCACAATCCGGCATTTTTTCATAGAGTTTTAAAAAGTTTTTTGCGAAATCTTTATCCTCTATAAATGGATGGCGCTTCTTTTGTTCTATAATGCTTCCCCGAATAATTTGATTGATTTTCAAATTGTTTTCTCGGTCCTGAATGATTTCATTAACCATTACACTTTTACAAGCTTCAATACTCTTCTGCTTAAAACGCCCTACATATTCTTCTTTATTTATTGGCTGCCCCTTTCGATCCAATATCGGTTCCTTGATTTTCTTTCCGTCTTTTTCTACAGTACGATATTGGATATATTCCTTTTTCTTCCTCATAGGTTCCGGTTCCACCGTAGCAATATGAACATGAATATTATCCGTATTGAAATGAATAGCTGCGCTCCAAACTGCATTTTCCAGCCCTTCAGACTTCAACATTTTGCTTACCGCTTTTCTGGTTGCTTCACAAATCTTTTTTTCGTCCATCGTTTGTGCTTTGAGATCATAAATTCCTTGTTCAGCCAGCCAGCGATTATCAAATGAAAGAACAGTCTGCCACATCAAAGAACCGTTCTCCTGCGCTTTCGAAAACTGTTCCTTCAACAATTTCTTTTCTTCCGGATTCAAATTGTTCTTTTCAGAAGTAAATAACCCAGTAGTTTTTTCCGGATTCCCCATATAGTCAGCATACAAGTTATATTCGTTGCTGTGTTCTGTTCTGGCGGCTTCCTCTCTGTCAATATAATCAATGTAAGCCTGAAACTCCTTATTACCAGCACGACAGAATTTAGTTACACATACAACTCCCGCTTTAATATCAGCCATGATTTTTTCTCCCTTTTAGGGGTCACAAATGGCCCCCTCTTTTTCTCTTCCCTTTAGGGGTCACAAATGACCCCCTCTTTTTTTACTTCCCTTTAGGGGTCACAAATGACCCCCTCTTTTTTACTTCCCTTTAGGGGTCACAAATGACCCCCTCTTTTTCTCTTCCCTTTAGGGGTCACAAATGACCCCCTCTTTTTCTCTTCCCTTTAGGAGTCACAAATGACCCCCTCTTTTTTTACTTCCCTTTAGGGGTCACAAATGACCCCTAACAAATTTGTCTAACTTTGACCTTTACTTTTCCGTTCATCACTTTTCTGTTTAAAATAGTGTATCCTTCTCTTAATGCGCTCTTTGGATTGTTCTATGACTGGTGACGGTGCGAAGTCTATATCAATGCAAGTTGATAATTTTTCCTTGTGTAGTAATGTGTTCAGTACATCCAATATAATCATCGAATTTTGTTCTGCGGTCTGCACTCCCCACCGAATACGTTCCTTGGAAAGATAGTTCTCTTCTAACTCTTTCCGGACTGCTATCGCAATCTTTTCCTCCATAGCTGGTTGCTCTGCTGCTTGCTTTAATAAATAATTGATCACTTGGCTTCCAGATGATAATTTAAGTTCTTCTTGCAATTTCTTGAGTATGATTAAATTAGATTCCTCAAGATAAAACAATTTTTGTTTTTTCTCCATGTTCCTACCTCTATTTTAAATTCTTCTTTACGGTCCATTACCAATCACTCAGTTTTTGACTAACCTTTTCTAGTATCATAGTGTTTACTTCTATGATTTCATTTGCTTGCTCCATACGATCTGATAGAACCGCTACAAGATTCGCATATTTTTCATCCAATTGGATAACATCTTCCAGCTCTGAGATTTTAGTCAGATACCTTCGCAAATATTCTTCTCTGCTTAGATTTTTCTTTTTTGCCGTTTCATCAATCTTCTTTAATATCACTGGATCTAAATTTCTAATTTTGATTTCTGCCATAATCCCATCGGTCACATCCGACCTTCGCTACCTCCTTTGCATTTAGGGGTCACAAATGACCCCCTAATCTTTTCTCTTTCCCACAACTCTAAAAATATCTCTTTTCTTTATTGTTATATTATTAATTATAATGTTTTTTATGTTTTGTTTCAATATTATTCTAATATTTTTTTCGAAGAGCATGGGGACACGGAAACGCTAGGCTTTGCCTAGCCCTCACCGTATGGTGGGGTCAGTTTCCCCTTATGCTCTTTTTTCATAAACTTTCCGGCGCCAAGGCTGTTTCCGGAAAGCCGATCCCTCGATAAAAAAAGAAAACAAGCGAAAGCCCCTCTTTGGGGGAGAAAGAGGGGTTGGGGGTGTTTGGGTGGGAAGCTGATAGAACCGAAAGAAAAAAATTCCCTCCCACTTCCAAAAAACCTTCCTCACAGCCGACCAAACAAGCGCCTCCCACAAAAAAATCTTCCCACAAAAAAAGCCCAGCATCTATTTCTCATAAAAACTGAAAAATAAACACTAGGCTTTCAAACCATAAAAAGAATTGCAATTACCAACTGCCGGATTTTTACTCTTTTAATAACCCCAACAATTTTAAAAAGATTCTATTTTCATCCGTAACCTTTCCAATAAAACTACTTTCTTTTTTCGAGTAACGGAACCCTTCCCTCTGAAAAGCTTCTCGCACTGGTTTGATCGGATATTTCTCCTGCGGAATCTTTATCACCATGACTTCAATCTCCTTTCTCAAACGAAAACTTACCTAAGTAAAAAATCTTCTTCGTAACCGTCCACTTCCGGAAGATCGAACTGGAATCCTCCGGCTACCGTCTCCATAGCATTTTTCACAAAACAGACAAACAAGGAACCGTCTGCTCTTAAAAAACCTGCAACCTCTTCATTTTCAAACCATTCGCCAGCTCTGCCTCGTTTCATCTCTACACCTCGATCCGGATGAAGTTGGTTTCCTTCTTCCATCGTAAAATGCTGCTTTCCATATTAGTTTCCTCCTTCCTTGGCAAAGATCGAATAAAAGGTATCGCCGCCTATGATGATGTGATCCAGCATGGCGATCTCCATAAGTTCTGCCTGTTTTTTTAGCCTTTCTGTCGCTTCCAGATCTGCTCCGGACGGTGTGGGATCACCGGACGGATGATTATGAACGACCACAAAAGCGGTCGCACCGACCAGCAAGAGGCGTTGGAAGATTCCGCATCCATTTAGGACACAACAGGAAGCATTCCCATGTGCGACCTCAAAAACGCCCAGAATAAAGCCTTTGGTGTTGAGTCCTACCAGATACACATATTCTTCCGTCCGAAGCTGAAGCTTCAGCACTTCATAAAACAGATGATAGATCTGTTCCGGATTCGATACCTTCTCGATATCCGTCACATATTCATTTTGGACAACAAGGGAGGGCAAGCCCTCCCGAAATCTTGTTTCATACGCTTTCATCTCAACCATCCTTTCTGCAAAAAGAGCGATACCTTAACGGTACCGCTCCATGTTCTCATAAAAATGAAGAAACAAGAATAGAACCACTGCAACTGCCACCAACTCTGCGAATGACTGCCAACGCTCTGGGGAATATCCTGCCACGCTTTTTAGCACTTCAAAGACTTTCATCAGGATCAATCCTCCAAAAGCGGCGGCACAAGCTTTATAAGATACCATTTGTTCTCCCTGCTTCCAGAGACGATACATCTTCCAAGTATCTAAAATATAGAAAAAAGTTCCAATAACTCCAAGGATAAGTAATACTTTCATAATGCTCCTTTCTACCCTCGGCTCACAGCCGAGGGCTGAAAACAATTAACGAGTGACTTGTGATACACTAAAATTGATACTAGACAACGAGTTACCTTAAATTAAAAAATACAATGTTCACTAACGGTCGTAAAATTTCCGTTTCGATATACATAAACATGATCAGAAAGAAAATCTTCCGGTTCAACCTGTGTTTCGTTGACTTCCTTTACCATTTTCTGATAAAAGATTGCCTCTTGGACTCCGTCTGTGAGCGGTGCTATCAACACTTCATGTCTGGATGACGGAAGAACTGCGAAACATGAACCATACTTTCGTTCCAGTCTTTTTTGTACAGACGGAAGAAGGATACTTCCTGCACCATCCAATAAGCTTTTATTCGTAATCACTGTGATTTCCGGAAGTACTCTTTCTTCTTCACCAAAATCTGGCATTTCTGAGGTATCCATTCCTAACAGTTCTGCCATCTGCTCCTTCAAAGACATCATTGCCACCTCTTGTTCCATATTGCGATTACAAGCCTCAATAAGCTCTTCTTTCTCTATATCATATGTTTCCATCATTTGATTGGAAACACGGATGGAACCTGATGCATCCTCAGAAAAGGTTGGAAGTGACACCGAATATTTCACCGCTAGATCGCACCAGCGATCCAACAATAAATCGTTATTGACCATCTGTTCATATTTCTGTCCTGAAACCAGTGCAAAATAGACATGGTCTAAGAGATACTGACGGTCAATCTTATGATGGATAAAACGTTCGATTTCATCCATTGGCTCTATTTTTGAAATTTCCTGAAGCTTCTCTGCCACTTCCTGATCGCTTCCTTCCCACCAATCCGGAATCTTAGGACTAATGTATACGATTGGTGCAACTGCTTTTTCTTTCTGCTGGATGATATAGCCCTCACACTCTTCATTATGCGAAAACTGCTTTGTGTAAACTAATTGGATGCCTGTATTCTGCTCTTCCAAGATCTGATTTAACGCAACTGCTCTTTCCTCTAATTTTTCTTTCATGTGATTCATTTTCATTCTCCTTTCATTTTAAAAAAACGGAGTCGGGATTACTCCCAACTCCGATATTTTCCAGATATAGTAGTGATGGTTCCCACCACTGCTTGTAACGCCTGCCCCCAAGTGGTACATTCCTGCTTGCAGACCGCTTTCTGACGGTGCAGCCAGTTATTTAAGTACGTCAGCACCTTTTCTTCTCTCGTATCGAGAAGAAATGTGATTTCGGGATTGTTCATATCGTCTCTCATTCGTTCCATCCGAGCTAAGTTCTCTTCAGAAACATCGAGTGCTTGTATTTCAACAATTCCTTTTTTTATTGATACAGATAAGATTTCAACCAGCATATGGACTTCTCCTTTCGGCAATTGTTTTTTGGGAATGTATGAAGTTTTCAAGGTGCGGTGTAAGCTGTTTGTTGCTTACGCCAGTCTTCCACCGCATTTCCAGACGAAAAAGTCCACTGAACCATGGAATAATAGCCGTAGGCTTTTATGCCGTGAAAGTCAGTTGACTTTTGAAGTCAAATGCGGTACTGACACGAACACCTACCGCCTTTCTAGACACTTCCGTGTGATGAGGTAAGCAACACAACTGCACACACCTTGGAGACCATACAGGACAAAAGCACTGCCGAAAAGGAGAGGGACTATGCGGATCGGCAGCCAGCACAAGCTAAAGCCCCTACTTAGGGGTTGGGGGTGCTGAACATAAAAAAAAGAGCGATTGCTCTTTTTACCTTTGAATCATTGCTGTTTCCAGCATGATCTCCCCTTTTAAGGGGCTGGGGGATTCTATAAAAAAAGAAAAGAGAAGTTTTTCTCTTTTTACCGAATTAAATAAGAACAGGGAGCCCATGCGCTTCCTGTTCTTCATTTCAAAGAAACTATTCTAGTTTCTTTCCTTTTCCCGCTTTGCTCGAATGAGCGTTGACTTGGAAATCCCCGTAAGAGCCTCTACTTGCTTATACGAATGAGTATCCAGCAAGTTTAAGGCGTGTTCCATCTGCGCTCTGGTAAATTTTTTCTTCCGCCCCTCTTTATAATTTGGATCTCTTCTGGCAAGAACCCGCCCTTCCTGCGTACGCTCTATAATCATGTCCCGTTCAAATTCCGCAAAGCCAAGCATGACCGTAAGAATCAATTTCCCTGTAGGGGTGTGATCGATCAATCCCATATTCAATACGTGGATCGAAATGCCCTGCTCCGCCCACTCCTTGATCAAAGATAGTCCATCCTCCGTAGATCTGGCCAAGCGATCCAGCTTAGTAACGATCACCTTATCTCCGGCAACTAACTTCCTCTTCAATCGTTCCAGCTCCGGTCGTTCCGCTTTCGTTCCAGTGAACGTATCTCGATAGATTTCAACTGCTCCGGCAGCTCTTAATTGTTCCTCCTGCGCTTCCAAAGAATTACCGTCTGTCTCCTGCAGCTTAGTAGATACTCTTGCATACCCATAAACCATCTTTTATCCTCCCATTAATGACTCCAACTTTTGACACCATCTTTTATCCCTATTATACGTCTCAAAAAAAGAAGTGTCAAATGTTTTAACTTTTGACACCCTAAACTTGCAAAAACACTCTTTATCAACTACCATAGTCTCATACTATATAGAAAAGAGAGGAAATAGCATATGAAACATATAAAGTTACTTGTTACCGGTCTGCTCCTGTCTCTCACTTTATTGTTTGGAGGTTGCAGCCCAGATTCGTCTTCTGAATCGCCTAGTCAAACTTCTGATCGGGAAGCTTCCTACAATTTGGAATCTATCCCCGAATATACCGGCGATCCTTACGTGGTGATCAATGAAAACGTTCCATTTTTTACGGAATCGGACTTTACAGAAGAAGCATTTGAAACTTACAGTGATCTGGATGAACTGGGGCGTTGTGGCGCCGCTTTTGCAAACGTAGGTAAAGAAACCATGCCGACTGAAGAAAGAGGGCAGATCGGAATGATCAAGCCCAGTGGATGGCAGACAGTCAAATATGATTGTGTGGATGGAAAGTATCTGTATAACCGCTGTCATTTGATCGGTTATCAGTTATCTGCAGAAAACGCAAATGAAAAAAATCTCATTACCGGAACCCGATATCTAAATGTGTCTGGTATGCTACCTTTTGAAAATATGGTTGCTGATTATATCAAAAATACCGGGAACCATGTGTTATATCGTATTACACCAATATACCAGGACAAAAATCTGGTAGCTTCCGGTGTATTGATGGAAGCACAATCAGTAGAAGATGATACGATCAGATTTTGTGTATACTGCTATAACGTACAGCCAGGTATCCAGATCGATTATGCTACCGGAAAAAGTTCTCTTGCCGCCGGATCAGAGGAAGCTTCCAAAGCTCCTGATCAGGAAGCCACGTATATTTTGAATGAAAACTCAAAAAAGATCCATACCCCCGACTGTCCTAGTGTACAAGATACAAAGCCGAAAAATCGAAAAGAATACCACGGATTACTTCAAGAGCTTTTAGATGATGGATATACCGGCTGTAAGAACTGTAATCCTTAACATCAACCGACATAATGAGTGTTAGCGCAGTGTGGTCGTTATGGAGGGCGATAGCAACGACCTCCCGGTGTCTAACCGAGAGGTCTTCCATAAAAAAGAAAAATTAATGTTCCAGCTCTTTATCTAACTTTCGCTCTGGTGTACGTGCTGCTGTTCGCTTCATACACGCTTCCATAGCCTTTTGCTCCAGAACCGAATCAATCTCTTTATCTTTTTCACGTATTTTTTCTAATGCAGGCAACAACTTATCTTCATATCGTCTACGCAACATCAGGCTATAATACTCTTTTTTTACCGGAGACATAATATCTATATTATTATACTTTTCTGGAATTTCTTGAATCATTGAGATTATTTTATGAAGATTGATTTTGGGTACAATTCTTTCGACTGCTTTATTACAATCTTCATATTTTCCAGCTTCAATAAATTCAAAAGGATTAATCAATCCTCCGTTTTCTTTGACATAAATACTATGAACTATTTTATAAGCACTATTTTGTATAGCTTCCTCATTTCCCATAGTTTTTAGTAGCTGTCTGTCGCTTGCTTTATTTCTAAAAGAATTTCCATTATCATAAACTGGCGATAGTTTTCTTTCACCCTGTAAAGTATATATCAAGCCCCAGTTCCCATTGTTTCTATCATTGTTTCCTATAAACGCATCTACAACAAACATATCCCAAAATCTTTCTGTAACCCCGGAAGTGCTATTTAACACTGGATTGGTTTCTATAACTTTCAGTACCGCATTAATATCCGTATTAAACCCTGATGTTTGTGTAGTTTCTTCAAAAACATCTAATTCCTCACTATAAATATTTTTAAGTTCTCTAAATTCATAAAGTCTGTCTCCCGGTTGCAGAAAGTCTTTACATGCTACTACCACTTTATTTTCATATACTCCAAGTTTGGTAGAATGAACAGGAATATCTAGCATTTCATAAATTTGTGAGCCAATAAATTCTGATAACGGACTTGTTGTATAACTTATTTCCATATCCCGGAACCCTTTTGTTGACTTGGGAAATTTCAAAAACCAGTTTTCACCATTCCAAGTAAATCCCTTTTTTAATCCCGCGTTACCACCATAAGGAAGATTATTTCCTTGAACTTTAGAAAAATCTACTATTTTTATCATTTCGCACCTCCTCTCATTACCATGCTCCATATCTATCCAAAAGAACGTGATATCTTCTTTCAGATATTTTCCCATTTAAAAAATATGACTTTGCGTAAGCGTTCAAATCATTTAGAAGAAGGTTGTAATTTAAATCATCTTTTTTTTCATATAAATCATCTAATTGTTCTATAAGTTTCTGAAGTAATGCAGGAACTTCAAAATTAATTTTAATATCATTATTTCTATATAATTCTTCTTCAGTTGGAATATAATCGATCATTCCATATCTCTCCTTCCACTTTGTTATGATTATATTATACACTAACTTTACACATTACATCAACTGAAATCACGAGTGTTAGCCTGCGTGGTCGTGATGAAGGGCGATAGAAAAAATCTTCGTATTTTTCTTTTTATTGAATCGTTTTGTCCGGTTGATAAAGGTGTTCCTTGCATTAAGAATGTGACAGAAGCTTCTCAAGAAATTTAGGGAGCGCAGCGTAAATAGAACTTAGAAAAGTTACATAGATTGAATATATAGAAAGACTGAATGATTAATATTAGAAATAATATGCTCACGTTATTGACACCCTCTAATCCCTTATATTTCCATGCTTTACACCATTTTATAGGCGGAATAAAAATAGACTTTGGTTATCCACAAATGACTATCGTATTAGACTACCTATTGGAACCTGTAGGAACAAATTTAGACCGCTATTTCTCTTTTATACACGAAATTAGACTCTAATAGTAAAAAAATAAGCCCCAGAAACTCCGGATCTTGCTTCCTGAAGCAAAATTTTTACTTTTCATATCATAGGCGGGATTGTTTTTCTTGAAAAATTTAGAATGATAAAGAATGCTAGCACTGGAAAAAGACCTGCACAAGCAAATTCACGCTTCATACACGCTTCCTAAGCTTCTGTAGGTTCCATAATTAGATTTTTAAGTAACATATGTACATAACGATGCTGCAACATACGATCTTTACGCTGCAGACCACGAACGCTCTTCTCCATAGCTCTTGCAAGCAGTTCTTTTAGCTCTACGAGCGTACCGCCTGTTTCTATGACCATCTTCCGGTACTGCTTAATGAGGATTGCGGTTTCACTCAACTCTGTCTGGTCATAATGCATTTGGTTTCTCCGGCACTGGACTTCCGTAAAATATTCATACTCCTGTGTTTCTTCCCCTTTTCCTTCCTCCTCCGCAAAGACCGAATGAAGATACGTGATATAATACAACCCATCTTTAATGCCGACTGAGAAAAAGCGTCTCAAAGAATGCAGATAGCAACGGATCACACGCTTTGTTACGTGTAATAATTTTGTAAACACTTCATAGAACTTCTGTGTTCCCACACGGAAGCTTCCTGTATCTTTTCTTGTACGTTTCATCAATTCAAAAAACAAATATTTTTCGTTGGCTTTTAATTTCTTAAAACTTTTCCGGTGGAACACTTGGCGGTGTAGGCTCACGTACCCCTCATGGAACGCTCCGGGATAGGAAAAATCGTTATTGGTGATCACTACGTCATAATCGATCTCTGTATTTTTTTTATAGGAAATAATCCCTTTATCTCTAAGAGAATAAAGGGTACTATAAAAGCTCTGCTTACACATTCCCGTAGCTTTACAGACCGCTTGATTATGGACACCATAGACATATCCTCTTAGATCCTGCCTGCGCACAAGATACAAGAAAAAATCCATTTCCTTATTGGTCAGATTTCGTAGTTCCGGAAGTTTTGCGTTTTTGATCTTCATTTTCTCACCTTCTTTCCTAAAATTACTTGACATTATATATTAAGTTCTATACTATAATCATATGGGAGCTATTTTTTAAAGCTACTTCTAACTTTTCTAATCTAACTTTTTCTATTTCAATACAGTTTTGCAAAAGCAGAAGTAGGTTTTTAATTAAAATGGGTTAACAGCTTCACATCTACCGGATATCTGGCGGGATATCCGGTTTTTTAATATTCTTTCATAGCAAGTTTCAACACTTGCTGATGGAGCATGATCTCCGTGTGATAATAGGCTCGATACAACACTTCCCAGTGTCCCTCCTCTTCTACAAGGATTGCTCCGATCTGATGCTCTCTTAAATATCCCATGTAACGGTTCTCGATTACATCTCGCTTTTCTGCCGGTACAACAATCCACGTCTTATTTGCATACTGTGCATTTTCCTTCGCCTGCAGCAAAGCTTTTTTGATGTCGGCAAGCTTAAATTCAAACGCATTGATCTGATAATTTCCTTGATACTTTTCTATGGTGATCAGATCTGCATTTCCTTCCCGGATCGGACATTCAAATTGATAGCGTAATGCTCGTCCGGAATAATTGTAATTTTCCCAAAAAACGTCTCTTAATTTTCTTTCCGTCAAAAACATAATTACCGCCCTTTTTCCATTTCGGCTACGTGTTCCGGACTTCTGTCTCTAGTACGTGCCATACAGGATTTCATACATTCTTCTTCCAACTGCTCTTCTTGTTGCTTCTCTAACGCTTCATCCAAGTATGGTTGCAACTCTTCTACCGTTTTTTGATACTCTTGAAATACGTCATGAAAAGACATTGTAATGACTTCTTCCACCTGCACTGCACATTCTTCTGAAGAGATTTCCGGATTTTCCTGTAGAAACATTTCTTCTTTGTGTTTAATGAAGCTCTGAAAATGTGTAGAAAGGTGTCGGGTTCTTCCGTCTGGAATTTCCAAACCTAAATGTGTATGAAGAAGAATTGACATACAATCTGCTTCATACTCTATCTGGCTGGGTAGTTTTAATCTGTTTTCCGGACTATGATGTAAGATGGCATGTCCAAGCTCATGTGTCATAGTACTAAACCTGTTCGTACCTTCCAGAAGCTCATTGATCGTTATTTCATTCCTGATCGGATGATAGGAACCATTTAATGCTATACTTTTTAGATCTTCTATGCGTGTTTCTGCACCGAGCTTTTCCTTTGCATACATGGTAAGTGCATGATATAAAATCTCATGGGTTTCACTGGAATATCCTTTTGCATAAATTTCCGGATATTTTTCTTTTGGAAAAGTAGTCTGAGAGATATCGAACACGGTTCCCATCTTAAATCGTAAGACGGTTGCACTCTCTAGCTTGCCTGCTTTAAAAAGCTCTTTCTGTTCTTTGGTAGCTTCTCTTAATGGAATGTACGCTCCATCGTCTTTAATCAATGTGCATTGCACTGGTACAAGGATATTGATGCCATGCTCCCCTCTCTTGACCGGATGTCCCATATCCTTCCAGTTTTTAAAAGACTGTACATAGGTAGCCCCTCGATTTTGCTTGTAGATCAGCATGGTATTTCTTGCGCTGTATTGATAAAACTTAGCTCCAAAGGTTAAAAACTCCTGAATCTGTTCTGGAGTATCCCGAAAGGATCTTGCAAGATCATGGATCTGCTCTTTTGCCTGATCCTCTCGTTCTTTCATTTGCTCTTTCCAAGCCTTTTTCTGTTCGTCTGTAAACTCTCTTGCCATCACTCTTCACGCCCTCCAAAAGCTCGCAAAATGGCATCCCTATCTACTTTCCTAAGATTCTGGATGGATTCCATAAGCCCGTCTTCCACTACAGTTCCTGCCGGAGCCATCCCTTCATCCATATCCTCTATATAGAAAAGTGTTCCAAACTCATTCTCGACAATTGCCATCCCTTTGTAATGTCCGATTACCAAGTTGTCTGGATACCGCTGTTCCATCTGTTCTCCTTTCTCCCCGACTTACTGTCGGGGCTATGCTTGGTTTAAAAGTTACCTGTGATACACGTTTTCGGTACTCAACGACGAGTGACCTATAGTAAAGTCTTAAATGACTGAACTATCACATAAAACTTAGTAATTCCTCTAAAATCGTCTTCCACACAACCAACAATTCCGCTCGCGGCGCCGGATAGACAAGAGCAGCCAGCCCGATGATTGCAAGCGCACCAATACAGATATTCGCTGCAATCCGAACCAAGCTTCCTCCGGTTCGGATAAAGAACTTGGTCATATTATCTTTTTCTACGACAATGCGATCCTCCTGCTCTGAAATATGGTGCTTCTTCTTCAGTTCTTTCTGTTCTTTTTCAAAGAGCCGCTGCTCTTCAATATCTTTCACTAAGCCTCGCTTATATTTCATCGTCTCTTTTTCCTTTTCTTAAAAAATCCTTTTTTCGGTTCCACTGTCTCTACCACAGCTTTCACCGGAAAGAGACTTTCATAAAACTCAGTTTGACATAACCGGAACGGATCTCTACAGTCTGGAGCGAAAAAGGTTACGTCTTCCTTTTCTGCCATCAGTTCATAAATATCATCCCGCTCCTGCTTATCGTCCACGACAAAGTTAAAAATATAAAGCACACTGTTATAGAAATTGTTTTCTATGAGCTGATACGTCTTCATAAATTCCCCCGGCTTTGTGCCTACGGTGAAGATTTGTAAATCCTTTTCCAGAAAAGAAATCTTGTTAAAATCACGGTCAGAAAACACACCATAATCATATACAAAATAGTCATAATCCCTTTTCAAAACTTCCGGAAGCTTTTCTAACTTGTAATACATTTCCACTTCTTGATAGACTGCTTTCCCGATCACTTCCTCTACTTCGACACCTTCGTAAGAATCTATCAATTCTTCGACATAGCCATGATCGTTCATTTCAATGTAACAGGCTTTATAACCTTTATACCTAAGATATTTCACAAGCTGGATTGCCTGTGTGGTTGTTCCCATTCTCGGTACTGCTCCTGCTATCCCGATTGCTTTCGCCGCACCAGCCGCTTTCTTCTCTGCAACCTCTTCTGGTTCTTCCTCCACAGAAAAATAGTCTGTTGTTTTTCCTGCAATGGCAGCTCTTAATTCTTCTTTTTTCTCTGTCAAATTATCAGAAAAAATATAGGCTTTAATCCCTTGATAGGTCAGGTGCATGACCAGATCGCTTTTCGGATTATAGCCCGGTGCATAAATGACCGGTACTGCATTGTTCGCAAGCTGTATCTTGCGGATTTCATCTGCGATTTCTTGCGCATTCATTACATACTGTTCCACATCATAGACAATCACTTTACAATCCGGATACTGTAAGATTTCCTGCACTTGACTAAAGATATCCAGTTTCGGATGAACAAACGCTGCGTTCCACTGGTAGCTTTTTGCTACTTCACGAATAAAATGTCCTTTTTCTTCACTTCCTACAAATAAAATCATACTTCCTGCCTCTTCCTTAAAATATCATTCCAATCAGAACCTTCCCCCTCCGGAAGATCCAGAACCACTCGGATGTCCGGACGCTCCTTTTTGACTAATCTTTCCATATGTTCTGCAGCTTCTTTCCCGTGTTCATCTTGATTCGTTCCAAGGTAGATTTCCTCCCAGTCACGATCAAGGTAGGTCTGAATGCTGTCTGCTTTTCCTACCCCCGCAAGCGCAAGATAATCAAAAGAAAGCGGTTCCTCTAACAAACTCATAACCGACATAATTTCGATTACGGATTCCGTAACATAGAGCCTTTTCGCATGATTCCCAACAAAGAAGCATTTCTCATAATCACACCCAGAAAGATCTCCGTAAAATGGCTTATAACAGTTAGTTCCCCGGAGGCACCCAAAGACTGGTTTCTTCCGGTCATGGAAATCATACGATACAAACACACAATTTTTATGCGTATCTTGATATAGCATCTTCCGATCAACAAATAGCTGCACAATATTTTTCTTGATTTTTCTTGTCTGAATAAGATAGGCGTAAACGTTGTGCATATGGGAATCTTGAGGCGGGAGCTCTAAAGTTCCGGTTGGCCGAGAAATCATTTTTTTTGATTTCTCGAAGGACGGAACTTTAGCCATGTCTTCCACAAAAATCTCCTTGGAGAGTTCCTTTAACACCTCATGCAGTGACCTATCGGTAAATTCTAATAGGAAATCTATAATAGAACCGCCTTTCCCAATGCTGTTTCCATTTCCCAGCTTAGAATTTCTCCAAAAACAATTTTTTTCCGGATCAATGATCACAGAATCATGTTCCTTCAAGGAAAAGTATCTGCCCTTCCGGATCACGGTAAATCCCATCCGAGAAGCATAGTCTACAATCTTCACTTGTTCTTTTATCATCCGGTAGACTTCCTGCTTATCCATCCGTTTCACCTTTCACCTTTTCAATCTGCTCTTGTATATTCTCAATCCGCTCTTTGCGTTCCTCAATCTTCTCCTTCAGCTCAACAATATCTTCTTCGGAAGATGTCTGTTGCACAGAAGCATCGGAAAGAAGCTGATCTGTATTCTTCTGTTCCTCTTCGGTCTGGTATTCTTTCTTCTCTTCCAGCTTTCTCATTTCCAGTTTCACATTTCGGATTTTTTCTTCTTTTTCTTCGATCTCAGATTCCATTTCTGCAATTTCCATTTCGTAGGAGGCGATTTCTCCATCATAACGCTTTACAAGATATCCTTTACGATCCAAAATTTCCAAAGAGTCAACTTTCGCTACTTTATTGATATTCGTATAAAGCTTCAATTTTTCAGATGCCTCTCCTGCTTCACCCGGAAGCTCTAACCGGAACGATACTTCTGCCCACTTTTCCGGAATATCACGAATCTGGACAATCACCCAGTCCGATTCCTCGATCACGGGCTTTACCTTCAAAAATCCGGCATTCGTTTCCATTGCTGAATAGCGGTAGGTATCAATGCCATCATATTTCGTATTGGTAATATCCAGCTCCACTTCCATTAAGTGTTGCTCTTCGGAATACTCCCACCGGATGATCCGGACTTTTCGATTTTCCCATTCCACTTCTTTATGTAGTTCCGTTTCTTTTTTCGCCAAACTCTGCGTAGACATCCAGCCTCGACTTGAGAAAAACAGTGCGTACCCTCCGATAAAAAAGAAAATGAAAATGTAAAAGAAGTACGTTCCTTTTGCTTTCCTCAATCGTCCCGGCTTTTTACTACCTTTCCCGCCCATGCGTTTTCGCCCTTTCTGTCCGCTGAATCATAATGTTGCCACGTAATACCGCTTCCTGTACCTCACGCTTGATAAAGCCTTCGTCAAAATAATCGATGTCGATATTCAACTCTTCTGCTCTTTTGATCATCTGCTTCATTTCCTCTGTCAAGCCGCCATTTCGCACGACTGCCATAAGGTCAGCACGTTCCAACTGTTCTGTCAGTTCCCATTTTTTATAAACCTGTGCTTTTGCTTCCAGCACCAGTCTTCGATCCGCCGAACAGCAAATAAATACTTTTTTCATCTTACTTGTCCTCCTTTAAATCCTGCCGGATACAAAACACTTGATTATCTTCCGTCTGCAACATAAATTCGCAACAATTTTGATCATAATAATAAGTTACCGTATTCAACGACTGTATGGTTTCCTGATCCTTGTCGTGTTCATAGAGCCACTCTTTGATCTGATAGTCAAAAGCTTCTCGATCTGGAATACTGGCTTCTGTTTCTTCGGATAATCCTATAAGGTCCATCTGTACTTGTTCAATATATACATTTTTTTCTGGCGCACCTTCCGGTTCTTCTGGCTCCTCTGTTTCTTCCGGAGCTTCTTCCTGTTCCGGAAGCGTTACGATCTCTTTTTCTGTCTCTTTCTCAACCTTCGTTTTTTCTTTCTTCGGCTCCTGATCATTTACGAAAAACGTGAACACTGCAATGCCACCAATCAGTATTGCAAGAACAACCAAAAGGATTCCGATTCTTTTTCTATTCATATGATTTCTCCTATCTGAATCTAGTTATTAGTGTAAGTAAAGTGCATATAGTCCTTATAAGACTTCCAGTCACCGCCCCAGTAAAAGCCATGCTTTTTCCAGATATTGACCACTTGCTGTGTAACAGAATAAGGATCAGAACCCGGACGATAAGCGCCGGTTCCATGATAGACAAGCGGGTTACTATTCCAGTTAAGATCCACCACAGATCCATAACTATGATAGGATATCTTTGATCCATTGGTCGCCATAGTTCGCCACACATAAGCGGCAGTATCACTGGCACGTACGGGAAAACCGATGGCTTTCATTTCCTTAAAAATCGCAATGTATTCATTGGCCAGCTTCTTGTGTACCCTGAGTGTCATAGTGCTTTCTGCACCTTTGCTGCTTACGATTGGAACGGTAATGGTCACAAGATATTGCTGCATTTGTGCTGCGCTTTTCGGTGTCCCGTTAGGAAATAGCCACTTCATACGCTCGGATCGGTTAATGGTTCCGGCAATTCCGGGGGCTACTGTTCCTGCTGTGTCGCCGGGAACCGTTGGAGTGGACATATTCTTGTATTTTTCGTAATACCCTTTTGCTGCCTGTATTCTTCTTGGATAATTCGGTTTTCCTGCTCGTTCAAAGCACTCTTCAAACACTCTGGTAGCTTTTTCTACATCAGATATATTCTTAAAGTTTTCATAGCTTCCGCACTTGGAAATTAGTAACCGGTGACAGGTGGCTTCCCCACCTTCCAGCTCCATAACCAAAAAATCCAGTTGTACTTGCAGATCTGTCCAATCTTTCCCTATGGATGCTGCAAGCGATAGTAGATTTCCAAAACGTCCAGCTTTTGCCTGATAGTCCTGCCACATACATAGCCCGGCTGCACGACCAGTCACACTCGTAGAATCTAGCCCAGATTCTTGAAACATGTTTCCCATAATTCCGGCAACTACTTCTTTGGAAAATCCTTTCCCTAAGAGGTAAAACCAGATCTGTTCCTCTGTGCTTCCGCCCAACAACCCACTTTGCTGTTTCTTCTCTTCTTCCTCCATCACGACACTTAAAATTGCTATAACCGCACTGTTCGCAACAGACACAAGCCCAAGCAAAATAGCAACTGTTAGGATAACTGATACAAGTAGTTTCTTCTTCATTTATACGCCACCCTCAAAGATCCGGTCTTCTTCTTTGGTCAAATGTACCTTAAATTCCAAATTCCTGTCAGAAGCAATACACAAGATGTTTTCTCCAATTTCTAACTTTGGAATCTTATTTCTCTGCGATTGTGTTAAAGTGCTTTCAAATACCTTGTCCAAAAGTGGTAGAGTATCTGCCTCTTGGTGGAAGATAAATTTATACTGTGTTAATTCAAAAATCTTCTTCAGATCATCGATTTCTTCTGCACCAGAGCCTTCCGGAACATAATCTCGGATGGACTGGCTCGCCAACATAATGCCACCAAAAAACTTACGGGCTTCTCTTAAATAAATACTAATCGACTCCAACGCATGGCGCTTTTTGGTATTGATCCAACGATGGCTTTCATCAATGATCATTAAAAACTTTGTAACTTGCTCTGGATCAAGTGCGCCCTCTTCTCCTTTTGCTTTCCGCAACCGCTCCATCATCAATTTTCCGTTGGTCACACAGTTGTCCCAGCAAAGAGAAATCATATTGAAGATCTGCGCATCAAAGACGGACGGTTTCATTTCTTTAATGGTAGAAAGATCGAATGTTACGATCTGTTCATCCAGAATGTTATCAATGGACGTATGTCCGTCAAATAAGGAGCCATAGGTATTCGTTATATTGGATAACACCCTTCGAATTTTATCCATAATCGCCATCCGGTGTTTCACCAGATCCAGTTCTACTGCTTCATAGGCTTTTGACTTTCTCTGGATCTCCTCCATTTTTCCTTCGATATATGCTAACAAATCTGAAAAAGTAGGATATCGGTTTGCGGGAAGTCCGGTTACTTGCGATTTCACTTTTCCACCAACTAATTCCATGCCGAACGTCTTATAAAGTTCTCGTAAGAGTTCTTCAAACTCTATGATCTCTTCCGTATCCGCACTTCCCTCTGTTAAAAACTTGTAAATGGTAGAAACCTTGGATATATGTCTTGTAAAGGAAATTTCTTCCCCTTCCTCTGCCTTTAAGACTTCCAACGGATTTAAAATTCCGTTGGTTCCATCCAGTTTCAGAACCTTACCTCCTAATGTCTTTGTCAGCGTGGTAAATTCTCCGGAAATATCAAACGTCCTCACATAATTCCCTTTGATCGCATTGGTCAGAAACCGCTTTTTCAGAAGCGTAGATTTTCCCGAACCCATAGTACCTACTGCCAGAGAATTATAAAAACGTCTGGTCTTAGACTTGTGGAACTCGTCAAAAAGTACATTCCCTCCACATGGTGTTTTCCCCAAGAAATCACCGCATGGATCTTGCAGGCTGGAAAAGTGAAACGGATTTCCGGCTGCAAGCGCATTAGATGTCAAGGGCTGTCCATAGATGAAGAACAGATCTTCCGACTGTTGTTCTTTGTATGGTCGGTACATAGATTCCCATTCTGTCTTACTCTCATTTAAGAAAATCGCTGCCCGAAATCCATTACTTTCCAGCTTCGCTAAGATGTTCTTCACTTTTTCCTCTAAGCGCATATAAGAATGATCTGCCACAAAGATACGGATATGTAAGAGCTTGATCACTTCCCCAAGACTGGATATCTCTTCGTAAAGGCGTTCCATTTCTTGGAATCTTTGCTTGGCATCGTATTTTTCTTGGAAGTTCTGCGCTTCCATGTAACGATATTGCTGTTCCTTCATGCTCCGGTTGATGTTCTTCTGTACTTCCATGACATTATCGGTAGATATGTCTACCGTAACTACCGTGTTATTGATATTACAGACTTTTGCCATCCAGAAATCATCCAGCTTCTGCGGAAAATCATATACATGGATACAAGTTTCATATCCCGTTCCCGTTTCTACATATCTGGAATCCTGAAAGGTAATCCCACCGGATGGCTGAATCTGTTCCAGTAGGTACGGATCGTAAGTTTCTTCTTGTATGTTTTCCGCTTTTGTTTTCTTTTTTCCAAACATTTGTATTTCTCCTATGCAATCAATGAATCGCCTTTATTATTTAACCGATAAATAATCTGATGTTTCTTTTCGTCTGTCAATTCAATCAAAAGTCCGTCTCGCCCTGTATGTAAGACTGTCTTTAACGTAGTGATTTGTTTCTCTAAGTCAGCTTGCGACTTAGCAAAGAGCATAAAGTAAAATTCTCTGGTCGTATCGTTCTTCCCAAGCCAGACCAATTCATCAAGTTTTTTCTGCAGAAAGTTCTTATAAACGGTGTTCTTGGTCTGTTCCAATTTTCTCTCATAGTATGCCTGTTGCCTCTTAGTATCACACGGGAAATTCAGCACGATCAATTTCAGATCTGCTTCTTCCAGCTTGTACTCTTTGGCAAACTTCATGCAGTCGTACTCTACTTCATCTGCAGAAGAATTAACTAAATCTTTTGAATTAATCTGAATGAGATCCATGAAGCCTCCGTTTTTCATAAGGTAACATTGCGTTTCCTTGTCATATCCACGGATCTGTAAGACCTTATCTACCTTCGGTTTTTCCTGTTTTTTCTTTTTCCCTTTTTCTTGTCCTTTCGTTTTTTCTGCCCTCTTCAATTCTTCTTCCTCCTGCAACTTGGTTCTCTGGCTCATATTAACAACCGACCGATAGACCGTCTGATCTTTTCTCAACATAATTGCAATACTCTGATAATTCCTTCTTTTTTTGTTGGTGTAGCTCTTGCTTGTAAGCAAAAGCGCCATCACGAATGAAAAAAGGTAAAACAGTAAATGCAAGGACGGGTGTACTAAGTTTACCAACACAAAGGAAACTGCCATGTACACGATCAGGAAAAAGAAATCAAACAGGTAAATAGACTTTCCTACCTTTGTTTCCGACTTAATTTCTTTACTAACTAAATAACGCATATCTTCTCACCTACCATCTTGCTTCCAAATCTGACCTAGAATTACTGGTTCTTGTTGGCTTCTCCAGCTCACTTTTCCACTCCGAGCGGAAAAGGTTGCCTTGATGTTCTACCGATCTGGACGAATGCAGCCCTGCATCGAAACGCTTTTCTTTTTGGGAAGAAAGCTCTTGATCCATTCGATTCATGCGCTCCGTTCCATTGCCGATTCCCTCGTTTCCAGATAACGGATCTAATCCGTTCAGAGCCTCCATTGCACCACTGTTGAATCCTTCCATTGCATCGGCTTCTGCTGTAAACGCATCTTGGGAAACGTCCTCGGCATATCCGGAGGATTCCGGTATATCTGCTGCTTCCGGCATATCTGAAACCTGTTCGCCATCTGATTGCATGTCTGGTGGTGTATCTGTTTCGCTTCCATCCGCTGACTTCTGTTGCATATCTTGATTTGTACTAGAAGTTTCCTCCGGTGGTACTTCTCCTTGTGCTTCTTTAGTTCCTTCCAGATCAGATTGAGCTGCAGCGTTGACCGCTCCGGCTACTTGTTCATTCTTATCATATCTAGGGAACAATTCCCTCGCTGCTTCCACTCCACGACTCGCCATATGTGCAGCCATTCTCATAGCCTGTACCCCTGCAATCATTTTTCCCATACCACTGCTCAACCCCGCATCTACTCCAGTCAGCTTTTGGATAATATTTGGACCATCTACTACTGCAAACGCAACAAACAGCAGCACCATAACTTTTGAAAATTCCCCAAACCCAGTCTCACCGACCATCTTAAAAGCCAGAAGATAAATCTTTAAGCAGACCATGACTAAAATTAATGTAATGTAGCTATCTTTAATACTGTCCAAGATTTTTAAGGTCTTCTGACTGCTGGTTAAATTCGCTGAATATAAAGCTGCTAGAAGTCTTTGCACCACAACTTCATAGAGAATCCGGACTACCTTATATGCCAAACATACATAAACGATTATCATAGAAACAAGACCAACGATCACCGTATACCATTCCACATCATAGCGGTAATAATATTCGTTCAGAAGATCTGTCCATGCGACACCATTGTATATTTCTTTTAATTGCAGATCGTCTTTTCTATAATAGATCCGGTTCGATACCAGATCTTTTGATTCCGCTTTCACATCATCCGGTTTCAGTACTTCATTGATAGATAAAAGTTCTAAGTCTTCTTTAGTAAAATCATCATACAGTTTCCGATTTTGCTTGGTCATTTTCATCAAGCCGCCATCCAGCTTATCATCAATGTAGATCAGATCATAAACGGAAGCTCCCACCATATCATAGATCAATCCACTGGAGCCTGTAGTGGTATCTCCATCATTCATGATGGCACTACGGATATCGTCCGTCACAAAACCATTCAACTGATCGATCAGATAACCACTGGACGTAATGATCAAGACAGCCAAGCAAATATTCATCATCAGCTTGGGCTTTTTTTCTTGCCAAAAAATCAAGATCAAGCCCAAGAATAAGATGGAAAGACTGATCAGCGCATACACCACAGGCTGCCATGAATCAAGGAACTCTTCTACTGGTTCATATCTGGTAAAATCAATAAACTTAAAACTTTCATCAAACAGCTTAGCGCAATGTTCAGCCAGCCAAACTAAAAGAGTAATGAGCTGCCATCCGATAAACCGAAGCATGCCGCCCACAATGGTATTCGTATGAAAGATATCCCGATTCTTTTTCAACACCTTTGTGATCCCATCGGTATCCACTGCCATGACTGTAGAAGTTGCCACCAAAAGCAGGAGTGCCAAAAGCACCAGCCCAGTGATCCATATTCTCTTCTTTCTTCTAGCTTGTTCTTTCATGTTTCCTCTCCTATGCAGCACTTAATTCAATCATGCTGATGATCTGCTCCTTTTCTGCATCCTTAAGATCCGCCTGCTGGATCAGATCCAATAATTTCATGACCGGAAGCTCCGGATCTACTTCCATCAACTCGTCTGTAGTCAATACTTTTTCTAAAAGACTTAGGATGATATCCATGTTATAAAGTTCTTTCAGCTTCAACACCTTATTTGCGTTTACTCTTTCCATTTGCATCTGCACAAAGCTTCGCTTAAAATTCCATACCCGTTCCCTGTGGTCGATGCGGCTTCGATCTTCTGTATTCACTTCTGTAAGATCAATTTCTCCCGGATTCGGAAATGTGTCTGTCAAATATTCATAACGATACAGAAATCGCTTCCCGGATGCTTCAGAATTAAAGATTGGGGTTGGACGAATCCGGTTTCCTTTCAGATCCCGCCTTTTCATGACACGTTTTACCACACACTCGCCCTCTCTCAATTCTTCTAATTCATTCATATTTAGTAATGGTTTTTCTGTAGACGATTCCATCACTGATTTAGAGGAAGATAACCTCTCTCCGCTTCTCTGGATATCAATGATCGTTTCATTACCTAAATTCTTCGAAAAATTCTCTGCTGTCCGATCATCATTGGTCAGTATGTAGATCTGATTTCCACAGTTACCGACAATCGTATCCATTGCTTTTCCATACAACTGTTCTACTTGCGAATAAGCTTGTATGTAGAGGTCATAAGCGATATTCCTTCCCAGGCAAACAGTAATGAACTTGTCCATTCCTTGAATTGCCGGAAGATTTCCAAACTCGTCCAAAATAAAACGAACCTTGCGCTTACACTTACCTGTCTTATATCTGGTAGCCTTTTTCTCTAACACAAACGTAAGCTGACGGATAAAGGCAGTCGCCAAAAAGTGAGGGGAGCTATCGTAATCCGGAATGCCTAGAAATACTGCAACCGGCTTTTCTCCAAAACCAACCTCTTCCAGTTTCAAGCTGCTTTCTGCTGTCATTTTTGCGATATTCTCAAAAGTGAAGATTGCAAGTTTTACAAACATAGAAGAATAGATACTTCCTTTGGTTCGATCTCCGGCAAGCTCCGTACCAGCATACTTCATCTTCGCTCGATCCATCATCGGACGTTCCGCAAAATAGCTATCCAATGCCGACAGATCCGGTCTTTCCTCGTCTTTCTGTCTTGCCAGTTCTGTAAACGTATTGATGATCGAATACATGGTAATCTTTTTTTCATTTTCTTTGGTATAAACGAACTCTTCTTCTAACGGAATCGCTGATACTCTTGGATCTAACAAGATATCTCCGAGCTGCTTTCTACGCTCACACATTGCTTTCGCTTCTTCTTGTTCCTTAGGTGTCAGCTTTTTATAAGCAGCACGCTTTTTCTGCCATGCTTCGAATCTTCTTTCATTCGTAAGCTCGTCTTCTTTTACACAATCTTGAATGTGAGCCAAGATTAATGCAGTCAATAGCGAAGCTGCGGTTTCCTGCCAGAAGGAATCTTGGTTCGTTGCGGAATCCGGATTGAAAATGGAGAAGCTAAATGCCTGTGCCAGAAGTTCCGCTTCTGCATAATTCTTTTTCAGATATTCCTCTTTAATCTGTTCCAATGGGTTAAACCCCATAGAATGTAACGGATCATCCAAGTTCAAAAGATATACCAGATACCCTCGTTCTTCTAAGGTCTTTTTTGATGTCTTATAAAGTTCCATCTTTGGATCTGTAATTACCATAGAGGTTTTTTCTTCCGCTCTGGAATATACATCAATGGACGGGATAACGAACATCTCGCCTTTACCACCTCGTGTAATACCAATGATTAAATTATTCGTCAAAGTATCATCAATGTATAAGGTTTTTCCGATCCTCGATATGATGGTTCCTCCTGCTCCGGAGAATGTTTCATCACGATCCGGAATCCCTCGGTACTGTTCTTTGATTTCTTCGTTCGTTGTCCAACGTGCAGAACCTTTCTGATTGACATTAAAATTTTTCTCCGAATAAGACGTCCGATACTGATAAATCGTCATAGCATTCCATACCACCATGACTCCTACAAGTACCAGATAAAAGCCCCAAAAACTCTCTACCCGTTCCGGAACCGGAAACAGATTTTTCAATCCGAAACATACTTTAGGATTCTGTGTCTCAAACCATAAAGGCAGATTCAAACAAATATTTAAAAGATACTGTACGATGAAAAATAGCGAAACATCTTCTAAAATACAGATACCTGCCAATACATCTTTCCTCGCTAAAAATCGGTTCAGCCTTAACACTTTTTCACTTTTCTTCTCTAGTTTCTTCTTCCGCATTCGTACCTCTTTCAATAAAAAGAAAAATAGTAATACTTCGTTACCATTTCATCAACTGACATCATGAGTGTTAGCGCAGCGTGGTCGTGATGGAGGGCGATAGCCATATCCTCTTAACGCTCCAGCCCTAACTCCACTCTCTTGTTAGGGCTTCTTTGTGCGGTGCGTACCATGCAGGCTTTCATACACTCGTCTTCCAGTTCTTTCTCAATCTTTTCATCCTGCGTTTCTCCCAGTGTATTTAAGGATTGTTCTGCTTTCCGCTTCATCCGCATTTCCCAGGCATTTTCCGGTTCACAGTTAGCAGCTTCCCGAATTGCCTGTTCCCGTACTTCATCCAGATCCTCACGACTGGTCATGGCTTTTACTTCCTTATCGAGATAAAAATGATACCGTCCCATAGGTGAAAACTCTTCTACAATCCGAGTTTCCTCTCTCTTTTTCTCAATCTCAGATCTTACGCCGCATTTACATAGGAAGCCATTCAGACTGTGTAGTCTTTCCATTCCTTCTTCCATTCGTACCCCTATATCTTCCATTGTTTTGTCCACATCAAGATACATGAGCTTGATTGTATGTTTTTCATGTTCAAAAAAAGACTCATACTCTTTTATCAAATTTTCTTTTGTAAGCATTTGTTCATCCCATCCTTTCAACGTTCCTTTTCCAGCCCTTGTATTCTTTTAGGGTGTTGCTCCATAGTATGTTCCATACATTGTTTCATAGCCTGCTCTTCTAGTTCATCTATCTTCTGCCGAAAAGGAACTCTCTCACCCATCACTTGGTCAAGATCCAAGTGCAGAAATTCCTCTCGGTTATATTCAAATTCATTTATTTCATTCTTATTCACATAGCCTTGCGCTCTTCTGCCTGTCGGAGATTTTATAAAATATCCCGATTCGTTATTAATATCGTAATCCCTTCCAATCTTTGCATAATCAAGATAAGGCGCATCCAGCTTAAGATTTTCTTTTACCTTGTTTTTTACATTTTCAAATGCTTCTTTTAATCCGATCTGCTCCAAAAGGTATTTCCCTAACGCTTCTTCACTGTTAATACCGTCTAAGTATTCCTGTTTTCCCTCTCGGATCTGTAATGCGGCATTTCCAACCTCTACCAGATCGGTCATTCCTGCTTGATATTTTTCACACCAGTTTAGTAGCTGCTCCTTTTCTATCGGGTTCAAACGTTCTACAATATCAGCTACTTTGTTTAAGATTTCCAAATCATCGTAAATGGAAATCTCAAAATATGGACAGTTGTAGTCAACCAGTGTATAGTCTTTTCCGTTGATCTCTCCGGTACTTTCGAAGCATATTCGACCTAATTCCTGCTTGGAAACCGGCAGTTTTACCCACCCAATTTCTTTTTTATCTCCTGTAATATAGACTTCAATGTCTGTACTTCTCCAACTGTTCATCCTGCATTCTCCTTTAATCGGTGGAAGCGCAAAAGCACTTCCACCGTCATTTCATTTAAAATACAATCTTTGAGGTATACCACTTGCCAAGGTATACCGCCCCTACGATCAAGAACATTCCTATCGCTACACCTGCCAAAGCTTTTTTGGCTTTCTGTCTGCTTTCATCAGACGGAATTGCAAACATTCCTCCGATCAAAAGCAATGCGACCACTGCAACTGCCGGCGCATACGGAATCACCGCTTCGCAAAGGTTGTAAATATTTTCCGCAAATTTATCCATGCTTTATCCTCCATTATTTTTTTTCTTCTTTTATCCGCCAGATCTTGCATTATATGTCCAGATAATAGACCGTAAAGTACAAAAATTTTTAGATCATCTGACATATAATACGTTCCAAGCATCATCAAAATTATTAATGTCAATACAATAAGCTCACCACTACTCATCTACGAATCTTCCTTCTTTTTCTTCCTCAACACAAAGAGAATCCATACCACTAAGAGTAATACCAGCGCAATTCCCATAATGGCTGCAACCCCTGCAGCTGATAAAATGGAGTTGTCCAACTTGTAAGTTGCAGTCATTTTCACCGTGTAAGTATATTCATCTTCACTTTCTATTTTCTTCACACCTTTATAAGTTGCGGTATAGACGGTTCTTTCCGGATGCTCGATCACACCTTTGTAATTCGCACGATAATAACTAACCTTCCTCTGAACGTCTGCTCTTGCATTCCTGCAAAGCACACCGTTCCCATCGGTATAAGGCTTTCCTGTCCAGTAAGTCCGTAACACTCGGTACTTGGATGTATCTGCTCCTACAGATTGCAAAAGCTTATTTTCATATCCTGCCAGCGGTGTACTGGTATCTTTTCCAACTGTAACACCGTTCCAGCGGAACACATTGGAATCATAAGACTCAAAGGTGATATCAATATGCGTATCTTCCCATCCACCTTCAGCAAGCGGCGTAACATCTGTCAGTGTACAGGTCACGGTCTTATTTTCTCCGGTCTGGTTATCTTTCACTGTCACTTGCTTGGTGGCTGGAACAGAAGCCCTAGTCACTGCTTTGTCGTAATCGGTATATCCGGTCACGGTCTGATTAGAAGCTTCCTGCTGTTCCTTTTCCTCTACCTTTTCTAAGGTATAAGTCACTCCGTCTTTTTCAATGGTCTGCTCCGGTTCATATTCCGTATCCATTGGCTCAGAGTCAATTGTTTTCTCTACCGGCGTTTCAATCTTTACAGGTGTCTGGTCTACCACTTCCTGTTTTACTTCCTGTAAGAGATATCGCTTCCCATCTACCGTAATGCTTCCTTCGAATTTATCCGATCCAACTTCTTTCGTATCCGTTGAAAACAATCTCTCTTGAATAAACAGATCTCCCTTTTTCATTCCTTCGGGTTCTTCTGCTTTAGCAAACGTTACTGTCTGCGTGAAAAGTAAGCCGACTAATAAACCACAGAAGCCTTTTTTTATCCATCTATGCTTCTTCATCCAGTGCCTCCTTCTTCCGTTTCCAAAAGATCACGCTGACGATTCCCGCAAGTGCAATTCCCATTCCGGCAAGTAAGATTCCCATAGGTGCATGATCTCCTGTCTTGATCCCGCCATTGGTATTGCTGCCATCACGGAAATTATCCGGTAAATTGGTACGGATGGTTCCCTCTTTCAATTCGTCTTTCATCACCACGTGCTGAACCTCTCCGGTACTCTTCACCGTAAAGTGGATGTCCTGCGCCACTTGATAGCCTTTTGGAGCCATCGTTTCTCTTAGCACATAATCTCCCTCCGGAAGCGCTTCTATCAGATGTGGCTTATCTGTGCTTGTCCATGCTTCTACTACGGTTCCATCTTCTTTCCTAACTTCCAGTTTCGCCCCCGGAAGCTCTTTTCCATTGGTAATATCCTGCTTGGAAATTTTTACTTTCGTAAAATCATTTTCAACGGTAATCTGACCGCCTCCGATCACCATTCCATTTTCATCTACTTCAAACTTTCGAATGGTTTCATCCAAAAGATAGCCCGGAATGGTTTCTACTTCTTTCATACAGTACGTTCCCGGTGCAAGATACTTCACGGTGATCTTCCCATCCTCATCTGTGGTATAGGTTTCTTTCATACCCATTCCACCGTCGATCTCAGAATCCATCTTTTCATTCCAGATCTGGAACTTCACACCTTTTAGATTCTCGTCCTTGCCAAGCGCTTTCTTCACAATCGTAACGTTGGTCGGTTTCTCTGTCACTTCTAGGTCTTCTGTCACAATCTCTTTATCCTGCTCCTTACAGGTAAGTGTGACTTCATATTCTGTCGGATCAAGCTCATAACCATCCGGGGTGTCAAATTCTTTCACCAGATAGGTTCCGAGGAACAACTCTTCACTTAATGCCATTCCCTGTGCATCCGTTGTCATGGTTCCCACCAGATCTCCAGCATTGGCACGTACAGTTCCGTCTCCGGTCACAATGTCTTCCTTGGCATAGATCTGATAGACTGCTCCTGCAACGGGTTCCTGTGTTTCTACATCGCTTTTCCTCAGTTGAATCTTGCCCATGATATTTTTATCTTCTGCTTTTACTATCAATGGCTTTTCGAAGTCTGCGAAAGCATCCACAGTAAATGGGATCGGATCACAAAGGAGATATCCTTCCGGTGCTTTCACTTCCACTAATTTATAATCTCCATGCTTCAACGCCTGCGGTAACGTAAACTGTCCGTTTTCATCTGTCGTAAACTCTGTAAATGTCACCTTGTGCGGGCTGTAGTCTACGAACTCTACATCGTTTCCTTTTTCATCCACGATCTTAAAGGTTGCTCCGGAAGCCTTGATGATCTGTCCGGTAGACTCGTCTACCTTTACCACCTGTAACGCTGCACGGATTTGTTTATCTTCTACGATAAAAGTGAAAACCTGTCCTTGCCCGCTGATGGTTACCTCAAACGGATCAATGGGCTTAAATCCGGCTGGTGTTTTTGTTTCTGTTACTGTCCAGATTCCGCCGATCAGACGTCCGATCGGATAATTCTTTCGGTCTTCGGTGGTAGCCACACCATCTGCATTCGCCTTGATCACAACCTTCTGCCCTGTTTCCTTATGTATCAATGTAAACTCGGCTCCGGCTGCTGGAACCTTAACCTCGTCTTTTCCTTCCAAGAACTTTGTGATCTTGATGTCTCCCATCTGTACCCACTTTACGGTAAGTTCTACGTAATTATCCGGATCAGTTGCATATCTTCCCTGTCCTAAGTTCTGCATCCCGGAACCACCCGTTATCATTAACACGCTCTGGAATTTTCCCATGCTGCCATACAGCTTTCCAGATTTCCAAGTTCCGTTTAGGGTAAGTGGCGCTTTCAGATAAAAGGTATCTCCACCTTTGACGGTTACATTTCCCGTTCCTGTAGCTCCGGTGGTTTCGTTTACCAAGGTAACTCCTTTTTGTAATGGAATCGTGATCGTGTTTCTCGAATCTGAATTTAATTTAATGCTATCGGTTCTTTGATACGTTTTATCAGCGCTTAAAAAACTCTCCGTATAGGTTTTTGATAAAGAAATATCTGTTTTTCCCACATCCGGTTTCGATTTAATGTAATTCATAAATGCAGATACCCCGATAGTCTTATCCATCGGACCTCCCAGTATGATAATGCTGTCCGGTCCGGAGTAATAGTAGCTAAGGACCAAAGATGTACAGACAATCCCCTGCGCTTCGGAACCAAAACCACTCCACGGTTCGATTCCGCCCCAGCCATAGTAAAGTACCTTTCGGATAGTCGCATTATTATAGATCTGTTCTGCAAAAGATGTTCCTGTCGGTGGTGTTTCCTTCTGGTGTTCCATACAAAAAGCAATCTTTCCATTTACCAAGAAATGTCCTACTGCGGTTCCACCATAACTGACTTTACCAAGATATGTAATGGTATTTGCTCTTGCTGCCATCCGTAATCCCTGCCCTGTTAAGTCCTTTGGCTGTATGGAAAGCAGCTCTCCCATCGGATCGTCTGTGGGTGTAACCTCTTCCGGTTTGACCTCTGGTTCTTCCGGCGTTGCTTCTGTCTCCGGCTCTTCTTCCGGTTCTTCCGGCTTGACTTCCGGCTCTTCCGGCTTTACTTCCGGCTCTTCCGGTTTTACTTCCGGTTCTTCCGGTGTAACCTCCGGCTCTTCCGGTGTAACCTCCGGCTCTTTCGGAACTTCAACAAAGGATGCTTCCAGTTCCATGTTTTCTTCCGCTTTCCAAAGATAGTAGCCATCCTTGGTTTCCGGCAACAATTCCTTCTGTGTATCCAGTCCTTTCATCACCAGCTCTTTGAGTTCGTATCCTTCTTCTGGTGCGATCTGAACTTTCACTTCTTCCTCTGGCTGAAAATAGTACCGCTCATCTGCCTGCTTCACTTTTTCAATCACAGTGACTGTTCCATGTTCGGCATCTTTCACTGTCAACGTAAGCTCTGCCTTTGTTAAAGGCTGCTGAGAACCCTCTTCCGGCTCTGCTGCAACTGCTGTTACAGATTGTAAGACCATCATCAGACAGAGCAACAAGCTGATCCAGCTTTTCATTTTTCGTTTCATGTTATCTCCCTCCTGTCCTTTTGAAACTATTCTTTCTTTTGCAGATTTTTATAATATTGATTCACAAGTTGAAGACTCATCCCTGTCACTTTTACGATTTCCTCTGGCGTGATATTTGATTTCAAGCCCAAACAGATTTCTACTCTCTTTTTTGACATTTCACTTTCTTTAATTGGATTTTTCTTGTTTTCCGATAGTTCCTTCCTTTTTAAATTGCGCCTTAAAATCTTAATATCTGCATCCTCTTGAGCTTCTTTTGCGTTGTACTCTCTTTCACAACGCATAAGCTCTCTTTCAAGCGTGTGATAATTTAATGTAAGATGTTCACAAATCTCTCCCTTGGGCTTCATTTTGTACATTTTTTCAATATATTTCCGATCTGCAAAGGTTAAATGCTTACCTTTTTGTCGAGTACTCAAGAAAAGCAAACCTCCTTTCTTCTTGATTTTTCGTACTTTATCTTTTTGCAAAAAAATAAATGCGCAGAGAATTTTACTTCTCTACGCATTTAATTTTATAATTTAAGTATTATTTAAATTATTTTTCAAATTTATTTTCCTGTGATATTTTTGAGGATTTTATTTCGGGATTCTTCCCTTCTTAAGTTCTCGCTTATGCTCACGGATAAAACGAAACGTCGCTTCTTCTCCTTTTTCTGCGAGCATAAGAAGAAGGCGGTGTAACAACGCCGCTGTTTCCGGATGAATCATTTTTCCCAGTCTTGCTGCTCCTCGTTCATAATATTGAAGCGGATGTTGATCGGAATAATCTTTTCCCATATAGGTCTTAGACGCGGCAATCCGATCCATAAACATCTCAATCACATATTTTCCCGGCATCTTAAGTCCGACAATCCCTTCGGACGGATCTACACTGTAATCAATCCAATACTCATAGTGATGCTTATTCCGCCCTTTATGATGAAGCCATGCCTTTGAATAGCCGGTTGCCTCCCGTTCTGCATTGTTAGGACTTCTTGTGCCCTGATAATATTTACAACCCACAAGAAATTCCGTAGGCGTATATTTTGACAGATCATGAAGCAGGCCCTGCTTATACAGTCCCACTTGAAAACACTGTTTCATTACCAACATTTTATGATGATTAATCGTCCGCAAATGCTCTAACGCTTTCATAGTCCATTCTCCATCTTCATTCTATATTTTTCCTCTTGTATTCCCGTCGTACCAAACTGCCTACTTCCCAACGAGAACCACGATCGTTCTGGCATCTACCTCCAAAGCTTTCTGCTCTTTCATAGGCGCCGGTTCTCTAAGCACGCCTTCATCTGTAGAGGCTACACAATACCAGCTTTTTCCTTTTGGAAGTGCAGGAAGCGCAAAAGTGTGCGCCAGCCAGTGCATATTGTAGATTACAAAACAATCCGTTCTTCCGTCTTTTGCTCCGCAATAATAAATGCCAAGCTGACGACTGGACACCTCAGACTGCACCTGCCATGCATTTTCTCCATGATACGACACGTCAGGCACGCCACAGCCCACCTTATCCATGCCATTCATCTCCTCTTCCGGATGAAATACACGGTAAGTTTTTCTTAAATGGATCAGTTCTTTTACAAACTCCCACTGTTCTTGATTGCTCTTAAGTCCGCGCCAGTTCACCCAACCCGTAGGGTTATCCTGGCAATAGACATTGTTATTGCCTCTCTGCGAGTTCCCGAATTCATCTCCTGCCAGAAGGCATGGCGTTCCCTGCGCAAGCAGCACAAGAAATAACGCATTTTTGATCTGTCTGTTTCGCAGTGCACACACTGCTTTCTTACGGCTTGGTCCCTCTGCTCCACAGTTCCAGCTATAGTTATAATCCGGGCCGTCCTGATTGTTTTCTCCGTTTGCCTCATTGTGCTTTCCATCATAAGACACCAGATCATTTAAAGTAAATCCGGTATGAGAAGTAATGTAATTAAAAATACCTTCCTCGCCACCCAGATGACGAAGCCAATACATTACCGCTTCAATCATCCCTTCGTCTCCCTTCAGAAAACGGCGCATGATATCTTGGAAATCTGTACGATGCACCAACAATTTGGTGTCTTTTAATGCAGGATCGGAAAATGCTGCACGCGAAGCTTCCAGGCACGGATTCAGAATAAATCCATCCACATGATACTCCATTCGATAATACCGAAGGCATTCGATTGCCTCCATCACGGACACATTTCCTTCAAACGGCATCTCAAGAACAACTTCTATCCCAGCTTCGTGACATGCCTTAACCATATTCTTCAGAGAAATCACACCATTTCCACACGCAGAATAGGCACTTTTCGGTGCAAAATAATAAGCTTCCCCGTACCCCCAATAATTAGGCACTCTTCCGCGCTCCTCGAATTCATACACCGGCATACAATGGATCTGATTAATTCCAAGCTCTTTCAAATAGGGAAGCTTCTCTATAACTCCCTCAAAGGTTCCTTTTGCAGAAACCTGAGAATACGGATCTTTCGTAAATCCTCTGACATGAAGATTATAAGCAACCACATCACTATTGGCATGCGACGGCAGTTCGTCGTTCTCCCAGTCATACGTTTCCGTTTCCAGAATCCCTCTGACCTCGTGGGCATCCTGTTTCTCCGGTTTTCCCCACACGCAACGCCCTGTCAGCCTTCGGACATATGGATCGACTTTGACTTCTCCATCAATCTCATAATTATACTCATAATCTGTTCCATCCAGCCCCGTCAAGGTAATCGCATGTATCTCTCCCAGTACAGCCTCCATGTCATAACTGATACATGGGCGCATTTCACCTGCCCGGTATAATAACAATCTGCACGTTCCACCTTTTGGGACCGCCACTGAGAAATTCCAGTAATCCTTCGTTGTCGTAACTCCCAATGGCAACGGCCATCCCCTGCTCTTCTTCATGTCTTATCCTCTCTTTGTCTTACTGCCAGCCATCTGTACCGTACATATCTACATTGTCTCTGTTGATCATAAAGACATCCTCATACACTTCTTTTTCGTACTCTTCATCATTCAAGACCTGAACCGCTGTAAGCGACGCCTGTTTTCCCATATTGATCGGGGACTGGGCCGCCGTTCCGGCAATCTGGTTTTCCGGTTTCTTTAATTCTTTCTTGATATCCGGAGAACCGTCCACACCATAAATGATCACATTATCCAGTTCAGCTACGTTAACCGCTGCCTTAGCGGCAACTGCCAATTGGTCATTTCCACACATGATCGCGCTGATATCCGGATGCTCCTCCAAAATCTTCTGAGCAGCTTCAAGCGCTAATTCAAATTCTCCCTTTGTATCCATCCGCTCTACCACTTCAAACCCATTTTCTGCCTGCGCGATTGCTTCTTCAAAGCCTGTGATACGGTCATTGATTGAATTCTGTGTCGGACATTCTAAAATTGCAATTTTCCCGCCATCTGGGCATTTTGTGATCAGATCTTCCCCGCAAATATATCCTGCCTTCTGATTATCCGAGCCGATATAAGCGTCTACATATTCCATCTCTTTCACTTGAGTATCCACATTGATGATCTTAACTCCCGCTTTCTTAAGCGCCTGAAGAGATGGGGTAATCTTCTCCCAATCGACCGGACTTAAAATGATCGCTTCAATTCCTTCATCGATCATTTCCTGAATCTGTGTCTCCTGAAGCTTCGAATCCGTCTCCGGGTTCTTCGTGATCATCCGGTAGCCGGCTTTCTCTAACTCTGCTTTTGCAGCACTCTCCAATGTTATAAAATAGGGATTTTCCATATCGATCACAGAGAAACCGATCAAATGCTCCTGGGTTTCTTCCGTATTAGTATTAGTTTCATCTTCATTCTCTTCTGCCTGAGCATTATCTTCCGGTGCTCCTACGTTTTTCTTACACGCCGTCATTCCAATCATAGAGATGATTAGAATGAACGCCATTATAAAACCTTTTTTCTTAAACATTCGAATTCCTCCCTTATGCATACAACCTGCATATACATCTACATATTACAACATTTTTATGTTTTTGGCTACTACATCCTTGCTTTTTCACCTCTCCTTTGGTACAGTTAAGCTATCTTAACGAAAAGGAGAATATACAAATGAGCGAACAGAATATGAATCCAGAAGAGGAAGTTGTTACTGTAACACTTACCTTAGACAATGATGAAGTTGTAGAATGCGCGGTACTTACCGTTTATACCGCAAATGACAAAGAATACATCGCCCTGCTTCCACTGAACGAAGAGGGCGAAAGCGAAGACGGTGACGTTTATCTCTACCGCTATGAAGAAGTAGACGGCGAACCGACACTCTCTAACATTGAAGATGATGATGAGTACGAGGTTGCAGCTGACGCTTTTGACGAGTGGATGGATGAACAGGAATTTGAAGAATTATAAATTTTGAAATAATTCACCCACAAAACGGGAGGGACTTTGTTCTCTTCCGTTTTTTTCTTTTACATAGCTGATCACAAGACGGTTTTTTGCCCTTGTCATTGCCACATAAAATAATCTTCTTTCTTCTTCCTCTCCTTGCTCTGCCAGTGCTTTTTTATACGGAATAATTCCTTCATTTGCCCCGAGGATAAATACCGTATCAAATTCCAGACCTTTTGCTCCGTGCATTGTAAGGAGGCTTACGCCTTCTTTTGCATCGGGATTCCGGCGCTTCTTTTCTGCCAGCTTTTCCCGGTAAGAGTCAACATGTCGGAACCATTCCTCCAGAGATTTCATCCCCTTGGAGCGCTCTTGTATCTCATCCAACACTTCCTTAAGTTCTGCCGGATCAAGTCCCCTGTACGCAGCATAATCCTTGAGATATTCGTCATATCCCACACTTTTCCGCAAATACTGGATTGCAGTATACGGCGTCTTATTACGGATCATTTTCATATCCCATTCCCACTGATCAATCCGGTCCTGCATCCACTTCTTATCACAATAAAAATTCCGAAGGCTTTCATAGCTTACGGTTCCTTCGCTCATACTGTCTCGGCCGATAAAGCGATTCGGTTTGTTTGCCACCTGCAGAAAACATTTACGGTCGCACTGTCCAAGTGCCAAATGGAAATAAGCCTCGATATCCTGTCCTACTGCATGATCGTAGAGATTATTCAAATGCTCCTTCATCTGAAACGGCAACTGTTCTTCCAGAAGCGTTTCTGCCAGAATACCGGCATCGGACGCAGTCCGGTAAAGCACTGCAATATCCTCTGCTTCTATCCCGTCCTTCATGATTTTTTTAATCTGTTCGGTAATATACCGGCTCTCCTCTGCCGGATCTTTAACTTCCTGCACATGGATCACCTGCTCCGCTTTCCTTCCGGCACGGATAGACTTCTTATAACGTCGCTTATTATGTTCAATCACTCTTAACGCACCATTTACAATATGAGCGGTGGAACGATAATTCACGTCAAGAAGAACCTGTTTTGCTTCCTTATAATCTCTTGGAAACTCCATCATAATTCCCGGTCTTGCCCCGCGGAATCCGTAAATAGACTGATCGTCATCCCCTACCACAAAAAGATTGTTAGCCGGAGCTGCCAGCATTTTCACCACATCGTATTGCACTTGGTTAATATCCTGAAATTCATCCACCAGAATATACGTATATCGCTGCTGCCACTTTGCCAATATATCCGGCCGCTGTTCAAACAACTGATAACAGCATAAGAGCATATCTTCAAAGTCCAGCTTGCGAATCGTTCGTTTCTTTTCTTCATATCGTTCATAGACTTCCCGAAATCGAAAGACACCATACCGTTTTGACTCATATAAGTCCGGTTCCAGTCGGTTATTTTTCACGTTCGCAATCTCTTCTAACAATCCCTGAAGAAAATCTTCTTCACGCAAAAGATCTTCATCTTCTCCCCAGTCAGTCTCTTCTGCTGCCTCTTTTACAAGCGCACTCTTTTCCTCGTCAAGAAGGAGATTATCCTGACCGATCCGGTAGGCCCATTTTAAAATCCCATAGAAGATCCCGTGAAAGGTACCAAAGGTTACCGGAAGCTGTTGATTTCCCATGACACGATAAAACCGCTGCCGCATCTCTGCCGCCGCATATTTTGTAAAGGTAATGACCAGAATTTCTTCTGGTCTTACCTTATATTCTTTGATCAAATATTCAATTCTCTTTGCAATGGTAAGCGTTTTCCCGGAACCGGGACCGGCAAGGACCATGCACGGTCCTTGATAATGAGCAACTGCTTCTTTTTGAGCATGATTTAAACTCATAGATACCCCTTACTTTATCTTACTTTTCAAGCATTTCAATTCCTTTTTTGATTCTGGCAATGGACTCTTCTTTTCCGAGGATCTCCATGATCTCGGTTGCGCCGCCCGGAGTATTCTGTTTACCGGAAACTGCGGTTCTCACCGGCCACATAACAAATCCGGTCTTCACGCCCTTCTCATCCACATAACCTTTCAGAAGCGCAAATAACCCGTCGTTGCTGAAGTCTTCCTGTGCCTCTAAAAGCGGCAGAACTTCGCGCAGGACTTCCAGAGAATTTTCTTCATTTGTCTTCATTTTCTTATGACAATACATTGCTGTATCATATGCTGGAAGTTCTTCGAAGAAATCAATCTGTTCTCTGATATCCGGGAAAATCTCAATTCTGGTCTTTACAAGATTTGCAATCTTATGAAGGTCGCAGTCCTTCGTCACAACTTCCTGAATATATGGTTTCGCCATCTCATAGAATTTCTCTTCATCCATGGCTTTTAAGTATTCTCCGTTCATCCATTTCAGCTTTGTAATGTCGAAAACTGCCGGAGACTTACTCATATGATGATAATCGAATTCTTTTACCAGCTCTTCCAGTGAGAAAATCTCCTGATTGCCGGACGGACACCATCCGAGAAGCGCCACATAGTTCACTACTGCCTCTGTCACGAAGCCCTGATCAATAAGATCTTCATAAGAAGAGTGTCCGCAACGTTTGCTGAGTTTCTTGTGGTTCTCGTCTGTAATCAACGGGCAGTGTACATAAGTCGGAATCTCCCATCCAAATGCTTCATAGATCTTATTATATTTCGGCGCAGAAGACAGATACTCATTTCCTCTTACCACATGTGTAATTCCCATCAAATGGTCATCAATAACATTTGCGAAATTATAGGTCGGATATCCGTCGGATTTAATCAGGATCAGATCCTCAAGCTCTGCATTTGGCACAGTGATATCACCGTAAATGTCATCCTGGAACGTTGTTGTTCCTTCTGTCGGCATATTAAAGCGGATTACGTAAGGTTTTCCTGCGTCCAGATTTGCCTGCACTTCCTCTTTGCTAAGTCCCAGACAGTGCTTATCGTATACAACAATCTCTGTACTTCCTTCTCCTGCCACACTGCTCTTTAAAGACTCCAGACGCTCTTTATCACAGAAACAGTAATAAGCATCTCCCTGTTCAATAAGCTGTTTTGCATATTTCAGATACAAACCGGACGCATTTCTCTCACTCTGGACATAAGGTCCGACGCCTCCGTCTTTGTCCGGTCCTTCATCATGTACAAGCCCTGTCTCTTCCAGTGTATGATAAATAATCTCAAGCGCGCCTTCTACAAAACGCTCCTGATCGGTGTCCTCGATACGAAGCACAAAATCTCCATCCTCGTGCTTTGCGATCAAATATGCATACAACGCTGTTCTTAAATTTCCCACATGCATTCTTCCTGTTGGGCTTGGTGCAAATCTTGTTCTTACTTTACTCATCTTTCTTTTCTCCTTATATTCTGTATTTTCTTTATTCTATATTTTCTATATTTTCTCTGCTCCCAGTATCGGATCTGGAACACTTCCCTTGGAATTGCAAGTACCACTGCGATTCCAAGGACAATACCAAATGCAATCTTAAGTGCTTCCAGTCCTTCCTGCGCCGCTTTTCCCATTTCACTTGTCACAAGATAGTATACGGTATAATAAACCCTTGCTCCCGGAACAAGCGGGAAAATGCCTGATACAAGAAAAATCGTGATCGGACATTTCATACGCACCGTAAGAAGTCTGGACATTAATACAACAACCAACGCTGCAAAAAAAGACGCCACTGCTGAAGAAAGCGGGGTTCCGTTTTTTACTAAAAGAAACGCCAACCACCCCATTGTTCCTGTAAATCCACAACTGAGATAATACCGTTTGGGCACATTATATAACACGGAATAGCCAACCGTTCCTATGAAGGCACAAAAAAGATTTGCCGTCATCTCATAGATCATAACATTACCCCTCCTAACAGATTGTGGTAAACGCTGAATGTGATACCGACACCAACCGCAATATATACGAATACAAGCAGTGCATCAATCATACGTACCGTTCCGGATAAAAAGTCATTGTCCGCAATCTCACGGATAGCATTGACAAACGGAAGTCCCGGAACAAGTGGCATGATCGATCCCGCGATCATTCCATTCATATGAAGCGTTCCTGCCGGTGCAAGCTGCTGAATGATAATTGCCAGCACTGTGATGATGATGCCGCCCACAAGATTCAGAACGATTTTGGACATATTAAGCTTCTTGGCAAGCAAAACCCACATGTAAAGCAGGCATCCGATTCCAACCGCCGCAAGACTTTCCAAAGGGGTAGCCCCAAGAATGAAACCAAAGCCTCCGCTTCCGAGTCCTGCGCCAAGAATCTGATAATAATTTTTCGCCACAGGCATCTGATCGATTTCTTCTAACTTTGCCTCTGCTTCCTCAATTGTTACCTTTCCGGACGAAATATCTCTGGACAATGCATTTACTTCCGCTACAGCTGTTAAATTCGTACTGGATAGCGGAATATTTTTCACCTTCGTATATACTTCTTCTCCATTTTGCACGCTGAAAAAGATACCGTGGCTCAAGGCAAATATCTCCACCTTCTCCACATGGAATCTCTGGCAGATTCTCGTCATAGTCTCTTCTACACGGAAGATTTCACCACCATTTTTAAGAAGTATCCTCCCCGCTTCCAGCGCAACGTCCGCCACCTTCTTCACATCAATATCCGACTGAAGCTTCTTCTTTAAGTAGATCATATCCATCAATTGTTTTCCTTCTTCATAGATAGGTTCACGATAATGATCCACAAAGAAATCAGCTACAATATGCGACACCGAAAATCCACACTTTTCATAGAAGCCCACAGTATTCTTCGAATTGCCTGTTCCCACGAATATCGTCTGAAACCGGCTGCTGTAATGTTCACACACATAATGAATCATATGTGTGCCATAACCTTTTCCTCTTTCGCCTTCAATGGTTGCTATATTTTTAATCTCACATGCGCGGTCATTTAGTCTGACTACCGCACATACCGTCTTAATAACTCCTTCTTCACTCAAAACAAACAAGTCGCTTTGGTGGAGATATTTTAAAATCATATCTTCCTGAGGGTCTGCAAGAAGCAGAATATCCATGTACTTTTCACGGTCTTCTGTAATTATATTAATTCTCATGTCGAACTCCCCGCTTTTTTAGTCCCATCCATTATAGCACCACTTGTAGGAAAATTGTAGTATCTTTTTCATTTGACCATAATTTACTGATTTTCGGGGCATCGATGTTGTCTTTTATTTCGATCATTATTTCACTAAATGATCTCCATCTTTCATATATAATTCTCCATTTACACTATAGTACACCGGATTGTTCGGCGCTACTTCAATATAGATCAGATTCGTAAGATTCTCAAAAGCTTCCGGTGCGATATAGGTAATATTTGCCGGAATATAAATCTCTTCTACCATTTGAGCCAGTTTATCAAAAGCATGAGCCTCCACTCCTGTACACGAACCATCTGAAGGAAGCAGCAACAATCCATCGGATACCAGCTCCGGTCCGCAGTCTATCAAATAACCGCGATCAGATAACATATATGTTTCTGTCTTCCATCCGGCATATAAAGTGAGTTTGCGCTTTTCTCCTTCTGCTCTGTCAAATGGTATCGTACACGCCACATCCACATACCATCCAGCGAAAATCTTTCCTTCATATGTTGGCACAGCCAGATCATTTTCTGTAAAAGAATCTGCGTCAAATGAATACGAAGCAGCTGCCGGAAGCCCTCCATTTCCATAACAGGTAACCTCCCACAAGATCGGTGCTTCCGCCTCTTCTGTCACTGTATTATTGGGAGAAACAGTTGTTGCATCGGTCGAAGACGGCGTCACCGTGTCACTAAATTTACTCACCGTATTTTCTCTTTCATTCATTTCTGTCTGCACATTTGGCACGATCATAGGATCAGGAACAAGTACCGTTCCAATTCTACCTGCCTTTGTCTCCACCCTTGCAAACGGATATAGCACTTTCTCTTTCAACACTTTTCCTTCATTAGCAAATACATCTTCCCCTGCTGTAACGGATAATACTTGCGCAACATTTTCTGACTTGTCTGTTACCGTAAATTTTTCTGCTGACACTGCTAACATATGCACTAACACAATAAGTAATATTCCAGACAGACATTTTCGTCCATACTCTCTCAAATTTATTACCGGAACAAATAATCTCAAAGTACCTTCCATATTTTACCACCTCGCTAAATTTCTTTTTTCATTATAATACTTCGAGAGGCAGAAAAAAGTGGCATCTTGGAACATATCCAAAACGCCACTTTTTTATCATTCCGGTTTCAATTAATTGATATAACCAGCTTTCTTCAATTCTTCCTCTGCCTTTGCAAGATTTGCATCTGACACACGGATGATCGGACCGGTACAGCCCATTCCGCTTTCAGCATAAATATTGATCTTCCAAAGAGCTTTTACTGCATCCTCAAGATCCATAACCTCGATTCCAGGAATCTGTGCTGTTACAATCTCCTTTGGAGGTTCTTTTACATCTTCCTCTGCTGCTGCAGGTTTTGATGCCGCCTTTACTCCATTTAAAATTGCTTCAAATCCAGCCTTCTTCACTGCTGCAAATTCTGCTTTCGCAACTTCAAAGACTTTTCCTCTTACGAGCTGTGCTGCGTAACGGATTGCATTTGCAATAACCGGAGCGCCGCTGGCTCTTGATACGATCATCACAAGCTGCTCATAGCCTTCGCCGATTCCAGGACCATAACCATAGCCTGTTGCTTCAAAGCTTCCTCCTGTGTTTGAAGAAGAGAGCATCTTCACAAGGATGTTTCCTGTCAGAGAATCTGTAACCATGATATCAGGAGATGCCTGAAGCACGTCGTTTCCTCTCATAACACATCCACCGTCTGCTCTTCCAGACTCTGCAAATGCGATATCATATCCTTGATCCTTTAACTGTTTTAATGCTTTTTCTGTCTGACGGGCACCGTCTACATTCAGGATACCAACTGTCGGATTCGCATTTCCGCATGCCTTTGCAGTAATAATACCATAAACTGCATTCTTGATCATACCTTCAATACGATCGGTGCTAGATGTTCCTGTTGTGTTAGCAATATACATTTCTTTTCCCTGTGCCGGTGTTACACAGCGTCCTACGGTAGATACTCCGATTGGGAATGGGAAATGCATGGTTACTGCCGCGTCAACTTCTTTATTTTTCAGCATTTCTTCCATCTTATCGTGACCTTCCTCATCGTTAGCCACTTTGACAGTTGTCACGCCTTCCGCCTCTAAAGTACCGATATAATATACATCGATACCGTCTCTTGCAGCTGCTACCGCCGCTGCCATGGAGTTTTCTTCTCCATGTTCACTGCCCATACCGGTAAGTGCGATCTTAGGTCTTTTTCCGAAGTTTCCCGTCTCAAGGCCCTGCGCCATCTCCATAAAGGTATCGGCAATCATTTTTTCAATATTATTTGCCATTGTTAACACCCCTTACTCTGCTATCAGGGAAGCAGCGAAATCTTTCATAGCTTTTGCGATGAGTCCTTTTACTTCTTCCTCAGATACGCCGGCTGCTGCTTCTGCTTCTGCCTTTGTATTTGCCTGAATTACAAAAGATACACCGTCAAATAAGTTTGTCATACGTCCAAGGAACAAGCTTCCTTTTCCGATGATCATTGCTTTATTGATCTTTCCTGCAAGGATATCTTCTCTTGCAAATCCAATGTATGGTACACCTGATGGAATATGTCCCTGAGTCGGAGCCCATCCTGTAAGTCCATGATTTGTTGTAAAGCTTGCAAGTTCTTTTCTGTCAAGCTCACCACGTTTTACAGCCAGTGCTGCAATCATCTTGTAATTTGCCATCGGAACATCACCTGCTCCTGCCGGTTTTGTAATATCCGGGTTTTGCATCTCCGGCGAGAATTTGTCGATATCTGTAATCTTAAGTCCGGCTCTCTCTAATGGATCAGCTACAAGACTTCCGATTACGTTCTGCGGAGCACTTCCTGTTCCCACTGTATGACGACCAAGGATATCAAGGTTGATCTCTGGATTTTCTCCATCATTTTCTGCTACGATCACACAGAATCCAGCCAGACAATCCTCTAAGATTGGAAGACCTTTTTTTACATGATCTTTACCGTTCATACCGAGTTTTGCTGTACATCCGCCGGCTGTTACTGCTACGCATTTGTATGCTCCTGATTTTACAAGAGCTGCTGCTTCAATAAGTGCATGGGATGGTCCTGCACAGAAACCACGAGAGTCAGATCCGGTTGCATTGTTGAGCATTGCGATCTCTGCTGCTGCTTTTGCAAAGTTACCGCCTCCACGCTGGTTCATATCGCCACATGCTTCCTCAGCACAGTCGATTACATATTCTACATCATCTTTACTGATTCCTGCATTTTTTACACCGTATAACAGTGCAAGTACGCTGGATGCTTTACTCATCAGGTTCTCATGCATTACATGTGCAGATAAGTTCACATCAATATCATGAGCTCTCTTCACACATCCTACTAATTTTCCTGCAATATAGAGACCTTCTGCATGCTCTTCATTTACTGCTGCTTCTACAACAGCAACTTCTACACCTTCATGGATTCTCTCTACGATATCTTCTGTGATGATCGGATCAGCCGCAAGTGCGTCTTTGTGTGCTGCAACAAATTCTTTGTCGAGCATAACAACTTCAAACTGATCACAAGCCTGAACGAGAAGAAGAAATTCTTCCTCTGGCATGATCTCACCGTATTTTCCGTATCTCTCTGCTCCGTCTTTTACTTTGTCATAATATGGGAATTCCACTTCTGCAAGTTCTTCTGGAGTTGCATTTCCGATATATACCTGGTTTGGCCAGTAATTTACACAATCCTCGTAAGAACGAAGATGACTTTCTAATTCTTTGAGATACTCAGACTCTGGATTTACGATTCTTTCTGTTGTCTGAGTTGTTCCATTATATACTACCATCTGTGGTGTATGTGCAAGTACATAACTTGCCCCTTTAATTACACTGTTCATTGGTTTTGTCCACCTTTCTTATTTTTCAACCACTTTATTCTTTTACATGTCGAAAGCGTGAAATGAACTTAAAGCAGTCTATCGGACTGTTTTAACGCATGTATAGTAACAAAAAGAGGAACAGTCCCCTATATGGGAACATACTGGGTCTGCCCCTCTTCATATCACATGAAATGATTATACCTGCTCTCTGATAGCTGTCATCTCGGAAACGATGTCATCTACATCAAGAACCATTTCCATCATGCTTACCTGCTCATCATAAACTGCTTCGTCGAATTCTTCTTTCATCTCTGGTTCACATACGTGATATACCGCGAGTCCAAGCTGGACCCCTGTCAATGGACCTGCGAAAGTAGGATCGCCTAAAGTAACAGTCTCAGCTGCAAGACCTGCAGCCTCACCTTCTGCTGCTCCAAGAACTACTACTAAGTTCTCTGCACCATATTCTTCAGCGAATTCTTTTACTCTCTTCTGGTTTTCCAGATCCATTGCGCCTGCGCTCGTTCAGACGAAACATTCCGTAGATGAAAATACGATTTCAGCACCAGCAGTTTTTACGCACTCAGCGATAGCTGGTCCCGGAATTCCATCACGGTCTCCGATAATTATTGCTTTTTTGCCTTCTAAAATAGCCATAATTACGCTTTCTCCTTTCTTAAATTATACAAAAAATAAAGTTGTTATCTATGATTTAGAAACCATCTCTATATTAGATGTATTTCTTAATCATCGCCTCAATTGCCTCTTCTGTGCAATCTTCTTTTACGAGTTCTTCTACTTTAGCTCCATCTTTGTAGATAGCCATTACCGGAAGTCCAAGAACTTTCTCTTTGATTGCAAGACGGCGTGCTTTTGTTGTGTTCAGAGATGTGAATTTTAATTTATCTCCGTATGTATCAGCGAATGCGTGTACTTTTGGCATTAATGCCTGACATGGTACACATCCGTCACCGTAGAAGTCTACGAATACATAGCCTTCTGCTTTTAACACTTCGTCTTCAAAGTTTGTTTTATCTAAATCTAACATCGTAATGTTCCTCCTTATGATTTGTTCCATATAAACTTGTCGCACGGCAAGCTCCAGATTGTTGCTGCGCAACTACACTCTGCTATCGCAGAGTAATCTCTCGCTCTTGGGCTGGTCAGTTTTAGAAGTAGTCAGACATGCTTCTTTCTACTTGAACTGCTGCGATTGCTCCGTCAGCTGCTGCGGTTACTACCTGTCTTAAGCTCTTAATACGAACGTCTCCTGCTGCGTATACACCCGGGATATTTGTGTGCATATCATCATCTGTCTTGATGTATCCGCGTTCATCCATATCGATAATTCCCTCGAATGGTTTGCTGTTTGGAATCGTTCCGATAAATCCGAACACACCGAACATTCCGTCTTCTTCATCAGCCTCTACAGTTGTAACTTCACCTGTTTTCACGTTCTTAACTTTCATCCACTGAAGGATATCGTCTCCTCCAACTTCTTCTACTACAGAATCCCACATGAATTCGATCTTGTCGTTCTTAAATGCTTTCTCCTGAATAGATTTTGCCGCGCGAAGTTCGTTACGTCTGTGAATGATTGTAACTTTTCTTGCAAATTTTGTAAGGTACATAGCTTCCTCAACAGCAGAATCTCCGCCGCCTACTACATACACTTCGAAATCTTCGAAGAAGTTTGCATCACAAGTTGCACAGTAAGATACTCCTTTACCTGTGAACTCTGCTTCTCCCTTACATCCGATCGGTCTTGAATGAGCACCAGTAGCAATGATCACGTTTCTTGCCTGATACTCTGCTTTTGCACTCTTTAACACTTTCACTTCTCCCTCAAGAGATACTTCTGTGATTGTGTCAGATACACGCTCTGCTCCAAACTTCTCAGCCTGTGCAGTCATTCTTGCGATAAGAGAAGGACCTGATTCTCCCTCAACGATCTGTCCAGGATAGTTCTCGATCTCATCTGTGATCGCAATCTGTCCGCCGTCCTGACCTTTTTCAAGGATCAGCACAGACAAACGGCTTCTACCTGCATACAGTCCTGCCGCTAAACCGGCAGGACCTGCACCCAGGACGATAACATCATAAATCTTGCTCACTTCTGTTATGCCTCCTTTGTTTGTGATTACTTTGCGCCATTTTTTCCGCAAAGCCTCACTCATATTCTACTTTTACTTTACTCAAAAATAGTCTGACCGTCAACCTCAGTTGTCAAGGCGTGCAATGCCTTCTCAACAATACGACGGCGAAGTGCCTTTTCCTCGGCTTTATCCAATGCCGGATTTCCGAGAGGATGTGGAATAGCGATTGCCGGAACAATTCTGTTAGCTCCAACAGTCATAGAAATCGGAGTTACTGTACATACATGTACAACAGGGATTCCTGCTCTCTCAATTTCTTTTACCATCGTTGCACCGCAACGAGTACAGGTTCCTCAAGTAGAAGTGAGGATAACAGCGTCTACTCCGTCAGCTTTCAGCTTCTGAGAAAATTCATCTGCGAATGCTTTTGCAGATGCAACAGCTGTACCATTTCCTGTTGTTGTATAGAATAAGTGATGTAACTCACCGATCACTCCCTCTTTCTCCATATCACGAAGAACGTCTACAGGAAGGACACGGTCAGCGTCTTCATTTGCATATACCGGGTCGTATCCGCCATGAGCTGTCTCATAGGTCTCTTCTGTCAGATCCATAACACCGGCGATGTCATACTCGCCATAGTGAGAAGCACTTGAACTCTCGATGTGATCCGGATTTCCCTTTGGAACGATACCACCGGATGTTACAAGAGCAATCTTAGCATGTGCAAGGTCTTTAACTGCCGGATTTGGCTCAACTCTGTCAAAATCAGGCATTGGGAACTCTGTTACAAACGGTTTGTCTGCCAGTTTTTTAAGAAGCATATCTACCGCTCTCTTAGAACCTCTTTCTTTCTCGAAGAAGTTTACACGAACACCATTTGGCATATATCCTTCTTCTGCAGAAGCACCGATTGGCTCTCCCTTACCAAGTTTTACAGCTAAAGGAGCCATTTTCTTCACTGCATCTCTCATGCCGGCTGCACTGTTCTTTGTAGAAACCATGTATACCTGGTTCTTGAACATATCAGCACCCGGGTTCTCTACATACATACCTGTAAGAGATGGGATTCCAAGTTCTTCCTGAACTGCTGCTGCGATTGTACCACAAGCAACACCGTAACGACCTGCGTTAAATGCCGGTCCTGCGATAAATACATCCGGAGCCTGCTCTTTTACCATAGCAAGAATCTCAGCTTTTGCGCTCTCCAGATTCTCATTGAAATAAGAGTCACCACAAATGATTGTTGCGATGATCTCTGCATCGTCTTTAAAATTCTGTGTCAGTGCCATACCCGGTCCAACGATTTCGCCTACACGAAGCTCTACCGGATAATCTGCTTTTTCTTCTCCACCAATCTGAGCAAAGAACTGATTGATGTAATGAACAACTTTTAATTTAGCCATTATTTAATCCTCCATTCCTTATCTTGCACTCAGCTTATTGAAACCTGTTTCATTTGTTGCGCCTGTTAATACCTGAAGCTCAACCTCAAGAGATCCGTCTTCGCGAAGTGTCTCTTCACTTGCACCTGCGATCTTTGTTACATAGTCCAGTGTTCCAATTACTTTGTCGAGTTTCGGCAGGATAATTACCTGGTTTGCATTTCCGCCTGTTACTACTGCATCTGCTGCTGCATCTGCGTCAGCAAGTGACTGAGATTTTCCGTCACGTCCTGCATACTCATCTGTGATGATAACAGTCTTAACGCCTTCTGCCTCGATCTTCTTACAGTTCATGATAAGGTCTGTATCCGGATTACCGAATCCTTCCTGAGATACGATAACTCCATCAAGATCTAACAATTTACAAAGCTTTGCTGTCCAGTCAGAAGAACGCTGTTTATCAGCAAGATATACGTTCTCATTTGTGATGATCTGACATACAAAGTTGATTGTTTTTCCATGCTCTTCAAACAAGTCATGTACAACCGGGTTGTTAAGGTGTACATATGTTGGGTTTTTATCACATGCAGATACACAGTTACCGGATACGATTGCTCCGTCCATGATCTCTGTTGGATTTAAAATTGTAGGAACGATCTTCTTAGCGTCAACGCCGTATACATATGTATCATGAAGAAGTCCCTGGCTCTGAAGCATCTGTACATAAGCGACTCTCGGAAGGTTCGGATACTTCTCAAATCCTTCTTTAATTGTGCATGTCTCATATACTTTTGTCTCATCCGGTGTAAGATTACGTGCTAATTCACCGATGTAAGCTGCAACTCTGAATCCTGCGAAACGAACTGCCTTCTCATAATCATGCTGTTTGATACCCTCAACCGGCTCACATACCATAACTAAGTTCAATGTCTTAGAGAATGGTGTGTAATCAGCTCCAGGACCTGTCATATCAATGATACCTTCCTGGAATCCAACGATCTTACCTGCTGTTACAACAGCCATTCCTTTTAATGCGTAAGTTTTACCTTCACCTACTGTATCAACTTTAGAGATAACGCCCGGGAAGATTCCCCCTCTTCCCTCAACTTTTACTCGTGGTTCAATAACGTCTTTTACCGGTGTGATTCTCACAGACTCTCCCGGTTTTGCAATGTCAAATGATGCGCTCTTAATCTTCTCGTCCTCAAGAGCTACTGCCTTAACGGCCTCCTCGGATACATACAGGATTCCGTCTTCGATCTTAGACTCAGATGCGAACTGAATATCCTTAATGTAAATGTGTCCCATTTCTAATCTCACTTTAAGTTCCCTCCTTCAAAAGAATCATTTTATTGTGTAAGCTTAAGCGCTTTTACAACCATTTTTAAAACCTACATTGCATCTGCTGATGCCAATCCGCTCTCTAACAGCGTCCAGTCGATCAATTGAAAATCTTCAATAGCACGTTTTTCATATTTCCCTGTTCTATCTTGAAATTTATGACATGCTGCAATTGCATTTTCAACGATAGCCAGACCATCTGCACTGACCGCCCCCTTGTCTTTGGAAATCAATACGGATTTGTAAGGTGTCTCATTCGGCTTGACACTTCCGGACAACGGATGTGTCAAAAGCATATGTCCTTGATGAATTCTGTCTCGCAGTTCTACAAGCAGACCTTCAAAAGTTGTCTCCTTATAGATCATCTCACGTGTTGTATGAAGTTTTTCCCATACCAGTGGATTGTTGGTCACAACAATGTACTTTCCCCGATTCATATGTACCATTTCTCCTTTGCCATAAAAAAAGGACGTCTTAAACACAATCATGTGCGTAAGTCGTCCTTTCTGTCTTTTGCCCTGATAATCACATCTAGTTAATCTAGCCATATCATACAGCACAAGATTCAGAATGCGGTCCGTTTCCTCGTCCTTTTGCCTGAAAGTTTCACATCACGCACACTCACTTTTACGCTCCGCTTGCCTCTTCGGCGACCGAACAACGCTTCGGTTCTCTCTTAGGAAACATCTTCCCACCATCAAGTTTTATAGACATTTCGAATAAATCTTATTGCCTGTTTCTATAATAACTTATTGTGAAATATTTTTCAACAGCTTCAAAACAATCTCAAAGATTTAGTTGATATGCACAATTTCTTTTCTGTCTTTTTGTGCAAGATTACTTGCTCTTGTTTTTGAAGTTTTTGAAATAATCATCATGCACTTTCTTAATCGTTCCACTTAAGAAGATCAGTCCGATAAAGTTCGGAATTACCATCATAGAGTTGAAACAGTCTGCCATGTTCCATACAAGGTCAACCTGTGCAAGTGATCCAAGCACAACGCAGATACATACGAGTACAGAATAGATCTTCACCGCTTTTGGTCCAAACAGGTATTTTACATTTGCCTGGCCAAAGAAATACCATCCTACGATCGTGGAGAAAGCGAAGAAGAACATACATATTGCAATAAAGATTGCTCCACCCTTTCCATATAATGTAGAGAACGCATACTGACTGAGTTCTGCTCCCGTAAGTCCTGTAGGAATCGATTTTGTAGTAATAATTACAAGCGCTGTCATTGTTAATACGATAAAAGTGTCGATAAATACACCAATCATAGCAACAAATCCCTGTTCTACCGGATGATTTACCTTAGCAACTGCGTGCGCATGAGGAGTAGAACCCATTCCGGCTTCATTAGAGAACAGACCTCTTGCAACACCTTTTGTAAGAGCAAGTTTTACAGTAGCACCGACTGCGCCACCTGTAATTGCAGATGGATTGAATGCTCCCACAAAAATTGCATGGAATGCATAAGGAATATTTTTAAAGTTATAGAAAATAACGATCAAAGCTCCTGCAATATATAATGCCGCCATTAAAGGAACGATTGTCTCAGTTACTTTCGCGATACGTTTCATACCTCCTGTAAATACAAAGAGTGAAATCACCGCTACGACCACACCCATAACAGGCTGTGGGATTCCGAATGCTGTATGGAAAGATGCTGCGATAGAGTTAGACTGTACTGCATTTCCCATAAATCCAAGTGCGAAAATAATCAGAACCGCAAAAAGTCCTGCAAGGAATTTACCGAAGCCACCTTTGAATGCTGCGCGGATATAATATACAGGTCCTCCCGTCACTTCTCCGTCTGCTCCCACTTGTTTGTATTTCTGTGCCATCAATGCCTCTGCATAAATGGTTGCCATTCCTAAAAATGCTGCCAGCCACATCCAGAAGATTGCTCCCGGTCCTCCCACTGCAATTGCCGTTGCCGCGCCTGCAATATTACCGGTTCCAACCTGCGCCGCAATTGCTGTTGCCAGTGCCTGGAAAGAAGACATTCCGTCTGCTCCTGCTTCGCCCTTCTTGCTGAACAGTCCGCCAAAGGTTCTTCTCATTCCTTCGCCGAAGCCTCGTATCTGGATGAAACCTAATCTGAATGTAAACCAGATTCCTCCACCAAGCAGTGCGATGATTAAAATGTAGTCTGCCAGATAGTGTTGAATTGTTAAAACTATGTTGTTTAAAGTCTCCACAACACGCCCTCCTTTATAGATTATTTGAATAATGTAATACGTTGTATCTATCATAACATTTCCACTATTTTTACGCAATATTAATAGATTCTTTAGATTATTTTTATCTATTTTCTACAATTTTGCTTTCATACAACAAAAAATGCAAAAAATAGAAATGGCTGAAACCGTTGATTTTCAGCCATTTCTATTTCTTAACTTTTTCTTAACTTTGACATTTTTTCGTCAATATTGCTAATAATTTATCACTGTATTACACGTTAATCTCCGCCTTCACGCCGAGAATCTCTTTGTTTTCCTCCAGCATCGGGCGGATCACGTTATCAAGATAAGCCTTTACCTGAATCGGTGCACGTCCCACATACTTTGCTGGATCCATGGTCGTCTTCAGCTCGTCAAGACTTAAACCAAATGCCGGATCTGCCGCGATCAGTTCCAGAAGGTTATTGTCTAATCCCTTTTCCTTGACGTTGCGGCCTGCCTCCATAGACAATTCGCGGATTCTCTCATGGAGCTCCTGACGGTCTCCCCCTGCTTTTACCGCATCCATCATAATATTCTCTGTTGCCATAAACGGAAGCTCGGACATCAGACGTTTTTCAATCACCTTCGGATATACAACAAGACCATCTACAACATTCAGGCACAAATCTAAGATTCCATCGATAGCAAGAAATCCTTCCGGCACACTCAAGCGCTTATTCGCAGAATCATCCAGTGTTCTCTCGAACCACTGTGTTGCAGATGTGATAGCAGGATTTAACGCATCGAGCATCACATAACGGGACAGCGAAGCAATCCGTTCACTTCTCATAGGGTTTCTCTTATATGCCATAGCCGAAGAGCCAATCTGTGTCTTTTCAAATGGTTCCTCCACCTCTTTCAAATGCTGCAAGAGGCGGATATCATTGGAAAACTTATGCGCACTGGCTGCAATTCCCGCAAGCACATTCAACACTCTTGTATCTACTTTTCTTGAATAAGTCTGTCCGGATACCGGATAACATGCCTGAAATCCCATCTTCCGGGCGATCATCGGATCAATCTTATCAATTGTTTCCTGATCTCCGTCAAAGAGTTCTAAAAAACTTGCCTGCGTACCGGTTGTTCCCTTTGAGCCAAGAAGCTTAAGGCTTCCTCTTACATACTCCAGATCTTCCAGATCCATGAAAAACTCCTGCATCCAAAGGGTTGCTCTCTTACCTACTGTTGTCGGCTGTGCCGGCTGGAAATGAGTAAAGGCAAGTGTCGGAAGTTCTTTGTACTCATCTGCAAATTTTGCAAGTTCAGCAATTACATTTACCAGTTTTGTCTTCACAAGATCCAACGCTTCTGCCATAAGGATCACGTCTGTATTATCTCCCACATAACAAGAGGTTGCTCCCAGATGAATAATTCCCTTTGCTTTCGGACACTGCTGACCATAAGCATATACATGAGACATTACGTCATGGCGGACGATCTTCTCGCGTTCTTTTGCCACTTCATAGTTGATGTCCTCTGCATGTTCTTTCAATTCGTCAATCTGCTCCTGAGTGATGGAAAGTCCCAGTTCCTTCTCAGTCTCAGCAAGCGCGATCCAAAGTTTTCTCCATGTGCGGAACTTCTTGTCCGGCGAAAAGATATACTGCATCTCCTTACTTGCATATCGCTCAGAAAGCGGGCTTTGATATCTGTCGTTTGTCATTTGCTCATTCTCCTACTCAACTTATTCTTGATTTTCTTTATTTACTGTTCGTTTTTGCATGTCTTAGTATAATACAAAGCAGAGGGAAAATCAACATTCCCCCTCTGCTTCTTCCTCTAAACATCATTAATCAATATGAAATTTCCCCAGAAATTCTTTCATTCTGGCATGCTCGGAGCGAAACACCTCTTCCGGTGTTCCCTGTACCGCAATCACTCCGCCATCCATGAAAATAATCTGGTCAGACACATTTCTTGCAAAATTCATTTCATGTGTCACGATCACCATCGTCATATGTTCTGCCGCCAGATCTTTGATGACCTTCAGGATCTCTCCGGTGAGTTCCGGGTCTAACGCAGATGTAGGCTCGTCAAAAAACAGGATATCCGGTTTCATGGCAAGTGCTCTTGCTATAGACACACGCTGCTGCTGACCACCTGACAACTGAAACGGGTAAGCATTTTCCTTATCCTGAAGTCCCATCTTCTTAAGAAGTTCCCTTGCCTCCTTATAAACCTCATCTTTTCCTCTCTTCTGCACACGTATCGGCGCATCTGTAATATTTTTCATCACTGAAAAATGCGGAAAAAGATTAAAGTTCTGAAAGACAAGTCCAAATGTGCCGTCATATAAGATTTCTCCCGCATCCTGTTTCTCCAGACCGGTCGCACACCGAAGGAGCGTTGATTTACCGGAACCGGACGGTCCAATAATGCCAAGTACCTCGCCCCTTTCCACTGTCAAGGAAATATCTTTCAACACTTCGACATCACCAAAACTTTTCTTCACATGTTTTATCTCTAATAAGCTCATGACATCCCCCTAACGATAGTAATTCATTTTCTTCTCCAGACACTCCAAAAGAAATGCCACGATGAAATTAAATACATAATAAAAGATTCCTGCGAACACAAACGGGAGCATCGTCACCTGAGACGCCGCCAGCGCTTTTGCGATGGTGAACATTTCAAGAATTCCGATGGTAAATGCCAGTGATGTGTCTTTTACCAGTGTAATCGTCTCATTTGTCACAGATGGAAGTACTGTCTTGACCACCTGCGGAAGAATGATCCGCATAAAGGTCTGTGATCTGCTATAACCCAAAATCTTTGCAGCCTCATACTGCCCTTTTGGTATAGCTTCAATACCACCTCTGTAGATTTCTGCAAAATATGCCGCATAATTCAAAATAAATCCGACTGCCACCGCAGTATTCTTCCATGTCGGCGTATTCTGAATTCCAAAAATGTAATACGGTCCAAAGTAAATCACCATTAACTGAAGCATCAACGGCGTTCCCCGCATAATCGATATATAAACTTTAAAAATCATGCGGATCAACGGATTCTTCGCCATTCTTCCAAAAGAAACCAAAAGTCCCAAAGGAAGCGAAAATAAAAGCGTCACCGCAAATATGAGCAGCGATACAACCATACCCTCGCTCAATTTACTTAACATGACCGAAATTGTCATAGGTAATTCTCCTTATTTCCCAATTGTTGTAATATCTTCACCGAACCATTTCTCGGAGATCTTTGCCATTGTACCGTCAGCTGCCATTTCTTCCAATGCCTTCTGTACTTGATCGCGCACTGCTTCATTTCCTTTTGCAAAACCGACACCATATTCTTCTGCTGCGATCTCATAGTCTAAGATCTTGAACGCTGCATCTCTCTTCTCAATCTGATAAGACGCTACAACGATATCCATTGCCACTGCGTCTACAGCACCGGATTCCAGATTCATGAAGCCTGTATTGTAATCTGGAACAACCTCAAGATTGCCGAATGTTGCCGCCAGTTCCTGATTGTCATCAAGCGCTGCCTGTGCGGAAGAATCTGTCTGGACATCTACTACTTTCCCTTCCAGATCTTTTTCCGAATCAATTCCGGAATCATCTCTCACAACAAATACCTGTTTATTATCAAGATAAGCATCCGACCATGTATACTCATCTTCTCTTCCGTTCATTGTAAATCCATTCCAGATACAGTCAATTCCGCCGGAACTTAACTCTGCGTCCTTGGAATCCCAAGCAATCGGTTTTGGTTCAAACTTAAGATCCAGTCTGTCGCACACTTCCTGTGCAAGTTCCAGATCAAATCCCGTATACTCTCCGTCATCTCCCACGAATCCCATTGGCGGGAAATCCTGGTCGAATCCTACGGTGAATGTATCTCCTGCCTCTTTAGCAGTGTATTCTTTCTTACTTTCGCTCTTTCCTTCGTCTTTCTTCTCTTCCTTGCCGCCACAGCCGGAAAGAACGGTCGCTGCCATCAATGCAAGGGCGAGTAATAATGCTAATCTTTTCTTCATATTCTTATCCTCCTCGTCTCTTTGCAATCTGCATAGAATATCACTGCGTTGTTTTACCAATTGATTACTTTACCATGCTAAATTGCTATGTAATCATATCATATCTAGCAACACTTGTCAATCCTGCGATATTCCTTTTTCCATATTTCCA
>OFMG01000404.1_pt1 | contig 59392 bp, 60 predicted proteins | sample 1541751 | NCBI WGS metagenome assembly OFMG01 (sample SAMN04209232, study PRJEB22552) | human gut metagenome | biome: gut; material: feces | host: Homo sapiens | place: USA: Oklahoma
ACTTGCTGAATGTATCAAAGTCTACCATTTCCTCAAACAAAGGCTCAATCTTTACTTTAGAAAAATCAATCTTTTCAGACTCAGTTTTTACATTTTTTTCAGGTGCTTCAGAAGCTGTATTATTTACATCATTTTTCTTATTTACACCATCTAAGGATTTCATTGTCGGGAAGAGCAATACGTCACGGATTGCCGCTTCGTCACAGAGAAGCATACACATTCTGTCGATACCGAAACCGATACCACCTGTCGGAGGCATACCGATCTCAAGTGCATTCAAGAAATCTTCGTCTGTTGTGTTCGCCTCTTCGTCTCCCTGTGCAAGAAGTTCTTCCTGTGCTTTGAAACGCTCTCTCTGGTCGATCGGGTCATTTAACTCAGAATATGCATTTGCCATTTCCCATCCATTCATGAAGAACTCAAAACGCTCTACATACTCTGGATTCTCCGGTTTCTTCTTTGTGAGCGGAGAAATCTCGATCGGATGATCTGTTACAAATGTAGGCTGGATCAAATGCTCTTCTGCAAACTCTTCGAAGAACAAGCTTAAGATATCGCCCTTCTTATGTCTCTCTTCATACTCTACATGGTGTTCCTTGGCAAGCTCTCTTGCTTCTTTTAAAGTCTTAACTTCGTTCCAGTCAACACCTGCATATTTCTTAACAGCATCTACCATTGTAATTCTTTCAAATGGTTTACCAAGATCCATTTCCACACCATTATATGTGATAGTTGTTGTTCCGAGAACTTCCTGTGCCACATGGCGATACAGGTTCTCTGTCAGATCCATCATTCCGTTATAATCTGTGTACGCCTGATAAAGCTCCATCAGCGTAAATTCAGGATTATGTCTTGTGTCCAGTCCTTCATTACGGAACACACGTCCAATCTCGTATACTTTCTCAATACCGCCGACAATCAGTCTCTTAAGATACAATTCCAGAGAAATACGAAGCTTAAAGTCTTCACCTAACGCATTAAAATGTGTCTCAAACGGTCTTGCTGCTGCTCCTCCGGCGTTATTTACCAGCATTGGAGTCTCAACCTCCAAGAAGCCCTGTCCGTCCAGATATCTTCTAATAGAGCTTAAAATCTTAGAACGTTTGATAAATGTACTTCTCGCATCCATATTCATGATGAGATCTACATATCTCTGACGGTAACGCATATCTGTATTGGTCAGTCCATGATATTTCTCAGGAAGAATCTGCAGACTCTTGGAAAGAAGTGTTACAGCAGATGCGTGGATGGAAATCTCTCCGGTCTTTGTCTTAAATACTTCACCTTCCAGACCGACAATATCTCCGATATCCAGTTTTTTGAAATCTTTGTATTCTTCCTCTCCGATGCTGTCTCTTGCAACATAAGACTGGATATTTCCACTCTGATCAAGGATATTACAGAAGGAAGCTTTTCCCATTACACGTTTCTGCATGACACGTCCTGCCAGTTTTACGTGCTTTCCTTCCATTTCCTCGTAATTATCTTTTACGTCCTGTGCGTGACAGGTCACATCATATTTTGTAATCTCGAAAGGATTTTTTCCATTGCTCTGTAAATCCGCAAGTTTCTCGCGGCGCACCTTTCTCAACTGATTAACATCCTGTTCCTGTACGTTTTTCTGCTGTTCGCCCATTTTTATCTCCTTTCCCTTTCAGATACATTTCTTATTGAGAACGGCTGATGTCTAATACTTTATATTCCATTACTCCGGCCTGCGTCTCAACCTCTACTACGTCGCCAACTGATTTACCGATCAATGCCTGTCCTACCGGAGACTCATTGGAAATTTTGCCTTCCAGACTGTTCGCCTCTGTAGATCCCACAATCTTGAATTCCATCTCTTCGTCAAATGTAATGTCAAATACTTTTACAGTACATCCTACATTGATCTTATCAAAATCAACTTCATCCTCTACAACGACTTCTGCGTTTTTAAGGATTCCTTCCAGTTCTTCAATTCTAGCCTCAATATCTCTCTGTTCATCTTTTGCCGCATCATACTCTGCGTTCTCTGACAAGTCGCCCTGCTCTCTTGCTTCTTTGATCTTGCCTGCCACTTCTTTTCTTTTTACAACTTTCAGATTTTCAAGTTCATCCTCCAGTGCTTTCAGTCCTGCATAAGTAAGTAATCTTTTCTTTGCTACCATTGCCTATTTGCTCCTTTTTTTCTACTTTCTTTCTCTATCTGAAGCGTGTAGCGCCAGTGTATACTGACGCCAAAATACGCCGAATACACCTACTTTCACAATTTCATTATTATACATAACAAGGCACTCTGTGTCAACCTGTTTTTCTACTTTAAATAAGGAAAAAGCCTTGTCTTACATACTTCTTACATACTGCTTCATTATATGTAAAACAAGACATTTTTATTACCTGCATATTAATTGATTTTTTCGTATAATAGTTCTTCCAATTCCTCATAAGATTCCACTCGGTTAATCTCATCTCTTAGTTTGGAAGACCCTTTCATTCCTTTTGTATACCACGCTACATGTTTACGCATTTCACGGATACCGATATAGTCTCCTTTGTATTCCATGAGAAGCTTGGCATGGCGAAGCATCGTTTCCCGAATCGACTTCGCATCCGGTCTTTCGGGCAAAATCCCCGTCTTCTCATATTCAAGAAGTTCTGAGAATATCCACGGATTTCCCTGTGCGCCTCTGCCGATCATCACTCCGTCACAGCCCGTCTCCTGTCGCATTTTCACAGCAAGTTCACCGCTTGCCACATCCCCGTTTCCAATCACCGGAATCGAGACCGCTTCTTTTACCTTGCGGATAATCTCCCAGTCTGCTTTCCCCGAATAATACTGCTCTCTCGTGCGCCCGTGGACAGCGACTGCCGCACCGCCTGCATCTTCAATGATCTTTGCAATTTCCACCGCATTTACCGACTCATCATTAAAACCCTTACGAATCTTTACCGTTACCGGTTTCTTCGTTGCCTTGGCTGTCTTAGATACAATCTCATACACCCGTTTCGGATCATTCATAAGGGCAGAACCCTCTCCATTTTTCACAATCTTCGGCACCGGGCATCCCATATTAATATCCAGCACTTGAAAAGGAAGCGGCTCGATTTCTTTCGCAATCTCGCTGATCACATCCGGCTCCGATCCGAAGAGCTGCAGCGAAACCGGATACTCCTCCGGATGAATCTTTAGAAGCGCCTTCGTATTTTTATTTTTATATAGCAGCGCCTTAGCGCTGATCATCTCCATACAGAGAAGCCCTGCTCCTTGTTCCTTACAGAGCAGACGGAACGGAAGATCCGTCACTCCCGCCATCGGTGCAAGAATGTACGGGTTGTCAAGTTTCAAGTTTCCTATGTTCATGATACACCTCTTGGGGACGTAGCATTTTTGCAAAATGCTACGTCCCCAGTTAAAATTTTAACGTTTTTTATTTTTCTCAAATATAATCCTAAGTCCTTTTAATGTAAGTTGCGGATCGTACACATCCACTACATCTGTGTCGGATACGATCATTTTCCCTAATCCGCCGGTTGCTACAACTTTCGCGTCTGTGTAGCCTGATTCTTCTTTTAACCTTTTTACAATGTATTCGGTCTGTCCGATCTGGCCGTACAGAAGTCCTCCCTGCATACTGGAGATGGTCTCTTTTGCGAGGATTGATGCTGGTTTTCTAATTTCTATTGCCGGAAGCATATCTGCCTCTCCCCACAATGCCTGTGCGGAAGTACGGATTCCCGGTGCGATCACACCTGCTTCAAAGGTTCCGTCCGGTCCAATGATATCGTAAGTAGTTGCTGTTCCAAAATCCACCACGATCACCGGTCCGCCAAATAAAGTATACGCAGCTACCGCATCTACAATACGGTCTGCGCCCACCTGTCTTGGATTCTCTGTGACAATGCGGATTCCCGTTTTAATGCCGGCAGACACTACCATCGGCTTAATTCCGAAATATTTGATGATCGCACTTCCAAGTGAGTGCATCACATCCGGTACTACGGATGCAATAATCACATCTTGGATATCTTTTCCGGCTACTCCGTGACGTTCCACCAGTTCACGAAGCATAATTCCGTATTCATCGGAAGTGCGTGGCTGTTTTGACTTCATACGAAATGTACCGGACACTTTTTCCCCGTCAAAGATTCCAAGTGTTATATTGGTATTTCCAACATCTATGACTAATAACATATCTTCCTCCTACAGTTCCTCTCCCAAGAAGAACACCTTATAGTATAATTGAAGCGACTGCAGCAGATCCTGTTTGTCCCGCTGAAGCTCTTTGATCTTGAGCTGACTTCCAATCTCGTCAAACATCGGATCAAATTCCTCCGACGTTACTTCAAAACACAGTTCTCCATTTTCTTCGTATACAAGTGTCAATACTCCACCCACATCGTTGACATACAAGACACACATGATCTTAAGTTCGTCTTTGATATGATCCGGCAATCCGGAAAAATCCGGGTTGAGATAATATTTTTCTTCATATGAATTTGCCCCGCAAAGGACAATCTTTTCTTCGTACATTCAGTTCCTCCATTTATTATGTATATCCGTAAATTCCACGCACAGACACTTCCCCCGCGAAAATATTCTGCACGCTTCCGTCTTCCTTCTCCACGATCAGCTCGCCCGTATCATTGATTCCCAGTGCATACGCTTCATAATGATTGCCGGGTTCCAGAATCTTCACCTGTCTGTCCTTGTTGACTAACAACTCATTATACTCCTTGCGAAGTCCCGCAAGCGATCCCTCCTGCAAAAATTGTTCATAATACATTTCAAAATGCTCCATCACTGCCGCGATCAGGTGCGAGCGCCGGAACCTCCTGCCAGTTTCCATTTTCAGTGAAGAAGCACAGTCTTTCAGCTCTTCCGGAAATTCATTTTGATTGACGTTGATACCAATTCCGATCACCACGTAATTGATCCACGTCATCTCGGTACTCATCTCTGTCAGAATCCCGCATATCTTCCGCCCCTGTACAACAAGATCATTGGGCCATTTGATCTGTACATCGACACCGGTCTGTTCCCGAAGCGCCCTTGCCACGGCAAGCGCCATAACAAGCGTAAGCATAGGAGCTTTTACCGGTGGAAACTCCGGACGCAGCAAAAGACTCATGTAAATGCTCTCTCCTGCCGGAGACTCCCAGCTTCTCCCCCGTCTTCCTCTTCCTGCACTCTGGCTTTCCGCCACATACAAGGTACCATGAGGCTCTCCTTTTTCTCCGCCTGCTTTGGCCTGAATATTGGTGGAATCCGTCTCCTTAAAAACGAAAATGGATTTGCCTGCCCACTTTGTGCTTCGAAGACTCTCCAATTCTGCTTCGGACAGCACGTCCGGGCTCTCCACAAGGCGGTACCCCTTCCGTGGCACCGCCTCAATCTCATATCCTTCTTTTTTTAACTGATCCACAACCTTCCAGACCGCAGTTCTGGACACTTGAAACTGTTCACACAACTGCTGCCCCGACACATAACTGTCACTTTCCTTCAGCAATCTTAAAATCTCTGACTTCATTTATTTCTACCTTACCGTTCTCCAAGTGTTGCCACCATAACCGCCTTAATGGTATGCATACGGTTTTCCGCCTCATCAAAGACTTTTGATTTCTCAGATTCAAACACCTCGTCCGTCACTTCAATATCATCCAGTCCGAACTTTTCTTTGATCTCTCTTCCAACGCCGGTCTCCAGATCATGATACGCCGGCAGACAATGAAGAAAGATTGCCGACTCACCGGCATTGTCCATGACTTCTTTTGTCACTTTATACGGAAGCAATTCCTTAATACGCTCTGCCCAGATTTCTTCCGGTTCTCCCATAGATACCCATACATCTGTGTAAATAACATCTACATCTTTTGTTCCGTTTTCTACGTCTTCTGTAAGCGTAATACTTCCTCCGCTTTCTTTCGCATATTCCTCACAGAGCGCTACAAGCTCCGGCTCCGGAAAATAATTTTTAGAAGTACATGCTGTAAAATGCATTCCCATTTTCGCACAGACGATCATCAATGAATTTCCCATATTATATCTGGCGTCTCCCATGTACACCAGACGGATTCCTTTGATTCGTCCAAAATGTTCGCGGATTGTAAGAAGATCTGCCAGCATCTGTGTCGGATGATATTCATTTGTCAAACCATTCCACACCGGAACCCCCGCATATTTTGCCAGTTCTTCTACAATCTCCTGACCATAGCCCCGATACTCAATACCGTCAAACATTCTTCCCAGCACACGCGCAGTATCCTTGATGCTTTCCTTCTTTCCGATCTGAGAAGCGCTTGGAGCAAGATATGTAGTTCCCATTCCCATATCGTGAGCCGCTGTCTCGAAAGAGCACCTTGTTCTTGTACTTGTTTTTTCAAAAATAAGCGCCACATTCATACCGCGATAATGATCAATGGCAATTCCTTTTTTCTTCTTCTCCTTCAATTCCGCCGCCAGATCCACAAGATATAAGATCTCTTCCGGTGTATAATCCTTAAGCGTCAAAAAATGTCTTCCTTTTAAATTCATCTCATTTCCTTCTTTCAATTCCATCAGCACGTGCACAAAGCGCGGCAAATTCATCTGATCCTCTAAAGTTATATACTTTTTATATACCATTTCCAACAATTGGTCAACTGTATAGATACGATATTTTGGAATCCGAAGCAATTTTGCTGTTGCTTCCAACATCCCCAGATAAAGTTCTTTATCTGAATTTCCAATTGATAATTTAAGCACAAATGCAATCTCTGCTTTTTCAATTTCTTTCAGCGGTTCTATCAGTCTGCTGTAGTATTCCTCCTCATGTGTCTGCTCCAGATAATAGATCCGCCCTTCCAGACCGTACAATACCCGCTTCATATCGTAATATCCAATGGTAAGATTCTGCCTGCTTCGCCTTGTAGAAAATTCAAGGATACTTCCGAGTTTTACCCGCGGAGACACCTCATAAAACGTTCCGTCCTCCGGCAATTTCACCCTCTGTTCCCAGCCCGGTCCGTGAATCCTCACAACAATCAGATTCTCATAGCCACGCTCCAGAAGGGAGTTGACCGGTACATTATTGGCGATTCCACCATCCGTATATTTCTTACCGTGGAGCGGCTCATTCTTAAAGCCAATGAGATAGGCGCTCGCAAGAAGGAAATCCTCCAACAATCCATCTTCGATATCTGCCACACTGAGCGTTAATTCTTTTTTATCTGTCAGCGAAAATGTAGACAAGCAGAATTCTTTGCCGCAATTTCTGATCTTCTCTTCGTCAATCACTTGATGGATCAAGTTGCGAAGAGGCGTGATATCTACACCGCCATCCTTTACTTTCTCCCACAGTGTCTTTAAAATATCACGCACGGAAGTCTGCCCGGAAAACCATCCTTCCATTTCCTCATCATCTACATCCATCACTGTGGAAAATGTCATTTCTCTCCAGATCTTTTCTGCTTTTTCAAGGTCACCCATGCAAATAAGGGCGCCGTTTAAAGCGCCCACTGATGTCCCTGCCACAGCCTCTATCTTAACGCCGGCTTCCCGAAGCGCTTTCCACGCACCGATCTGATATGCACCTCTTGCGCCACCACCGTCAAGGACAAGTCCGTATTCTTTTGTAAGGTCAAGAACAGGTTTCACCTGCATCCCCCTCCTAACATCATGTTATTACTCTACTTTATCCGTTCCGACCTCTGCCAGAGATTTCACCAGTCCGGCAATACTCTGGATCTCGGATGGGATAATAATTTTCGTTGCCTTACCATCTGCTGCTTTTTCAAATGCTTCCAGACTCTTAATCGTAAGCACCGCTTCGTCTGCTCCAGCCTCCTTCAGGTAGCGGATACCGTCTGCATTCGCCTGCTGTACTTTCATAATTGCTTCTGCTTCACCTTCTGCCTCGCGGATCATCGCTTCCTTCTTCGCCTCTGCCCGCAGGATTGCAGCCTGCTTCTCCGCTTCTGCGTCAAGGATTGCCGACTCTTTCTGTCCCTCTGCCACAAGAATCGTAGATTTCTTCTCACCTTCTGCACGAAGAATCGCCTCACGTCTCTCACGCTCAGCTTTCATCTGTTTTTCCATCGCATCTTGAATAGCTGCAGGCGGAATAATATTCTTAAGCTCCACACGATTTACCTTAATCCCCCAAGGATCTGTTGCCACATCAAGAGATGCCCGCATCTTCGTGTTGATCGTCTCTCTGGATGTTAACGTCTGATCCAGTTCCAAATCTCCGATAATATTACGAAGCGTTGTTGCTGTCAGATTTTCAATCGCCATAATCGGATTTGCAACTCCGTAACAGAACATCTTCGGATCAGTAATCTGATAAAAGACTACCGTATCAATTCTCATTGTAACATTATCCTTTGTGATCACCGGCTGCGGTGCAAAATCCACTACCTGTTCTTTTAAATCTACTTTTCTTGCTACGCGGTCTACGATTGGCAATTTAAAATGAAGACCGGTGCTCCATGTCGCCTGATAAGCCCCAAGCCTCTCAATAACAAGCGCCTGCGCCTGTCTGACGATCCGTATACAAGAAACCAAAATAAGTACAACGATCACCGCCAAAATGGTTAATAACATGATTAATCCAACTCCAAACATAACTACTGTCCCTCCTTCTTCCTTACGATCAATTTTACGCCTTGAATCTCCTCGATTACTACAACTTCTCCCTTTGATATCCTACCGTCTGCCTCTTTTGTTTTTGCCGACCACTCCTGACCATTTACCTCTACCGTTCCATGTGCCTGAAGTGTATAGATATCTTCTGTAACAATTGCTTCCTGCCCAACCAGACGGTCCGCATTGGTCTTCTGACGGTCCTTATTGAAATATTTCACCGCAACCGGTCTGGTAAATACAAATAAAAGAATGGAGACAACCAGAAACAAAATGATCTGCACCGCCAAACCGCATCCCAAAAGCCCTGCTATAAATGCCGCCAATGCTCCGCCTGCGAACCAGATTGTCGTCAGTCCCATTGTGGCAATCTCAATGATCAACAACAGGATAAATAATGCCAGCCACAACATTTCCTGCATCTCATCTCCTCCTTCCCTCTCTGCATAGTATTACTTATGAACTATATTACTATACTTTTTCGGTAAATACAATGAAGATTATCTTAATATTCAGATAATTTACCCTTTTCTCTGTCTTCGCACTTCAAACATCAGAACAGAGGCGGCAATCGCTGCATTTAATGATTCCACCTGCCCACTCATAGGAATTTTCACATAAGTCTGAGCCGCCTGTGCGATCTCTTCCCGCAGACCGTTCCCTTCATTTCCAATAAAGAATGCACAAGACGTACGATAATCTTCTTGATCATAATCATTTTTCCCAAGAAGATGTGCCGCATACGTATGAATGCCAGCCTGTTTGATCTTCTCTATCGCTTCTTCAAGATTTTCTGCATAGCAAAATGGCATGCGATAGACCGAACCCATGGTAGACCGGATTGTCTTGGGATTGTAAATATCCACACAGTCCGCGCTCATAATAATTCCATTTACCCCAGCGCCTTCCGCAGTTCGAACAATGGTTCCGAGATTCCCCGGATCTTGGAGATTATCAAGCACCAGAAGGTGGCGCTGTTCTCCCTTAATAATGTGATTCAGTGTGTGATCCATCTGCTTTACCACGCACAGAATCCCTTGAGGCGTCTTCGTATCTGATATATGCGAAAATACCGTATCTGATACTAATTCCGGACGGATGTTTCCTCCTGCCAGCACTTTTTTTACCGTCTCTTTTTCTTTCTTGTAAAAAGATTCCGATACATAGACTTCTTGCAATTTATCCACCGGAACTTCCCGGAACATGCGGATACCTTCTACGAGAAACACTCCTTCTTCATCTCTTGCCTTTCGTTTTTTTCTAAGATTTACAAGGCGTTTCACTCTTGCGTTCGACGTACTTGTTATCATTCTCTCACCTGCTTTTCTCCGAATTTTTCCAACGCTTCATTGGAGCCGATCATAATCAGCATCATTTCCTTTTGGAGCGGTTCCTCCGGGTCAATAGTTACCTGAATCTTTTCTCCGATTCGAACTCCCACCACATTCACATCTTTTGTACGTCGCACATCGATTTCCGAAAGCGACTTCCCGATCCATTTCTCCGGAACTTGGATCTCTGTAATACTGTAATCCGGAGACAGCGAGATCCAATCCACGAATTCACCGGACACAAGATTTCTGGCTACGCTTTGTCCGATTTCTTTCTCCGGGAAGATGATGCTGTCTGCTCCGATTTTTTTCAGCACCTTAGCATGAAGCTCATTTTTTGCCTTCGCAAGTACATATGGTACGCCAATCTCCTTAGATACCAGCGTCGCCATAATACTAGCCTCCATATCATCCGCAACCGCAACTACTACTCCATCCAGATTTCTTGCGCCGAGAGATCTTATCACCTCAGGGTCTTCAATGTCCGCTTGAACTGCATATGACACATACGGAGAAATATCCTCGATCCGTTCCATGTGATTATCTACAACAACAACTTCACAGCCAAGCTCCTGAAGTGCGACTGCCACACTCTCGCCAAAGCTTCCAAGCCCAAATACTGCATACTGCTTTCTCATTTTTCCTCTTCTCCCTATATTTCCATCTGATTATCCAATCATTTATCGACCGTTTACCGGTCATTTATCCAACCATAATCCGCTCTTCCGGCAGTTTCCTGATCTTATCCCGCGGATGCATTTTCCCGGCGAATAAAAGCACCAGCGTCATTGGTCCCAGACGTCCGGCATACATCATAAGCATAAGTACCACCTGACTCGCCCGTGCAAGGTGTGGCGTAAGATCCGCTGTCAAGCCCACCGTTCCGATTGCGGATGCCGCTTCATAGAGAACATTGACTAAGGAAACCGTATCCGGCTCAATAATCAAAATTGCAATCGTTCCAACCGTAAATACCGAAAATGCAGCCATCACAACGCAAAAGCCCGTTCGGAAATTTTCTACCGATATCTTTTTGCCCATACATTCGGTATCATTTCCACCTCTAACAAATGTCAGACAGGCAAGAAACAGCATGGCGATCGTTGTTGTCTTCACACCTCCCGCTGTCCCTCCGGGAGAGCCGCCGATAAACATCAAAATACTATTGAAAAGCTTCGACTCTGTGTGAAGTGCATCTTGTGAAATTGTTGTAAATCCGGCGGTTCTGTTTGTCACCGACTGAAAGAACGAAGCCATCACTTTATTTTCAAGAGACAAATTACCAAGTGTCTCCGGATTGTCATACTCGGCGAAAAAAATAAAAACTGCACCGCTCACAACAAGCAGCAGCGTCATAATAATCGCCAGCTTAGACTGCAATTTCAATCTTGTGAACCACCATCTTCGCGGCATCTCCTGTCGAATTAACTTTTTCCCATTTGCAATCACATCAAACCACACCGTAAACCCCAATCCACTTAAAATAATTAACATCATCGTTGTAATATTTATGATCGGATTGGTCACATACTCTGTCAGACTTGAAGCTCCGAGAATATCGATTCCCGCATTACAAAAGGCGGAAACTGCATGGAAAACCGAATACCAGATACCCTTTATGATTCCATATTCTGGTATGAACTGAATAGCATAAAGCGCCGCGCCTACACCTTCCACCGCGAAAGTCCCAAAAAGAACCCCTCGCACAAGAAGAACCATCCCGCTTAATTTATCCATATTATATGTCTCTTGAATTACAATCCGTTCCTTCAGCGTGATTTTTCTCCTCAAAAGTAAAAAGAATGCTGTCACGCAGGCAATCACCCCGAGTCCGCCGATTTGGATCAGCACAAGTAAAATCATCTGTCCTACTACCGTAAACTGCGCTGCCGGAGTGATCGTCACAAGCCCGGTCACACACACCGCAGATACAGAAGTAAAAAGCGCATCCATAAATTCTATCGGCTGCCGGTTGGAAAAAGGCATCCACAAAAGCACCCCTCCAAGGAGAATCACGCCTAAGAAGCCGCCGGCAAGAATGCCCATTGTATTCCATCTGATATTTTTCTTTTTTCGTCCCATCATTTCCATCAAAACCTTATGTTTTTAACTTATTATACCAATATCAACTGTTGTTCTTACATCATACTCGCAGTAAATGTGTCCGTCAACAAGAAAAAACGCGGAGCACTTTCATGCATCCGCGTCTTTTCTCGAGTTTATATTGGAAGTTCGAGATAAATGTCTTTTCCTTCTTTAATGGAAATCACTACTTTTCCATGTTTGATTGTTGTAACAGCTCCTTCAACCTTAACCTCTGGTGCTGCTGCTTCTGCCGCCTCTTCTTCCGGTGCTTCCTCTGCAACCTCTTTAATTCCCTCTACATTATCAGCAGTTAATGGGCTGAGCGAATCACTTGTCTTTGTCAATTTTGCTCCCAATACCTGCTCAATCGTCAGACATCCATCCAGATTCAATAATCCAGAATCAACCAATTCATCAAAAATAGCCGGATCCTCAAGGTTTGCCGGTTCAATTGTTATTCCCGCTTCTGCTCTGCAACATAATACTGCCGGATCTTTCGCATGCGCTTTCGCTGTTTCCGCTGTAATAGACATACTTCATACCTCCTACTTTATATATATCTTAAGTATAGTCTCTCAAAATTCGAAATTCCAATTGATTTTTGTCATATCCCTGCACCACTTATTACATTTTTCTATATGAAGCGCCTAATCCGCTCTTTTTTTCAACTTCTTATGTTGCAAAACAAAATTTTCTATACCACACAAAAACACAACCCCGAAATGGAGTTGTGTTTTTCAAGAGGCGCCAACCAGATTTGAACTGGTGATGAAGGTGTTGCAGACCTCTGCCTTACCACTTGGCTATGGCGCCTTATTTCTATATGTCACCTTGCGGATACTTGTTAAGTATAACAAATACCCGCAAGTTCGTCAACCTAAAATCCTAATTCATCATTAACAAGAATCACTTTTATTCGTTTTGAAAGCTTAGAGAATCTTGTAATCAAAATCTGACAGCAGATCGTATCCGGACTCTTGCAGTCAAAACATGCCCCCGTCTTAGAGCACGGAGTATCCAACGAAAATCTCTGTGCATTGATCGGTGCAGCTTCATTTCTTGCTCTCGACATCGCATCGTCTACATCTTTTACAACTTTATTCATGCCCACGATCATGATTACGTTTCTCGGTCCTGCCGCAATCGCGGATACCCGGTTTGCAAATCCATCTATATTGACCATTACACCGTCTTCTGTAATCGCGTTCGCACTGGTAAGGAAATAATCACAATCATAGGTAGCAATTTCAATCTTACGCTTCTCTTCACGGTCTTTTGCATCATCTCGATTATATTCTCTGTAGTTGCCTTCGCAAATTGCCTTCTTAAGCCCAATCTCTGCGATTGACATAGAACCGCCCCACGCCACGGTACTCTCTTCCGGAATGAGATCCAGCGCAATCTTCAAAGCTTCTTCTTTGGACTCGGCATAGAACCCTTCCATATTACGGGATTCCAGTCCCTGAATAACTCTCTCGCCAAGCAATTTGTTTCTTTTTACACGATTTTCATTCATTGATGATTCCTCCTTACTACTATATTGCCGTCCTATTAATTATAGCACATTATCTGTTAAAATTTCTTTTTCTTTTTACACATAATATTCACTTTCAAGACGTAAAATTCGAAAACATACCATGATCTTCATGCGGTTTTCATTGAGCAGTATATCATATCCCAGAATTTCCTTTATTTTTCCGATTTTGTAAGACAACGTATTTTTATGACAATACAGCGCCTTAGATGTACAAATAATGCTGCATTCGTTTTCAAAATAAGTCTCTAATATATGCATGTAATCTGTCTCATTCTTTTTATCGTAATCAATAAGCTTTCCCAGCGTTTCTTCCACAAAACGCGGATAAATCTCTTTTTCTCTATAATCAGTCAAAAGCTGATAGATTCCGAGTTCTTCGTATGTTAAGAAGTTGCGCGGAATTGTTGTCTTTGTCAATTGATATGCTGTCTTTGCCATCTTGTAAGATTTATGAATATCTTCAATTGAAGTCACCGTCATTCCGGCCCCCGCATAAATATTGGCATCTTTTTTGCACTGGTCAATAATCCCTTTATTTAATAAAGGAATCTGATCTCCCACCGCTAAAATGATAAGTATATCATTTTCTTCATATAAAACCGTCTTTTTTAGAAAATAGCGTAAATCTTCCTTCATCTTTGCCAACGCTTTATTTCCATCCTCTGTATGGTAAGTATGGCAGCTCAGCACAAACGTACAAAAAGACATCCCCTGAAAAAATCCATTACTCTCAAAATCCTTTACATATAATTCCAGATTATTCGGATAATAGATTGCATTTTTCAGTGCCGAAACAAGATTCGTCTCTTTCTTTTCATTTCGAAGCAAAATTTCTGAAAATCGTCTCATCACATCAATATATGGTGTGTCCCACGAAGCAGAAAATAACGGAAATCGAAGTTCATTACAATACTCAATGATTTCCCTTGAGAATTTTCGCCCTTCCGGCAATCCAAGAATCAGTCCTCCCGCATGTTTATCGTACAACATATCCACAAAATCTTTTATCCATTCTTCTGAAGTATATTGCACACCACTCGTAAATATAAGTTCATTTCCATGTAAAAATTGTGCGAACAATTCGTTCTCCACAATGTGCACCCACCCAATCTTCTTTTCAAAACAACTACTTGTGTGAAGCTTCACATTATATCTGGAACTAATGTCTGCATATAAATCAATTAATTCAACAGCCACATAATCACCTCGCTTTTAAATTCTACCACAATTGTGTTTCAAGCACAATTATCTCTCGTATTTATGTATCCAAAAACTATTTTCATTTATGTTTACAGGTGGTATATTGTCTTTAGAACACAAAATAACACAACCCCGAAATTTTGTGATTTGCATTGAACTTCAGATCAATCAAAAAAGAAACCAGTTCCTCTGGTTTCTTTTTTCGTTCTTTATAATCCTATATCATTCAAATTTTTCTGCAAATTTCTCAAACACAGGGTAGGCTTCAAACTGCTTGTCAAACCATTTTCCATACCATCCGAGCAACAAACCATTGCAGCAGGCAAGTACGACCGTTCCCGGTCCAATTCCTTCGATTCTGTGAAGCGACAAAAAAGATATCGCCACCGCAACAATAAAACACAACTTCTTTCGAAGTTGTGTTCAAGAGGCGCCAACCAGATTTGAACTGGTGATGAAGGTGTTGCAGACCTCTGCCTTACCACTTGGCTATGGCGCCTTATCCTATAACGAACATAAAATGTTCGAGTGACTCCAACGGGAATCGAACCCGTGTTACCGCCGTGAAAGGGCGATGTCTTAACCGCTTGACCATGGAGCCATACGATTCACAGAACGTGACCGTGTTATATCTTATCACACCGCTCCTTTCTTGGCAAGCACTTTTTTATATTTTCTTTGTTTAGTGAAGTGAAAAGTTTATTTTCACTTTGAATATTCTTTATTTAAGTTTCCCCGCTTTATATTCTGTCACGATCAGATCCACCATTCGGTCATAACTCTCAACACCCTCCTGCTGCCCATTCGCTTTTAAATATGTATCATTGATCTTATCAGACACTTCCGCCACCGCAGTATCATATTTCGCCCAGAAGGCACTATTTGCGCGCAGATCCGACAACACGTCGTCTTTCAATTCTCCCCGCAGTTCCTCCCAGACATCATAATCCTCCTGATATAACACATTGGTACAATAAATCCAGCCCATAAGATATCCACTATAGCGAAACACTTCTATATCCGAGCCGATGCAGGCAAGAAAGCCGATATAATTTGCTTCTTTTTCTTCCATAAAGCCTCGCAGATGCGAAAGTTCATGGCAGGCAGTAAACGGAATATTGTAATCCACCATTCCGGCATTATAATTTGCTTCTAATGTAAACGGCGAATATACCCCCGTCAAATTCTGTACGGATAAAATCCAGTGATTCACCAACGCCTTCGGTCTCGGATAGAACCCCTGAAGCGCCTTATATTCTTCGCTCAGCTCTTCCATCGATGCAACCGCATCCTGCTCCACATTCACAGATTCAAGTGTCATACGTCCATTCGCATCCCGATAAACCTGATCCGCAGTCTCATTCACCTTATCTGTGAGCCACCGACATACTTCCTTTAATTCTTCCACCGAATATTCCCGGGTCACAATACCTTCACTTTCTGAAAAAGTTTCTCTGTAATAATTCACGCCGCAATTGAGCGCATACAGGAAAAACAGAACTGATGCAAGCAGAAATAACGATATGAATCCTTCCTTAATCTTCCACTTCTCTTTTCTCCCCATGCATCGAAATGTAATACGCTTCACGATCCACCACAGCACATAACCAAGAAGCACATACAGTAAAATCTCAGATACTGAAAACGGAAACTGTCCCATCAGCCTGCCGATTACATTTACAAAAACAGTATAAATATGGCTGCTGTACCAGTCTGCAAATCCTTCCGCGGCTCGCGCTGCCAGAAGCAATGCACCTCCTACCGCCAAAAACAGTATCCCCGACAGCAATATCTTCTTTTCTTTTGTCACTTTTCTTCTCTTATCCATCTTCTAAGCCCCAGAGTATTCTCCTGCTCCGCCTTCCAACAATCAAGTATTTCCATATTCACATAGTACCATATTTTCTTTCGCTTTGAAATCATCCGCCTCCTCCATTTTTACCCATTATTTGCAAAAATCGGTTGACAAATCAACTCTACGAATGTACTATAATTTTAGTTTCACACTTTAAACAACTAAATTTTTACAGTGTGACTATGGAGGATATTTTATGATTATTGTATTAAAGCCAAATTCAACTATTGAAGATATTGACCACGTCGAACAGATGGTCACCGTACGTGGTCTTGACACACACGTTGTCCACGGCACCGACATGACAATCATCGGTTGTATCGGAGACACCAGTAAAATAGATTCGAAAATATTTGAGGTGGATTCCGCTGTAGAAAAAGTCATGCACGTGCAGGAGCCTTACAAGCTTGCTAACAGAGCATTCCACCCCGAGAGCTCTGTCATTGATGTTTCCGGTGTGAAAATAGGCGGAGGAAGTCTCGCTATGATCGCAGGTCCTTGCTCCGTTGAATCCTATGAACAGGTGCTTTCCATCGCAAAGGACTGCAAGGCATCCGGCGCCAATCTCTTAAGAGGCGGTGCGTTTAAACCAAGAACAAGCCCTTACTCTTTTCAAGGTTTAGGACTGGAAGGATTAGACATCTTATGCGCTGTAAAAGAAGAAACCGGTCTTCCAATCGTCACGGAACTTATGTCTACAGATCATCTCGATATCTTTAATGAGAAAGTAGATTTAATCCAAATCGGCGCCCGCAACATGCAGAATTTCGATCTCCTCAAACAATTGGGACAGGTCGATCGTCCAATTCTTTTGAAGCGTGGACTCAACGCCACCTACGAAGAATGGATCATGTCTGCGGAATACATTATGGCTTCAGGTAACGAAAATGTCATTTTATGCGAACGAGGAATCCGTACCTTCGAAACTTATACAAGGAATACTCTGGATCTTCAGAGCATCCCGGTTCTTCAGAAACTGACGCACCTTCCGATCATTGTAGATCCCAGCCACGCCGGCGGAAAATGGTGGTTAGTAGATTCCATGGCAAAAGCGTCTATTGCTGCCGGTGCAGACGGACTGATGGTGGAAGTCCACAACAACCCGGAATGCGCTCTCTGCGACGGCGCCCAGTCCTTAAAACCGGATAAATTCAATGAACTTATTAATGATGTCACTCAAATCGCAAAGGTACTTTGAAAAACACTATGAAATTAACAGTAAATCTCGGGGAACATAGTTATCCCATTTATATTGAAAATCATATATCAGAACACGTTACTTCTTATATACAGGAAGTCTTTCACGGGAAGAAAATAATGATCGTGTCAGATGACAGCGTATATCCACTCTACGGAGAGCGCATCCTGTCCTCTTTGAACAAAGATTTTGACTGCTATCACTTCATTCTTCCACATGGTGAGGAAACGAAGAACTTCGACAATCTCCCACGCATTTACAAGGCGCTTCTGGATGCTCGTTTTACCAGAAGCGATCTTCTCATTGCGCTGGGCGGCGGTGTGATCGGCGATCTTGCCGGCTTTGCGGCTGCTACATTTTTGAGGGGGATCAAATATGTGCAGATTCCCACCTCTTTGCTTGCGCAGGTAGATTCTTCTGTCGGCGGCAAAGTTGCCGTTGATCTTCCTGAGGGGAAGAATCTGGCGGGAGCATTTTATCAGCCTTCTCTCGTTCTGATAGACCCTCTTGTTCTGGACACCTTGCCGGAACGCTACATCCATGATGGCATGGGCGAGGTAATCAAATACGGATGTATCAAAGACGCCGCTCTTTTTGAGCAGTTGGAGAATGCTGGTTCTTTTTCGGCATTAAAACCGATGTTGCCGGATATTATTTACCGGTGTGTAGATATTAAACGAATGATTGTAGAGGAAGATCAATTCGATACCGGAAGCCGGATGCTTCTGAACTTTGGACATACACTGGCACACGCCATCGAACAGTACTACAATTACAAAAGAGAAAGTCACGGCGAGGCTGTTTCCATTGGGATGTATCAGCTTACACGCATCGCCGAAGAGCGTGGACTCAGCACCCCCGGCACGGCATCAAGAATCAAAAGCCTGCTTATCGCTTATGGACTTCCGTATCAGTGCACGCTTCCTCTTTCGGAGTTCACCAAAGCAATCGTACTGGATAAGAAAAACCTGAATGATCACTTGAATATCATCTTGCTCCACAACGTGGGCGACAGTTATATTTACCCTGCAACAACAGCATTTTTTACAGAAAACGACCGAATAATTTAATCAGCAGCGGAGGAATCACTTATGAAATTAAAAGGAAAAATTGCAATTATAACCGGTGCCGGCAAAGGAATCGGACGAGAAGCTGCCCTTGCGATTGCTGCCGAAGGCGCTACTGTTGTAGCGGTTGCCAGAACGCAGGCAGATCTCGATGAAACAATAAGATTAATCAAAGAACAAGGCGGAACCGCCTCCTCTCTTTCCAGAGATTTGACAGATTCCGCCCAGGTGCAGTCTATGGTTGACTCCGTATTGGAAACATACGGACGAATTGATATTCTCGTAAATAACGCCGGCGGCTACCCGTCTGAGATTTATGACAAAGTAAAGCAACAGGCAATTAAAATATGGGAGTGGAGCGAGGAACAATGGGATCAGATCATTAAGACTAATTTAAAAATCCCGTTCTTATGTATCAACAAAGTAGTTCCTGTCATGATCCGTCAAGGCGGCGGTGACATCGTAAGCGTATCTTCCCGCATGGGACGGATTGCCTCTCAGATGGGCGCTTATGCCGTTGCAAAAGGCGGCATTGTAACACTCACTAAGACTACCGCTATCCAGACACAGGAATATGGAATCAAAGTCAATGCTGTGGCGCCGGGAATGGTAGACACCCCCGGACAGCGCGTATATAACCACAACGTGGGACAGGATGATGTGAAGATGGGAAGTGCAGCTGACGTTGCCAAAGGAATTTTATACCTTTTATGCGATACACCACCGGTCATGACCGGACAGGTCATCGATATGTTCACAACTCTATAAAAGTGTTAACAATTACTTCTTATTTTCATCACACTTTTATCACATTTTCTGCATATACTATAATTGTTCGAAGAAATCGAACAACAAAATTCTTTTTCATAACTTTTTCCTCAGGACTGCACCTCGCCAATATGCAGTCCTTTTAAATTGCCAGATTACAAAACGGGACGAGTTTTTAACCCGTCCCGATTTCCCTGTTATCTACATATTTTCTCTGCTTTTTTCAGCGCCGTGTCAATATTCTCACAGAAATTTTCTTCCCCGACTTCCTTTATGAATCCTGCTTTTTCCATCATTTTCCACGGTTGCTCTGTCACATGAGAGAACAGCAACGTCACATGATGCTTTTCGCATATTTTACATACTCCCTGAAGTTTGCGAAGCGCTGATACATCCATCGCCGGCACGGATTGCATACGCATAATTACAACTTTTGTGTCCTTGTCCATAGATACATTCAAAAACTGATCTGCCACTGCAAAAAACATGGGACCCTCTATTTCATATACAAGCGTCTCCTTCGGAACAACTCGAAGCCCTTCCTGTTCCTCTTCCACATAGGTCCAGCTCCTTACTTCCGCAACATCAGCCATCCTTTTAAGGAATAAGACAGCTGCAAGAACAAGTCCAAATTCAATCGCAACTACAAGATCAAATACTACAGTCAAGATAAATGTGATAATGAGTACCACAATATCACTCTTTGGTGACGTCTTCACAAGATCTACAAATTCTCTCCATCCGCACATATTATAAGCTACGATAAATAAAATCGCCGCAATCGTCGGCATTGGAATAAGCGCCGCATAAGGCATCAAAACCACAAGGATCAACACAAGCACAACTGCATGTACCATTCCCGCAATCGGGCTTCGTCCACCATTTTTAATATTTGCCGCTGTTCTTGCAATCGCTCCTGTCGCCGGAATTCCGCCGAATATTCCTGATGCAATATTTCCAGCTCCCTGCGCTACAAGTTCCACATTCGGATTATGTTTATCACCAATCATTCCATCCGCAACCACACAGGACAACAGCGATTCTATTGCCGCAAGAATTGCTATGGTAAATGCATCCGGAAGTACATTTTTCACAAGTCCAATATCAAATACTGGCAAATGCGGCGCCGGAAGTTTATTCGATATATCGTAAAGGCTTCCAATTGTATTCACATTAAGATCTGCTATTGTTACAACTGCCGCTGTAACAATTACCGCAATCAGAGATGCCGGTATTTTCGCATTAAACTTGGGCCAGATGATCTGAATGGCAAGCGCCAAAATACCAATGAGCAGCGCTGTCATATTTAACGTACCGAATGTGGAAATACATTCCTGTAGCTTTTCGACTGTTTCAATCGGGCTATGCTGAAATGTCAGTCCAAAAAAATCTTTTAATTGCCCAATTACAATCGTAACTGCAATTCCCGCCGTAAATCCCGTTACGATCGTATGCGGAATAAAACGAATCAATGCTCCAAATTTCAAAAGTCCCATCACAACCAGAATCACTCCTGCAAGAATCGTTGCAACTACGAGTCCCTCCATTCCTTTCGTCGCAACAATCCCCGCCACGATAGTTGCAAATGCCGCCGTCGGTCCGGAAATCTGCACCAGACTTCCTCCAAGCATAGCAATCACAAAGCCGCCGACAATCGCAGTATAAATTCCTTCCTCCGGACCGACTCCCGATGCAAGTGCAAGCGCGATAGACAGCGGCAGTGCAATAATCGCCACGATTACTCCTGCCACCATATCCTTTGAAAACTGCTGCATAGAGTAATGTCGAAGCGTAGTCAACAGTTTTGGCATAGATTCCTCTCTCATAAAATTCTTCTCTCTTCCTTTGTTTTTCCCTTTTCTCCTAATCGTCCTCCCTAAAAATAAAAAGGACACCCCAAAATGCAAATTGGGACGTAGCCTTTTATAAAAAGGCTACGTCCCAATTAATCACCAATTCATTACTCCTGAACGTATGGCATAAGTCTATCTTTCCGTATATCTTCTGCATATTAGCCTAGTTACTTTCTAATTACACCATTTTTACACCACATTCAAAAACGAAACCTTTGTCAACGCACCTACATCAATATCTTTTTTGTTGTGGTCATAATAAGCTGTTGTTTCTTTGTCACTATGTCCAACATACGGTTGAATCGTTTCGTATGGTACACCGTTCATTTTACATCTGGTTACAAATGTATGACGGAAACAATGTGGCGAAAACGGTTTTAAAACAAACGGTTCACGCTTTTCAAATTTAGCAAGTTCTTCTTCCTGTAAATTGGCTTTCAATACCACAGATTTTATCGTTCTGTTTACATCTCCATACCGAATCGGTACTCCCTGTTGTGTCGTAAATACCATATCGTCAAAAGGTGGCTCATTCTTCCATTGCGAAGCATGGAGCATTTTATTTCTTAATTGCTTTTTACGAACCCTTTTTAATATGGCTTCCGTCTCCGGCAATAATGGTATACACCTATTACTTGATTCTGTTTTAGGAGATGTGAAAAAGAAATGACAAGATTCTTCCTCTGTTACCTTTGCATAGTGCAATGTTCGTTGTATATGTATCGTTTTATTGTCAAAATCAATGTCACTCCATTTAAGACCAAGCACTTCTCCGATTCTCCCACCAAATGATAAACTGGCACAAAAAATATCATAATGCGAATACTCTTTCGCAACATCTAAAAACATTTCCTGTTCTTGCTCTGTCAGGAATCTGGCTTCAAGAGTAACTTTTCTTGGCATTACTACCGCTTCACATGGATTCACTAACATATAACCATTGCCAACCGCCTTTTTAAACATATCGTTTAATAATGACCTTAACAAATTGATTGTTCCGTATGTAAATCCCATTTCATCCAATTCGTTAATAAGTTGTTGTATATGAATTGCTCTGATTTCTTGAAGTCTCATCATGCCAACAACATTTTTCCTACATGGGGAGTATGTCTGACGAATCCTAAACAAAGTAGTTTCTTTTACTTTTCCCTCTTTGTATAATTTCAGAAATTCTTCAAACCATTCCGAAAGAGTTATATTATCTCCCGACAATAACATACCTTGTTCTGATTCATACCTTGCTTTTTCCAATTTTCGACGTAATGTTTTTAAATCTCGACCATAAAACGTATGACGCTTTTTATAACGGTCTACATATCGCGCCATATAATTTCCGTCTGCTCTCTGTGATATTCCTTTTCCTAATTCTTTCCCTTTTAAATCCTTTCCCATAATTATCTATCATCCTTTCTTAAATGAAAGAATGGAGTAAAAGCACGATTGCATTATATCATGTTTCTACTCCATTTTCTAGTTATGCACCCGATATACTATCCAAATACTTTTCTAGCAATTTACGGTTCGCATATAACCGATTTCCTTTTCTAACAACATACGGACATTTAGGGCGATTCAATTCATCACGCACCGTATTCTCTCCCCACCCTGTATATGCCATTATTTCCGAAACACTCAAAAGTGCTTTTTCACATATCTTTATTCGCTCTATCAATCAAAACCACCTTTCTTATTTATCAAAGGGCAAATCCGTGCCAGTATATAAAACAAAATCTTCATTTCTGGAAAAATAATCTTCCACAGACTGATATTCTGTCTTTTCTCCTGAATCATCATAACAAACCACTTTGTGGATTCTCCGAAGAAATGCTTGCCATGATTCTTTGTCTTCTCTCTGTATTTCAGAATATTGTTTTTCCAACGCCCAATTTGAGACAATATATACTTTATTATAACAGGCAAATTTATTCGCATATCTGCTTGGAAGCTCTATTGGATAAATATCGCAATACATTAACATATCCTTTAGTTTAAGCGAAGCACGAAATTCATCAAAACATATCACAGATTGACAGGCATATCCGTCAAAAGGGTGTAAATAATCCGTCACACGATATACATTAGAATATCCGTTACTCTCTAAAACTCCACGGGTTTTCCCCGTTCCCGTTGCTCCGCTTATGTAGGTAACTTCTAAATCAAGTCGAACCGTTTCTTTGAATCGTTCTGTCAATATTGTTGTTCGCACTTTATCCAACTTATCAATCTGCAAAATGTAATCTTGATTAACCGCCAAAATCTCCGCATTTGTCATATTGTCCAGTACCATTTGGTATAATTCTGACATATCATGTCTTTTGCCTTTACTATCAGGCGGTTGTGTTCCGTATTCCACAAAAGTGCCCTCTATCTTTTTTTCCTGTTTGGTTTCGTCTAATTCCCACTTTCCAGACTTCTTAATATAGTTCACATTGTCAGACACCGTTCCTTTACACCGTAATATATGCGCTTTCGAAAAATATCGTTTCACCATGCTAAATCTTACCCTAGACGAAAATACAATAAATATATGTGTGTGAAACATCGTTCCCTGTTCATCCGCCATACAGAAATATGTTACTGTTTTAAAATTACTTCTGATAATCTCAACAATATGTTCATGCGAATATCCTTTTTCTAAAGGTGCATTTATCGTTAATTGGTACATATAAGACTGTGTATCTCCTATAATAATCAACTCCTTTGTGCATTTTGTTCTCTGATATGAACATGGTACAACCCTTTGTATTTGCTCACTTTTCTCTTGTTTGTGCAATGTCGGGTAATACTAACCGACATTGCGTGGCAGAGGGTTGCAGCTTCGCTGCACCCTCGCCCGCTTTTAGTTGTATCACGATAGCGCTTCCATACATATCTGTTGCATTCTTTCCACATTGCGTACAACAGGAACTTTAACAAAGTGTAATTCCGAACCTTGTAATAACACAACACCCTCACCTCTGCCAAATTTCCTATTTTCTACCATATCAATACATTCTCTTGGCAAAAGCATTTCATAAATACTTCGCATAGGTGCGCCAAGAATCATAATCACACCGTAATTCAAACGACTTCCGTCTGGAAATGCCTTAGCGTCAGGACGTTGACAGGAACAAATAAATCTAACTGCCAACGATCTGCCAAGCATTAAAATCTCAGAAACTTTATTCATCACGTCAACTGCTTTCTTTTTGTCCTCACCTTGTAACGATAAAATATTAGCCATGTATTCATCCCACACAAGCGTTACAGGCTGTCTTGACAAATCTTCACCTGATTGACGTTTATGTAGAATTTCATAAACTCGTTCCAATGCTTCAACTGATTTTTTGTATGGATAGTAATGACTACACTTCCGCAAAAAGACAAAAGAATCGTCTTGTTTAAAATCCGCAAAAAATATCTTTCCTTTCGCCTTAGCCTCTTCTGATGAATCAGCTAAAATTACATTTTTCAAAAGCCAAATAAGTGCATAAGATTTCCCACTTCCAGAAATTCCCGATAAAATCATGTGGCTATTTGTGCATGGAGATATATCTGTAACTAACATTTCTTTTCTGCCATATCCATACCACGAATCATAATCAACGCCAAGAGACAAAGCATTTTTATTCTTCATCATACAAAATACCTCTTTCTAATTGCACTCTGCCTTTTGCAGTATATAAGACAATGCGTTTCCCCTTGTCCTTTCTTCTTCCACCATATTCAATATCAGGCTTTACAAAATGAACATCCATAGAATCCGCTATTTCTTCTTTATTTTTCACCCACCTTTGCATAGGAATATTAGAATAAAACTCCCTTTTTGTAACCCCTGTTTCTTTGTCCATTTTCTTCTGTATCAAAATGGGGCAACCATTTCTTAAATCATTACCGTTAAAAGCTATTTCTATATTCATTTCATCACGACTTGCAGTAAACACCCCAATCATATATACCGTGAAAAACAACAAAAACATAAATAGGGCAATACCCATAAAATGTACTGCTCCACGACAAATTGGCAAAAGGAACTGTGGAACACGAATATAGAATATCTCTTTATTCTTCCAAAATACCACAAAGCCAATCAGTACTATCCCCAACAACACATTTAAGTATGGCTTTAGTCTTAATTGCTGAATTGCCAATCGAAATCGCAGATACCTTTTCATCCATTTATATCTTTTATACATATATTAACTCCTTTTCATTTTCGTTTTGTCAGGGGGAATCATCCCCCCCGACTAGCCATAAACAAACCATTAAGCCTTTGTTATTGATTCAATGCGCCCTTTGTGATTGAAAGAAATATCGAGAATGTCGTTAATCTTTGTCTGTTCTGGCAAAGCGATTTCCTCTTTTACGAAAAACTTTTCTGTACGCATCCCCTGAACATTTTCGTCTTTGAATGCTGCAAATAAATTTGTTCCGCTGATTCTTTCACCATTAGCATTTGTAAAATCTACTGGCATAACACCTACTAATTTGACCTGCATAAGTTTCGCTCCTTTCTGTTTTATTTAAGTTGCAACTTATGTGTTGTATTATAGTCGTGAAATTCAGTTTTGGATATTACACGTCATGTAAAAGCCCATAGCCCTGATAAACTGGGCGTTATCGCCTCTTTGATTTATTAACAAAATATACAAACGGCGCAACTACGTTTGTTTTTCTACATGACCTGTAAAAAGAAGTCAAAAAAAATACACATCTTTTATTTTGATGTGTATTTTTCATTCTCATTTACTATTTTCTTCTTGCGTGAGGACCTAACCGATATTTTTCTTCGATTCCTAATTTCTCTAATATATCATTACACTGATTTATTGATTTTCCTCTGCAACGTGTCAACAAAAACGTATATGCATAATCCCTTTTACTAAAACGATTAAACCCAAGTCCCAAACTATACAATAATGCTTGTGTCATCATCAAATCTAAATTATATGCGACCGCAACTGTAATCAATGTATTTCTTTGTGGTGGGTCTTTTTCATCAACCTGTTTTTTCAACCGATACAACATATTTGCACTTAACTGTGTCGTATCAGCAAAAGACTTATATGTTTCATCTTCAAGAACACTACTAATCAATTCACTAAAGGATTTATTATACTTAGTAGAATTTTCATAATCATTCAAAAATTCTTTTTCTAATTTTACCCATTCTTCGTAGCTATATCCAGCAATTTCTTCTTTTGTATCTTTTTTATTTGTCATATTACTTTCCCCTTGTTTTTGTATCTTTCTCTGTATCTGGTTCATTTGTGTCCATGTTTTCCAAAGCATATTCACACGCTTGTATTACAAATCCCGAAAAAGTCACATCATTTTGCTTTATAACTTCTTCAATTTGTTCTACGAGTGGTACTGGAAATCTTATCGTCTTGTTTTCCGTTTCTTTCCTATCTGATTTAATCTGAAAAGCCAATACTTCAACACCACCTTTCAAACTGATTGTATTGCAAAACATGCGAATATTAAGCATTGCATTTGGCATTTTGTTGGCATTTTATTTGCATTGCAAATAGCATTGCAAAATGTTATTATATACGAAAGCGTAATATCTACATATATACGAGAAAGCAAGCGAATAACATGAGTGACGAAAAAAAGAAATGTATTGAATTAATCAAATCTTTTATTGATGAACGATTAGACGGGGACATCCAACGATTCTATGACTACGATTTAGACCTGTTGGAGAAAGATGAAAAGTATGGAGCATACGACCCAGATAATTCCCGAATAGCAAATGCAATTTATGTTGTGCTCTGGGGTGATAGTTTACCCAATCTGATTATGGATAATCTAGGCGGAGAATGGTATCGTGGTGACACAATGAACTCTTTTAATACTTTAATGGGGCGTCCAAATGAAAACGGTACGAGTTTCATGGGGATTCAAAAATATACTAATAATCCTCAAATCATAAATATGGCGAAATTATATCATTCCAAATATCATACAATCGGAAATTTAATGGTTCTTCCTAATAAAACACTTCCGTCAGAACGTACAACATTAAATCAACTCCGAGGTGGTGGGGCATGGTATGATTATTTTGACCTTTTCTTGTCAGATATTAGAAATTTGATGATAGGTACTAATACAGATAGAATAGACAGTCGTTTAAAAAGTCTTGTAGATATCAACAAACATTATTTCGACAATTTTCAAGGAACAACTGGCTTTATGCAATTCTGTAAAACTTTCTATTTAGAGAGCTATGTTGATTTACATTCTTTCGAGGTTCATAATATCTTTTCGCCATATGCAAGACACTGGCCTGTAAGATATAGCGAAGAAGAATATAACAGCTATGTAGCAGATTACATTACAAAGGCAACAAAGATTATTGATTATCGTTGTAATTGTATGATTGAAAGCCTAAAAAAAGTTTTAGACTATGACTCTGATTCTCTTTTTTAATATCCTGCTTTTTTTAGCATTAATTATTTCGCTATTTATTTTACCTTTCGCCCTGCCTATTTATCAGAAAACAAATGATATACGCCAAATAAACAATGATTATAAATGGACTTCCTAAAACACTAGATGAATATGAAGAATTTTTCAAAAATGCAGTTTCATGTATTAAAGAACGCGGAAACACCTTGAATAAAGTTTTAAATATGGAATAAGGAGGAATGTCCATGCACTACGTTATAAGCGATATTCACGGTTGCTACAACGAATATATTAAAGCTCTTAAAAAAGTGAATTTTAATGACAACGATACGCTTTATGTCTTAGGCGATTGTATTGATCGCGGATATGCTTCCATTAAAGTATTACAAGATATGATGTATCGCCCGAATGTAATCCCCATTGTTGGTAATCACGAATTTATAGCTTTAAAAGTATTAGAAGATTTATGTACTGAAATCACAGAAGAAAATGCGGAAACGAAGATTACTCTGGAAATCATGCAACATTATACCGACTGGATGTGCAATGGCGGTGAACATACAATCAAAGAATTCAGAGCCTTATCTTTATCTGAAAAATATGACATTCTGGACTATCTGGGCGATTTTTCCCTGTATGAAGAAGTTTTTGTAAATGATAAAAAGTATCTTCTTGTGCATGGAGGTCTTGAACCTTTCAGTAGTGGCATGAACGTAGAAGACTTTTCTGTGCCACAACTTTTATTTTCACGTGCCAACTTGAATAAGACTTACTTTCAAGACAAATATACCATTACAGGGCATACGCCCACAATATCCGAACAAGGAAACCAAGGTACTATAATCAAACGTAATAATCATATTTCTATAGATTGCGGTTGTGTATTAGGATATAACTTAGCAATATACTGTTTGGAAACAGATACAGAAGAATACATATCTTCTGATTTTACATTTTAATAAATGTGCCAACTATAAAAGATTCTATACGGAATATACCACATATTTTCATCAAAGGAGAAAATCACATATGAAAAGCAAAAAAATCAGAGAATTTCTATGGCAACATTTAAAAACACATGCGTCTAATGTTCATGAAGAATTCGACGGGGATATTTCTTTATATACTATGACACGTGAAATAGAAGAAGTCCCAGAGCACATAATCGGCTCTGTTATTTGGTTTTTAGATGAAGGCGAGCAAATAATGGTAGAAACCTTGTACAGCAATACAATGTCAACCTTATGCGAAGAACATTCGGAAAACCACCTCAAATTAATGCGTTTATTTAACATAATAAATAGCACTGTATGGTTTAATACATTATACACACCTCGCATTTGCATGGCCGAAGACAATTTCTATCAAATATGCCTAGTTACTAGAATTCCCTATCGTTTTTTTGAAACTGCGCCGTTTGAATCTGCTGATTATATTACTGATTTTTGCCCATCACTTTTAGAGGTATTAAGCTCATATATAAGCGGTGTCTTAACTGGACGCCTTAGTGTTGAGGATTGTATTGAATATCTAGAAGAACTCTTCTCTTTTGCAGATGAAGGACTAACTAGATTTACGCTCTAGTTATTATTTAAAATACATTGCTCATTAAAAATATACTCGCAATAACAAAGAGATATTTCAGTTTGGTTTGAAATATCTCAAATACATTACACACTAAATCGGAGGTCACAAAATGAAAACAAAAATTATTAGTATCATTATAATTGCTATTTTACTCATAGGTTTTGGCACAGGATATTATATATACCAAGACAAGGCTAAACAAAAGGAGATAAACGATAAATTAAATGAAATCTCAAATTCTGAAAAAGAATTCTCTAATGCCGAGAATAGGGAAACCAAATTTGATATTTTGAAATCTACATTTGAGCAGATGGAAGAATATGAAACTTCTTCCTCAAAATATGAAGAAATCTCCAATAAATATACCGACGTTATTTCTAATATGCAAACAATATTTAAAGAAGAATATAACAATTCCATAAAAGATAATACAATAGACAATTTAGATAATTCAGAAGACATCACAATGATAACTACATATACCGAAAACCTAAACTCTTTATTATCCACAATAGAATCAGAAAAAGATTATACTCTTTCAAATGATTCTGAGTATAGCGAGTACGCCAACAAAATTTCCAACCTAACGGAAGCCTACTCTAATAGAATCACCGCTATTGAAACGAAAAAAGCAGAAGATGAGAAAAAACGTGCAGAGGAAGAAGCTAGAAGAAAAGCAGAGGAAGAAAAAGCCAAAACGCATTATGAAAACGAATATTTTTCTGTTGATGTTCCTGAAAGTTGGATAGATTGTTGGTCAGTAACAGAAAATAGTTCTTCTGACGGCAATACATATAGTTTTGATTATAAAGCAGACAGTACTTATGGTGGTGGTGCTACAATATATGTTGTTGACGCCACTTACGGTTTGCCACAAAACGGAAGCATAATTGATACAGGATGTGAACTTGTAGGCTATACTTCCAATAAGTTTGGCGTATTTATGGTTGAAGCAGGTGCAGGTTTTTTTAGTGCCGGTGCAACAATTACATTAAAATAACAGTCAAGGGATATTCCAAAATAATGAATCGGAATATCCCTTTTATTAGTATGGGGTTCTTCAATAGCGCGCAACCGCCAGTAAATCCCCACTCTTACGAGTGCCTACGGTAAAGGGATTGACAGGCTTTCAACTACACTCTCATCTCTATTTTTGCTTTACTCCATTCTTTCTTATCACCTTTTACACCATTTTACTTTTTTACACCAATGAATACACCATTTTCATAATAAATCCTAATATTTTATAAGAATTTATAAGACTATCCCAAGACACAAAAAAGCCTTTAAATACTGACTTCGCAGTAGATAAAGGCTTTTTAAACTTATTTAATTTCTACGTTCTTGGAATTACTCCTGAACGTATGGCATAAGAGCGATATGACGTGCTCTCTTGATTGCTACTGTAAGTGCTCTCTGATGTTTTGCACAGTTTCCTGTGATTCTTCTTGGAAGAATTTTTCCTCTTTCAGAGATGTATTTTCTTAATTTTGCTACATCCTTGTAGTCGATTTCGTTATTCTCTTTACCGCAGAATACACATACTTTTTTTCTTCTACGTCCGCCGCCTCTTCTCTTGAAGCCGCCTTCTGGACGATTACCTTTATCGAAAGCCATGTTGCTTTACCTCCTTATATCCTGTCTAGTTGAACGGTAATTCTTCATCAATTCCGTCTGGAATATTCATGAAACCGTCGCCTGCATCAGATACTGGTGCCGGAGCCGGTGTGGGAGCTGACGCGCGGAAGTTACCCATGTTCGCATCGCTTGTCGCTTTGCTCTCAGCAAATTCCTGATCTTCTACCACAACGTCTGTTGTGTATACCTTCTGACCGTCTTTGTTTGTATAACTGCCGGTCTGGATACGTCCTGTAACAATTACTTTCAATCCCTGACGGAAATATTTCTCAGCGAACTCTGCGCTTCTTCCAAACGCTACACATCCGATGAAGTCTGCGTTCTGCTCTCCATCTCCGTTACGTCTGAATCTACGGTCTACTGCAAGTGTATATCTTGCAATCGCTGTAGAACTTTCCCCCTGTGAATATCTCACTTCAGGATCTCTTGTTAAGCGTCCCATCAAAATTACTTTATTCATATAATAACCTCTACTTCCTGCTTATGCTTCCTGTCTTACGCATAAATATCTGATGACATTGTCCATGATGCGAACTCTCTGTTCGATTTCGCCTGGAGTCTCAGCATCAGACTCGAAGTGGATGAAATAATAATATGCTTCTTTCATCTTCTGAATCTCGTAAGCTAATCTTCTCTTACCCCATTCATCAACGTCAGAGATCTGGCCACCAAAACGCTCGATTAAAGCTTTCACTTTTTCGATAACCTGTGCTCTTTCGTCGTCTTCGATTTTTGCACTGACAACAACAGCTAATTCATATTTATTCATGTCGTCTTTGCACCTCCTTCTGGTCTTTTGGCCCCCGCTCAACTTATGTGGGAGCAAGGATATCCGCACATTCTATGCGGATTATAGTGTATCACAATTTGAAATGATACCATATTTTTCTCTTTATTTCAAGTCTTTTTTCAGTTTCCTTTTTCAATTTTATATTTTATATTTTCCGAGGCATACTCCGAACCCTCTGCTGCTGCAATCTAATTTATCCACATACCACCGAACCGTTTTACGAATCCCCTCTTCAAAAGAAGTCTCCGGCATCCACCCTGTCTCTCTTCTTATTTTATCTGCATTGATGGCATAACGCCTGTCATGCCCTTTCCGATCTTCCACATATTGGATTAAGCTATCATTTATAAATCTTTTCCTTGGATCATTTTCCTCTAATACTTCCCTTAAAACTTCAAGGATTGTATTTACAATCTCCAGATTCGTCTTCTCATTGTGACCGCCAATATTATATGTCTCAAAGAGTCTCCCTTGCTCCTGCACCAGATCAATCGCCTTCACATGATCTTCTACGTACAACCAGTCTCTTACATTCAACCCATCTCCATAAATCGGAAGTTTTTCTCCTTGCAGCGCATTCTTTATAATAAGAGGAATCAGCTTCTCCGGAAACTGACGCGGTCCATAATTATTACTGCAATTCGTGATATTGGCAGGGAAGACATAAGTGTCTATATACGACCGCACCAACATATCCGAAGACGCTTTGCTTGCTGAGTAAGGACTGTGCGGAGCATATGGCGTTGTCTCATAAAAATATCCGGTTTCACCTAATGAACCGTACACCTCATCTGTAGATACATGAAGAAATTTCTTATTCTCCAGATACGTCCCATCTTCTTTTTCCCACGCCTTGCGGGCGGCATTTAACAAAACAGCGGTTCCAAGCACATTCGTTTTCACAAATATTTCCGGATCATCAATGCTGCGATCCACATGACTCTCTGCCGCAAAATGTACCACTCTGTCGATTACATATTTTGAAAAAAGCGACTCTATCATTTCTTTATCGCAGATATCCGCTTCTATAAATCTATAATTTCCCCTGTCTTCTACTTCTGCCAGATTTTCTAATCTTCCGGCATATGTCAGTTTGTCTACATTAATAATCTGTATACTATCGCCATATTTTTCAAACATGTAATGAATATAATTGGAGCCGATAAAACCGGCTCCACCTGTTACTAAATAAGTTCTTTTCATATCTACTCTTTTTTCTTCAAATCTTTTGTGTTCTTTTCTACAATTTTACGCGCGATCATAATCTGATGCCCGCAGCCCATACATTTCAGCCGGAAGTCTGCTCCCACCCGGAGGATTTCCCACTCCTTGCTGCCGCATGGGTGTTGCTTTTTCAAAGTCACGATATCGCCCACTTCATATGTATAAGACATATTCCCACCTCGTCTCTGTTAAATTACTGAAGCTCCACTTCTTTCTCTTTGACTCCCCGCACAACGAAACGGTGTTCATCACTGGCGGCGGTACATGTGGAAAGTGTAACAATAGTATCATCCGTCGTTACTTTTACGCCTGTATCGTAGTCTGCCTCTTTCATTGTCATATCAAGAAACTTCTGATAGTCCTCCTCGCCGGCAAAAGAGGTCAGATATGTATCGGACGTATCAAGCACTTGACCAACCGAATAAATCTTATAAGTAATCTCTTTTCCATCCGGTGTATAAATATAGAAATACGGATTTTCTTTCCAGAAATCCTTGTCTTTATACTCTTCCAGCTTACGGAACATGGAACCGTCTTTCATGCGGTGTCCGTAAATGATCGTATTTTTATCTGTAAAATCTGAGCTTGCCGCCGCATCTACAAATATCGCTCCCAATGTATTTTCATTCGCCGAAAATGTTTTGTGGAGATAGAGGTCATTATCTTCGCCCTGCACCACCGGATAGTTGATCTGTGACGGTTCCTTATAGAACCTGATCCATCCTACCGTATCATCGTTAATTTTCATAAGCTCATCAAAATCAACGCGGAACTTCTCTTTATCATCTGCGTTTTTAATTGCCACATCTCGCACTTTCTCATATTCACTCTGCCCGTCCTTATAGCCTTTTCCTATCTGTAATAGTTTGAAAGCAGACACACAAAAAACAACAATCGCAGCTACAAGGATCACGTTCAAAATCATATTTTTACGTCTCGCCTTCCTTGACTTTCTGCGCCCTCTGTGATGATTTGCTCTCTTACGATTCATTTCCTTTGATTTCCCATCTATCCTTCTCTTAGTCGACATTTTCCTCACTCCAAGTCTTCCTCATTTTCCACAGCTCTATCACTGCAGCCATCATCAATCTACGCTTTATTTTAGCCGATTTTTCTTCACAGTACAAGCGTCATTCACACAAAAGCAAAAAAGACTACAGTTATTTTATATTTTTTTAATTTCTGTTTTATTGACTTTACTTGCCATTATCGTATGATAATAATATATTTTCAGGAGGTTGATGACTTTGAAAGAAAAATTTATGCGTTTTATGTATGGGCGGTACGGAGTAGACACTTTAGGCAAATATTCTCTCGGCGCAGGGCTTGCCACAATGGTGCTGTCCATCGTCTTTGACAGCTACACACTATCGCTCTTATCGTGGTTTTTTATCATTTTGACATATTTTCGAATGTTTTCTCGAAACCTGTACAAAAGATCCAGCGAGAACCAGACATTCCTAAATAAAACCTACAAACTCAGAACATGGTTCGGCAAACAGAAAAACATGATGGCACAACGGAAGACACATCACATTTACCGCTGCCCCGGCTGCAAGCAGAAAATCCGCGTACCGCGCGGAAAAGGACGGATCGAAATCCGGTGTCCGAAATGCCACACCACCTTCATCAAAAACAGTTAAATCAATTTTGGACACCCCAAAACGCAATTTAGGACGTAGCATTTTGCAAAAATGCTACGTCCTAAATTATACCTTAAACCGATATCCTACGCCCCAGATTGTTTCGATATACTGTGGGTTTGATGTATCCAGTTCTATTTTTTCTCTTATTTTCTTAATGTGCACGGTTACCGTTGCGATATCTCCTACGGATTCCATATCCCAGATTTCCCGGAACAGGTCATCCTTCGTGTATACATGATTTGGGTGTGCCGCCAAGAATGCGAGGAGATCGAATTCTTTTGTCGTAAATGTTTTTTCTTCTCCATTTACCCACACGCGGCGGGCAGTTGTGTCTATCTTGAGTCCACGAATTTCTATGATTTTATTTTTCTCTGCCGCACTTCCGATCAAACGGTCGTATCTTGCCAGATGTGCTTTCACTCGTGCAACCAATTCGCTTGGACTGAATGGCTTCGTCATATAATCATCCGCTCCAAGTCCCAGTCCTCTAATCTTATCGATATCGTCCTTCTTTGCTGATACCATGATAATCGGAGTATTCTTCTCATCGCGGATCTTACGGCAGATTTCAAATCCGTCTACCCCGGGGAGCATTAAATCCAGAATAAAAAGATCGTACTCTCCGCTTAACGCTTTCTCAAGTCCGAGCGTCCCTTCATTTGCCACTTCTACTTCAAATCCTGAAAGCTCCAAATAATCTTTTTCCAGATCCGCAATCGCTTCTTCATCTTCCACAATCAATATCTTACTCATTTACCGGTACCTCCTGATATTTTCTAAGCACAAAATACATGGTTGTGCCTGTATTCTCTCTGCTGGTAGCCCATATCTTGCCGCCATGTTCTTCGATGATTTTCTTGACAATCGACAAGCCGATTCCGCTTCCACCCTTCGAAGAATTTCTGGAAGCATCTGTTCGATAAAATCTCTCGAATATATTCGGCAGGTCTTTGGCTGCGATTCCTTTTCCGTTATCTTCAATCTCTACCTGCACGAAATCTCCTACATCTTTAATTCTGAGATTAATCTTTCCTTTTTCCTTGTCCATATATTTCACAGAATTGTTGACGATGTTGTGGATCACACGTGTGATCTGCTCCGCGTCCGCAATAACCTGCACTTCTTCTTCCACATAATTAAAATATCCGAACTCGATATTTTTTGCCTCCAGATCGAGCGAAAGGTCTTCTGCACAATCCGAGAAATAATCATTCACTGACAAAATATTGAAGTTATATGGGATACGATTCGTATCAATCTTAGAATACAATGTCAATTCATTGATCAACGTATCCATCTCATTTGCTTTATTATAAATGGTTCGAATATATTTTTCCATTTTCTCCGGCGTATCCGCCACACCATCCATGATTCCTTCCGCATAGCCTTTGATCGTCGTCACCGGTGTCTTAAGATCATGGGAAATGTTACTGATCAGTTCTTTATTTTCCTTATCAAAAGCAACCTTCTCTTCCGCGGTATCTTTTAGTCTCTGGCGCATATCCTCCAAGTCCCGGCTGAGCTGTCCCAACTCATCATCTGCCTCTGTCGGAATCTCAAAATCCAAATCTCCGGTCTGTATCCTTCTTGCCGCTACACGCATCTTATTAAGGGGGCCCATAATCCCACGGTAGATCCAGACAATCAGAAGAAATCCTGTCAATACAAGCACAATGGCTACGCCAAACATCATATCCATCACAAACTCTTCTACTTCCGGAATCACATTGCTGATGTTGGTGACAATAAATGCACTTCCCTGTTCCCCTGCAGGATAGACGAAATCCACCTGCTTGACAAGCGCCTGTACCTCTCCGCCAAGATAAATACCATTTTTTGACGTCGTCGCAGAATCCCCGTAATCAGGAAGCTGACAGATAACTTTCTCCGCCTTTCCTGCATCTGCGCCGGTATATACGATCGTGCTGTCTTTGCGCACAAGAAGATATGATTTTTTATCTTTAAGACTCTGGTTAAAATCATCAAGATATGTTGCGTCTTCCATTTCTCCGGAATGCAGATCTGCCATCTCTTCCAGTTCGCGATATGGCTTTTCAGTTAGATTCGACAGCACCTGCGTAGAATTCGACAAAGATTCCACTGTTGCACCGGAAATGCCATATGTTTCTTCAATTGCTCCCGCCTGGATTCTCCACATGATCAGCACCATCGCAATGGAGAGTATGACCGGTATTAATGTAATTGTTAAAAAGGCAATAGACAACCTTGTTTTCAACTTCATATGCTTATGTCCTCCGCCTTCAGTATAGCATGAAAAGGGGCGCCTCTCACCAAAGCGCCCATAAACTTTTATTAAAATTTTATAAATAGGATTTGAGGATTTCTGCCTTGTCTGTTTTCTCCCAGGACAGGTCAAGATCCGTTCTTCCAAAATGTCCGTATGCTGCTGTCTGCTTGTAGATCGGTCTTCTAAGGTCTAACATCTTGATAATACCTGCCGGACGAAGGTCAAAGTTCTCTCTTACGATATCAACCAACTTCTCCTCAGAGATTTTTCCTGTTCCGAAAGTATCAATCATAATAGATGTCGGCTGTGCTACACCGATCGCATAAGATAACTGAATCTCACATTTCTTTGCAATACCTGCCGCAACAATATTCTTAGCCACATAACGCGCCGCATAAGCCGCAGAACGGTCTACTTTAGTACAGTCTTTACCGGAAAATGCACCGCCGCCGTGACGAGCCATTCCACCATAAGTATCTACGATAATCTTACGCCCTGTTACACCGGAATCTCCGTGAGGTCCGCCGATTACAAAACGTCCTGTCGGGTTAATGAAGAATTTTGTCTTATCGTCAACCATTTCTGCCGGAATTACCGCATCAAATACATATTTCTTAATGTCCTCGTGAATCTGCTCCTGTGTCACATCCGGATCATGCTGTGTAGAAAGTACCACCGCGTCCAGTCTCTTTGGCACTCCTGCCTCATCATATTCTACAGTTACCTGAGATTTTCCGTCCGGTCTCAAATAGCCAAGTGTTCCGTTTTTACGAACCTCTGTAAGCTTCCGTGTCAATTTGTGTGCGAGAGAAATCGGATATGGCATAAGCTCCGGTGTCTCATCACAGGCATAACCGAACATCATTCCCTGATCTCCTGCGCCAATCGCTTCAATCTCTTCATCAGACATCTGATTTTCTTTCGCTTCCAACGCTTTGTCAACACCCATAGCAATGTCACTGGACTGCTCGTCAATTGCAGTAATTACGCCGCAAGTATGAGCGTCAAATCCGTATTTTCCTCTGTTATATCCGATCTCATCTACTGTTTCACGGACGATTTTCTGAATATCTACATATGCGTTTGTTGTGATTTCTCCCATAACAAGGACAAGACCTGTTGTGATCGCTGTTTCACATGCCACACGACTGTTTGGATCTTGCTCCATGAGAGCGTCAAGTACTGCGTCAGAAATTGCGTCGCAGATCTTATCCGGATGACCTTCTGTTACAGATTCAGATGTGAATAATAATTTCTCCATGTTCTTCTTCCTTTCTTTCGTACTTTCTCTGTCGGGGCTATCATTCATTCTATAAAATGCGCAAAGTCGCCTCGCGCCATAGGCGCTCAGTCACAGACATTCTTTTGCCCTGCTCTATGTTTTCGCGAAAAAAACAGCCCACAACAAGTGGACTGTTTATATTCTCATAAACCAATCCTCTTATTGTTCGATTACTCGCTCAGGTTGGCACCTTCCCATGACGGGGGTTGCCGCAGCTTCATAGATCCTTTGTATCTCCACTGCTCTGAATAAGAGAAAGTTTGCATTATTTATTTTTGATACTTATAAACCTTACATCCTTTTATAGTAATTGTCAAGGATGAATTCCAGCTATTTTTTTCTAGCTGACTTTTAATTTGAATTTCTGGATTTCTCTCTCAGTCTCCACTTTTTCGATCAAGCCGCCGATGCTGCGGAGTTTTTCCTCGAAGCGCTCATATCCACGCTGAATATACACAATGTCATCTACGATTGTAATTCCGTCTGTCGCAAGACCTGCAATACAAAGAGCGGCTCCTGCACGAAGATCCGGCGCGCTCACTCTTGCTCCGGAGAATTTCTCCACTCCTTCAATCGTAGCGGAATTTCCCTCCACTTTGATATTGGCTCCCATTCTTGCCAATTCATCCAGATATTTAAAACGATTTTCGAAAATACTCTCTGTAATCGTACTTGTCCCTTTGCAAAGAGCTAAAGTGACACCAATCTGTGGCTGCATATCTGTCGGGAATCCCGGATATGGCAATGTTTTTACATGTGTACTTGTAAGGCTTCCCTTTGACACTACGCGCACTGCATCATCAAATTCTTCCACTTCACATCCGATTTCCACTAATTTAGCAATCGTTGCCTCCAGATGCTTCGGAATTACGTTCAGCACAGTCACATCTCCCTTGGTAGCTGCTGCTGCAAACATAAATGTTCCTGCTTCAATCTGATCCGGAATCACGGAATACTCTGTCCCATGAAGTTGTCTCACACCACGGATCTTAATCACATCTGTTCCCGCGCCACGGATATTTGCGCCCATACTGTTCAGGAAGTTTGCCACATCTACAACGTGTGGTTCCTTGGCAACGTTCTCCATAATGGTCTGACCCTCTGCCATTGCCGCAGCCATCATCACATTGATCGTTGCCCCGACGCTCACCACGTCAAAATAAATATGCTTCCCTACCAGACGCTCTGCCTCTGCAATAATCTTACCATGCTCAATTTCAACTTCTGCACCAAGCGCACGGAATCCTTTCAAATGCTGATCGATCGGTCTGCTGCCGATATTACATCCTCCCGGAAGTGCAACTTCTGCATGCTTATATTTCCCAAGCAATGCTCCCAACAAATAGTAGGAAGCTCTGATCTTCTTGATATAATCATATTCAATACTGAAATCTCTGACCCCTCTGCCATTGATCCGAACCGTATGACGGTCCACACGCTGAACATCTGCTCCAATTCCTGCAATTGCATCTAACAGGACATTGATATCATTTACGTCCGGCAGATTATCAATTTTCACAGTTTCATCTGCCATAATAGCCGCAGCGAGAATTGCAAGCGCCGCATTTTTTGCGCCACCAATCTCAACCTCTCCCACTAATGGATGGCCACCCTTAATAATATATTGCTCCATATATTACACCTCTGATTTTTCTTCTATTTTCTATCTAGCAAATTCTAATCTATGTCCATACCTTTTGATATTATAACACATTTTCCCTGTTTGTAAAATATTTTTTACACTTGTGTAACTATTTCGTAATATTTACAGTGTCTCAAGCGCATCCAAAACACGAGAAACTGTTTCCTTGAAATCAATGCCGTCTTCGCAAATGGTAATGTCGGCATATTTCTCAAAAAGCGGTACTCTCTCATCATACAAATCTCTCAGTGTCTGTCCGTCTTTCAGCACAACACCTCGATTTTTTGCATTGAGCAATCTGCTGTTTATTGTTTCAAAAGAAGCTTGCAAATATACTATTTTCCCGATCTCTTTGTAGTGCTTCATAGCATTTTCGCAATAAACCACACTGCCACCCGGAGAAATCACTGCATTATGTGCCTCCACGCCGGCATTTACCCGGTCTTCAACTTTCAGGAATCCATCGTTCCCCTGTTCTTCAATGATTTCTTTTAACAGCTTTCCTTCCTGCTCCTGAATCAGAAGATCTGTATCAATAAACTGATATCCTAAACGTTTTGCTGTCACAACTCCGACTGTACTTTTTCCGACTGCCGGCATACCAATAAAAATAATATTATCCATCGCTTGGCTTCCTTTATCTGCTGTATCTTTTCAAGGTTACGTGGAGGTATTCTAACACATCTTCTCGCACTCGTCTACTTTTTATAGCGAGAATCAATAAAACTTTCTTTTTTCTCTGCGTTCACGCCTTCTCAAAAGCAGCTCCTGACACAGCATCACCTGAATAAGATCCAGAAGCCATACTCCCGGATTTTCTTCTTCCTCCTGCGCTCTTTCATAGATTCTCTTCGTCATGAAACGAAGCTGCAAACGGTCCGGATATTCGTCATAGATCATACTGGAACTATATTCCAGACGGTCACACTCTTCTTCAACGAGCGGAAGCACACGCTTTGCTGTGTCCGGATAAGTACTCTTCATATAATCATAATCCATCCGGTCCGTCCGCTCTGTTCCATACATGAAGAACTCCGGATAAGCCATATAATAAGGGATTTTGTTATGCATATCTGTACGCTCCTGTAAATAAGTATCTACCTTAGTATATGTGGGATACCATCCCGGGGTGATTGCTATTTCTTATCCTTGTTCCATTCCGGACAAATTCCGGACAAACCTTGATTTTTGCACTTCTCTATGCTATACTAACCCACGTTACAAAAACCCGAAAAACAAGGTCTTACAAGGGTTTCGCCGATTCTCGGCGTAAGATGAATCGTGTGTTCGTGACCTTCCACACGTAAAACAAAACTAAAGGAGAACTGAATATGAAAAATCAAAAGGTAACTTTCATGACACAGGCAGCTATGATCGCTGCTATCTATGTGGTGCTTACTTATGTCTTTGCACCATTTTCTTTCGGAGAAGTACAGGTCCGTATTGCAGAGGCACTGACCATTCTTCCGTTATTTACTCCCGCCGCAATTCCGGGGCTGTTTGTCGGCTGTCTGATCGGAAATATTCTCGGCGGAGCAGTTTTACCGGATATCCTATGCGGAAGTCTGGCAACCTTGATCGGCGCTTTTTTCACGTATCAACTTCGTAATAAAAGCCCTTATCTTGCGCCACTTCCTCCGATTGCCGCCAACACACTGATCGTACCATTCGTGCTGCGATATGCGTATGGTGTTGCACTTCCAATTCCATTTATGATGCTGACCGTTGGAATCGGAGAAGTTGTTTCCTGCGGCATACTGGGAATGATTGTTTACTTTGCTTTAAAAAAATATAGAAATGTCGTATTTCAGCCGATAAAACGAAATCGTTAACAAATCAGGGACGGGTTAAAACCCGTCCCTGATTTTGTCTTTTATCCGATATACGTATGTCCCGTTCCTGCCGTCAATGCATCCACTTCTTCAAATGTGCCGGTTTTTCGTTCGCCGCTTTCTGCGTCCACATAGATCACCTTCTCATCTGTGTATCCTACAAGAATGATCGGCTTTCCGGCATCTTTCATTCCAATCACCGGTTTCCCCTGATTGATAATGTAAGCAAGTTGTTCCGCTGTACATCCTGTAAGATTAAGACTTGCGCCGGAATTATATTCTTTCAACGCTTCCATCGGCGAAACTCCACTGTCAAGCTTTGCTTTAATCTGTGCTGCCATATCCTCAGAATGATCAATGGTATAGTTCAAATCCCGATTTCCTCTCTCCCATATATAGGACTGGCTTTGATCCACCACGACTCCTCCATACGAATCTGCCTTTTGGATGGCATCGCCTGCAATTTCATAAAAGCCCTGAAGTTTTCCATGTCCATAGACATAATATTGTTTCTCTTTCTTATCATAATCAAAGGTAATCGTTGTCGGATTCTCAAGCATCACTTGTTTTGGCTTTAACACCTTAGGTTCTTTATCTGAAATACCATCTTCATAGCTCAGCCGCATCTGTTTTTTCTTCAATTCTGTCACATAAGAATCCAGATAAATATTGCTTTCCTTCTGTTCTTCGTTATTAGAAATATATTCTTCTGCCGTTGAAGTGTAGATGCTTCCGTCTCTTACTGCCCGCTCCAGAATCACTCTGTTTTTCTCCATTTTAGCGCCCAGTATATAGATCTCTTTTTGCTCATAAGTCTTGACTGTTTTTCCTTTGCTGTTCTGAATCTCCACTTTATACATAGGGCTTGCATCTTCACCTGCTGCTGTTTGTCCGGCATCTTCTATTCTTGAAGTTCCGTATACAAAATCATTTTTCACAAATCCAAGAGGATATATGTTCTCACCTTCTTTTCCGGTTACTGTCCTTGTCTTGCCGGAAGACAGATTCATAATGGTGAGCTCATTAGCTCCATTTTCTCCGCTTTTTGACTGATAAGCAAGGAGACGCCCGTCGCCGGATACCACATAATGATCCTCCGTAAGTCCTGTTACCAGCTCCTTCGTCTTTTCTTTTTCCACATTTGTCTCATAAAAGGTATCGCCGGCAAGTACATACAGCATCTCTCTGTCCACACTATAGTAGACTAATTTCCCCAGCTCGTGAATCGCATTTCCCCACGAGGTATCTGTAGGGATAAACACCTTTTCTTCTACAGAGCTTTGCTCTACATTATAATAGTAAACCGCAACACCAACCTGACCTTCGTGTTCTCCACGGTTCATATATCCGTATACAGCAAACGTCACATTTCCGTTTCCATCCGCCTCTAATAATTGTATTTCATGCTGATTTGTAAGATTTCTCTCATCCGTATTTTCCGAAGCTGCGAAACTGAATACCAGCGATACTTCATCCGTCTCTTTGTTATAGCTCCAAAGATCATCTGCCTGCACAAAAGAGACAATGCTTCCATCCTTATCATTCAGATAAGGGACATCATATTCCGCGATTCCCAGAAGCACACCTTTTTCGCTCAACACCTTTTTGGTCGGATCAAAGATCTGCTCCATCGTACGGTCATAATCCAGCAAATATCCCCGCTTGGCATAAGAATCATAGCGCACGCGGAAGAACTCTCTTACTTTGTACAGATCATCCTCATTTTCTTCTCCTTTACACCGCACAATAAATTCTACCTGTATCGATGAGGAGGTATTATTCATCTCTTTGATTTCCCAGCGTTCGCCGCCCTCTAGTTTTGGCTCCAGCTCGCCGTAAGATACCTGATCATAATTCGAGTGGATCGTTACATGTGCAAAGGTACTGTTATCGCCATCTTCATTCGGCTCAATCGCCTTTCCGACGCCAACTCCTTCTTCCTTATTCAAAGCTCCGTTATGGAACGTCGTCACATAGTCCAGACACTGCTGTATATCTGCCTTCTCTGCATCGGCAATTCTCGTATAAAAATGTACTGTTTTTTCTTTATTATAATTTAAAACAATTTCCAGCACCCGCTCTTCATCTAACAGACCGGACTTATTAAGATCCAGCATTTCCGTTTTCCCCGGCTTTTTTATCTTCTTCTCCAGAAACGCTTCTGTGCCATCTAACGAATACACCTTGTATTCCATACTTGAAATTACATTTTCATAAGCGTTGATCTCCACATTCAGCTTTCCGGATAAGACCGGTGTGATCGTGTCGCGAATCGTCGGAATATCCATAGACTGCGCATATCCGGGAACAGCATTTATCCCATACCCACCGCAATCAAAACCTATCTTTGGAAACGTTGCAGTTCCAATGTCCGCCGTCATATTATCGTTTCCCTTATTAGTAAAATAACTGAACACCAATACTGCCACGATAAATACTCCGATAAGAATACCGGCTTCTTTTAATTTGTTCTTTATATTCATCCTGTGTCCTCTTTTATCTAATCCTTCTGCATACCAAGGAGACGTCCAAGCGTTGGTTCCACATTTAAAAATGTTTCACAATCCTTGATTCTCTTACTATTCTTTCCTTTTTTCCCGGTATCTATGGCACGGATCAAGATATTTTTCGGTGTATGCTCCATGTCAATGAATTCCAAGACCTGTACTTCATATCCTTCTCTTTCCAAATATTCTGCGCGGAGTGCATCTGTCACGATTGCAGAAAAACGTTCTTTGAGAAGTCCATGTTTCAGAATCGGTTTCAAGACATCATTTGCAATCTGCCCATTAATTTCATGCTGGCAGCACGGAACAGACAAGATAACTTTCGCGTGCCAGCCGACAGCTTTTGCAAGCGCATAATCCGTCGCCGTGTCACAGGCATGCAATGTCACTACCATATCCACCCGATCAACACCTTCGTAATCCGCAATGTCGCCTTCCAGGAAAGTCAATTTCTCATATCCATATTTTTTACTCAGCTCATTACAATGTCTGATAACCTCTGTTTTTAAATCCAACCCGATAATACGGATATCGTATTGCTTTAGCTCATGCAGATAATAATACATGGCAAATGTCAGATAAGATTTCCCACATCCAAAATCAAGAATCGTAACTTCTCTTCCCTTATCAAGCTGCGGAAGAATATCCTCAATAAATTCAAGAAAGCGGTTAATCTGTCGAAACTTGTCAAATTTCGTCCGCACAATCTTCCCTTCTTCGGTCATAACTCCAAGATCTCTCAAAAAAGGAACCATTGTTCCCTCTTCCAGAATATACTGCTTCTTGCGGTTATGGTTCATATCTGCCTGCTTATTCGGATTCTTTTGTGCTTTTCGCTTGATGGTCAGCTTCCCTTTTTTGCTCACGAGAACCGTGTAGTTCCACTGCTTCGTCTCCATCTGCATCTGTTTCATATTTTGCATATATTCAAAAATTCTATCCGCCGCCTCCTCGGCACTAAGATTCTCATGAAACGCCTGACGATTGCAGAAAGACTCCAGTTGAAAAACAAGTTTCCCCCTCTTAAGAAGCGGACGAACCTTCACCTTCTCTACACCCGATTTATCCCGCGGCGCACTCAAAACCGCCGCTAAAAACTCCTGATTCAAATTTTCTTGTAATAATAATTTTAAATTCTCCATAATAGTAATATTGTAATGTGTTTTTGAAATAAGCGCAAGTAAATTTAGGACGTAGCAAAGTTTAACTTTGCTACGTCCCCCGTTAATTATTTAACCCGCGGAAATCTTATGGTTACCTTAAATAAATCTCCATCTAAGTACAATTCAAACTGCCCTTTTTGCATTTCTGTCAATGTTTTTGCTATGGACAATCCCAGTCCGCTTCCTTCTGTACTTCGCGATATATCTCCTCTGATAAATCGTTCTGTCAATTCGTCTGCGGATATATTCAATGGATATGCGGATACATTTTTCAGCGTAAACAGGACTTGATCTTCCAACACGGTAAGATCTGCATAAATCCTGCTGCCTTCCATCGCGTATTTGGCAGCGTTATTGTATATGTTCTCCAGCACTCGCCATGTTCTTCTTCCGTCTACACAGATCATTGCCTCTTCTTCCGGAAGATTTAATACTTCTTCCAGATTGCGGGCAGCGAATTTTTCTTGAAATTCTCCGCTCGTCTGCTGAATCATTTCCACCAGATTCAAATTCATCATATCCAGTGAAATATTTCCGGAACTTACTTTCGACGCCTCCACTACGTCTTCTGTCAATGTTTTCAGTCGCTGCGACTTCTGTTCCAGTACTTCGATGTATCGCCGAATCTTCGGATCTTCAAAATTTTCCTGTTTCAACAGTTCTACATAATTGATGATAGAAGTAAGCGGTGTCTTAATATCATGAGATACATTCGTGATCAAATCTGTTTTCAGTCGTTCATTTTTTACACTTTTTTCCACCGCCTTATTCAGTCCGGTTCCAATAACATTTACAAGTTCAGCCACTTCTTTTTGTTCGCCGCTTAAACCAGTTGTGTCGATTTTATAGTCAATCTCTCCATGTGCAATCTGTGAAATCCCCTGCTTAATCTTCTTTTTCCCGATTGTCTGGTAAACAAGGTACACAAATGCCACAATATCTATCGGCAGCAGTATCACAAATAATACCGAATGACCGCTGATCTGTGCAGCCCCGTGAATAAGAAAAAGTCCTCCGAAAATGATAACTACTTTCCAAACAGAGCCAATATTGATACTCACTTGATGAACAAATTGGACAATCATATGCAAAACGCTGTTCTTCCACATCGTTCCGGCCTTCAATCTCCGTACAAGGCTTAAATACCCCACAAGGAACATAAGACACGTATATGCCGCCAGTATTCCGCCACCAATCACATATGGAATGGAATTCATTACATAATTATAATAGCCATATAAGGTTGCAAGGTCATTATTTAGATCCATAAACAAATCAGTAAGTGATAAAATACTTCCTGACAGCAATACCGGAATAAGCCATAACACAATCACTACCGTCGCTGCCACTTCTGTTTTCCACGCATCAAACCAATTTAAATGTAGTTCATCATCTCTGTTGCTTCGCCCTGCAACTATCGTAAGCCACACAAGACATACGATCAACATTCCGAATGCTATCATGCCTAAAACAGCAATTACAGTTCCGCTTGACGCATATTTTTCAAACAATTGATTTTCCGCATAAAAGCTGTCTTGGATCGGATAGCTGGTGTCCACCGCCGACACAAACACAAAATCTTCCGTCTGTGGTCCGGAATATTTAATATCGTCTCTCCATGTAAGCGCATCTTCATTCGTCAAATTCGACTCAAATTCTGACAGCTTAGGTCTTACCACCACATATTTGCCAAGCTTTTTCATCTTTTTAATATTCTCTTCCAGTTCTGCCGGATTGGAATATTCTTTTTTATTCGTGTAAATTTTTTTGCTCTTTAGATCAGCATATAAATAATAATAGTTCGAATCACCTTCTTCAATTCCCGAATTTACAGAGGCATAACCATCGTAACTGTTGCCGAATGTTTCGATCACGTTTTGAAGCATCGTATAAATTTCCTGCAATTGTCCATTCCATTCCGGATTTTCATTTACCAGCTGCAAGAGATTATTAAGCCCAATCGGACGATATTTCTCTGCGACCTGCACATCATTATACTGCCAGAATGCGATGTACTTTACTTGACCGTCCGCATCAAGGATCTTAATGTCTGCTCCGTAATCTTCCAGTACATTTTCTTTGAGCATATTCATAATCTGCTGTTTATCTGCTCCCTGAACAGGTTTCTCTTCTCCCTCCGGCAAGAATTGAAGCTCTCCGTTTTTCACCCGCGCCTGAAATTCCGCATAAGAATAGTAATAATAGGTTCCATCTGTTTTTTCACATACGATTACCCGCTCTTCCTCACTAATCGCATCTTCTTCACTGTAATATACAGAAACGTCTTCCTCATACCACGCAAGAATATCTCCCAATGTATATGCCAATCCGCTTCTATTTTCACCGCTGACTGTCATCTTTTCATAATATTCTTTGATGTCTATAATCTTATTCGGGTTAAATTTCCCTTCCGTTTCAAAAATAGAATTCTGACTCAATCCATAAGTTACTTGATAATTGTATTCCTGTAATTTTGTGTCGAAACTCAGCGTATCCTCATAGGCTCCGGCAGGCTTCCCATTAAGCAGCTCTTCTCTTAGCACCGGATACGACACAAACCACAAAACGCTTACAACCATTGTAACAGAACACAGGATTGATAATAGAACCAGAATCGCTTTCGCTAATTTAGTCTTATACCATGCATTCTTCATAAATACCTTCTTTCTACAGCTTTTCTATCTTATAGCCAATTCCCCACACAACTTTCAAATAACGTGGTTCTTTCGGATTGATCTCTATCTTTTCACGAATATGCCGGATATGAACTGCAACTGTATTATCTACTCCTATAGCATCTTCGTTCCATATATTTTCGTAAATTTGGTCAATCGAAAAAACCTTTCCTTGATTTTTCACAAGGAAAAGTAAAATATTGTATTCAATCGGAGTCATTTTCACCGGCTCTCCATCCACGCTGACTTCTTTTAGATCGTCATTTACCATTAAGCCTCCGGTCGTGTAGACTGCTTCATTTTTGTTTGCAGCCGTACTTCCAAGCTGTGTATATCTTCGAAGCTGAGATTTCACCCGCGCTACCAGTTCCAACGGGTTAAATGGCTTCGTCACATAGTCGTCGGCTCCTACGTTCAATCCCAGAATCTTATCTGCATCTTCTGATTTTGCCGATAAGATAATAATCGGAATATTATTTTCCTCTCGAATTTTAAGCGTCGCACGGATACCGTCAAGTCTTGGCATCATAACGTCGATCACCAGAAAATCTACCTCCTGATCCTTTAAAACCTTAAGCGCTTCCTCTCCGTCATACGCCTTTAAAACTTCATGCCCCTCCTGCGTCAGATAAATATCTATCGCCTCTACAATCTCTCTGTCATCATCACATACTAATATTTTAGCCATTTTTATCACCTCTCTTCTACTATACAAGAATAGCAGGGATTTTTTAAGGACAAATGTTGAAATTTCTTAAAATATTATGAATCTATTGCCCTTTACGTCGGTTATGATTTTCTTCCTATGTTCTTAAGGTGCTCTTAAGAAATTTTCTATTTCTTTTATAGATACAACATATTTTAGACACATTTATCTTATATACTAAAGTCAGATAGTTGATAGAGCAACTATCTCCCCCTCATAAAGTAAAACATCGGGATTAAACCCGATGCATACTTTACTCTCATTCCTTTAGATAACTATAAAAACAACGAAACCCGTTAGCCGGAAGGTTAGCGGGTTTTCGCTATGTATTTTCTTCTATCTCCTGTCTTGCTATTTACAAATCTGCCATCCGTCCGATAATCTCCTGATAGAACCCTTCGTGACTGTCTCCATGATTCAGATTGTCCAGAATTACGCCGTCCTTTAGCAGGATGATCCGGCTACAGTAACTTGCCATCTGAGGATCATGGGTTACCATTACAATAGTCTTGCCAAATTCCTGATTGATCCGCACCAATGCGTCAATTACAATCTGACCAGACTTGGAGTCAAGATTTCCGGTTGGTTCATCGGCAAGAATAAGATCTGGGTCATTGATAAGCGCCCTGCAGATGGCAACCCTCTGCTTCTCACCACCGGACAGTTCATAAGGGTTCTTCTTCAATAGGTGGCTGATCTGGAACTGCTCTGCATACTTTTGGGCAGCCTGAGTCATTACAGCTACCTTCTCCTGCCCCAGAATCATGGGAAGCATAATGTTCTCCTCTACAGACAGGCTGTCCATAAGATAGAAGTCTTGGAACACGAAACCAATCTGCTCACGCCGAATATCAGCCAACTCATCCCCGTATAGCTTACTGGTATCTTTTTCCATAAAACATACCGTTCCTTCCGTCTGCTTGTCAATCATCCCCAGCACCTTCAAAAGCGTGGTTTTTCCACATCCGGACTTTCCCATAATACCGACAAATTCTCCCTGCTCCACAGAGAAGTTCAGTCCCTTCAAGACCTTAATGTCCTCGTCACTCTTTTTTATCGCTGATTTCTGATAATTGCGGATTAAATTCTCCACTTCTAACACATACATGGTTAGCTCCTCCTACTCTCTGATTATTTTATGTGATATAGTTACCGCTACGATCCGTATTCCTATAATCTGAATCACCATATACAATATTATCACTGCTCCACAAATTAAGAATCGGCTATGATTTTTTTCGCTGTACCTACCGCAATAACCACAATACAAATAAATTGTAAGGCAGAATATAATATAAGATAGATTACTAATATCTTTATATAATCACTACTCATATCATATCCAGACGCCATTAGCATTTTCCAGTATTGCACATTATAATTCACACCATAAACAACACCGATGAGCAATGGTATTACCGCTGTACATAGTACTTCAAATCGGGCAGTTTTTCTTCTTTGCTCTACATACATTCCCATAGACGACAAAAACGCATATCGTTTTTGCATACTTTCTTCATCAGACATTGCTTTAATCTTCACAATGAAAACGCTGCTGAATAAAAGTGACAAGATCAGTAAAAGTTTACTACTTATCTGAAACAAACTCCTTTTTTCAATTCCATCTACTATCTGATTCACATCGTAATAATTCTCCTGCAATGAACCCATTTCCTCTACACCATAGTTCTCCGAGTAGTTTTGCAGTTCTTTCCCAGCCTGGGGACGATTCTCCTCCGGAATACAGAGCAAAGCCAGATACGCTACTTCATCTTCATTATCTCTGAACTGTGCCCAATACTTCTCAAATCTTGTATCAGACATAATAATCCAACTGTCCCTATACCCATCCGAAAGACATCCAAGATAATTTCCACTGACCGCTTTTATTACATCAAACTTCTCATAGCCATCATCTTCATACGTATAGATGTTTAAATCTTCTCCCCTAAATCTTCCCATTCGTAAATATTCATACACTTCCAAAGTTGACGGATCTACAATTTTTCTCTCTGACTTCTCATTATCTTCTTTATATAATCCAACTTCATTATCATTCAAATCAAAGGAAATTCCCGTCAATTCTTTACAAGTACTTTGTGAAATACCAAACTCATCAAGCCCAGTCATATTAACAACTTTAAACATCGGAATTAATCGCAATGTTCCTTCATAGCCTTCTGCAATATCTTCTACTATTTGCTGATCTCCTTCACGGATTGACAAAATATAATCGTATGGGTAAAGTTCTTTATCCACATATATAGGAAAACTTCCTGCCAACCCCTGTGCCACATATCCTGTTGCGAAAAAATGTATAACAAACAGCATAAAAATAACCAAAAAATTAGTAGTAAAGTGGTGATTTAATTGATTTATTTGGAACAAATGTGACAAATAAAATTTTTGACACTTTTTTAAAATTTCCATGAACAAACCAATTCCAATGTACAGAACCAATAATCCTGACAGAAGCCACATCACCTGAGCACGGATTGTACCTGCTCCACCCTTGGGGAAAGTAAAAATGCCACATACAACAAGAATAACACCTATTACAAATACTATACTCCATTTACCGGTTTTGATTTTCTTTTCCTGTATCTCTTTTCCTGCCGCGAAACTATCCAGACTTTTACCTTCCATAAGCGTCAGAGTGACCATAACAACAACTACTACTATCATCAGACTCACTACAAAAGTAAGTAAATATTCCTTTGGAGCAATCATAGATTTTTCAATCATATCTGATTCCAGATGATACAACAATTCCTGATAAAGATAATAAATCAGACTTCCACACACAAACCCCGCAATCACAGACAAGAGCCATCCAAGACCATATTCGGCAAAAATGATCATTTGAAACATCTTTTTACGAATTCCCAGTAACATCAGCATACTGTAATCCCGCACACGAACACGAACATAGCTTCTCACTGCATAAATGGTCAGAACCACTGAGACAACCGATAACATCACAACAGCCATAAAGAAATCTGACTTCATAATATAATTAGTCGCTTCATCTTCAATATGCTCCCCCAAATTGTTCTTCAATCCTAAGAATACAAGCGTCAAGGAAACTGCCAGTGTATTGCTTAAAAAGAATAAAAGATAATTCTTTAAATTGTACCTAAAATTCTTCAAAATAATCTTTCTTAACATTCCCTCTCCCCTTTGTACATTGAAATATTTACAAGATACTTTCCTTTCATCAACAGGCAATTCATTTCCCCGTTATGACGTTCTATTATTGCTGCATATTCATCAAACCATATCCATGAAGTCCTTCTTTCCTGCTTTTTCCCGCATGTTCCGCGTTTTTTTTACCCTTCTCTTCTTCTACACTCTTAACCACTTCCACAAAAAAAACATATGACGCTACTTTTTTATCAGTAAATGTATCCACCGCTCTTCACTCTCTATTAACACATACATGGTTAGCTCCCCCTACTCTCTGATTATTTTATGTGATGTAGTTACCGCTACGATCCGTATTCCTATAATCTGAATCACCATATACAATAGTATCACTGCTCCACAAATCATCATATATTCCTGTGCCACTTCTTCTCCGGAATCGGTTGTCATCTTCCAATTGATGAGAATATAGTTAATTCCGTAAATAATTCCTGCTACAAGTGGGATTGCAGCCACACAAGAAATCTCAAACTTGGCATTCTTTCTTCTCTGCTTTCCACACATTCCCATAGAATGCAGGAAAGCATACCTTCTGGACATACTGTCCTCGTCTGTCATAGCCTTCATCTTTAATATAAAAATACTGCTAAAAAGCAACGCCCCCATCAACAAAAGCTTGCTACTAAGCTGAAACAAATTCCGTTTGGCAATCCCATCAGTGATTTCTTTCATATCATATAGTGCGTTCTGCATTCCCCCCAATTCTTCCACTCCATGTTTCGCATAATAAGTTTCTAATTCTTCCCACGCCTTCTTGTGATTTTTCTCTGGAATCTGGAATAGTGCCAATGCTGAAAATTCTTCCGGATCTTTCTTTAACTCTTCCCAGCACCTCTCAAACCTAGAATCTGACATGACCACCCAGCTATCTCGGTAACCATCTAATACACGTCCTAAATAGTTGCCACATATAATTTTTTTGGTTGTCAGCTTCTCATAACCAAAATCTTGATAGGCATCAGGTTTCATATATTCTCCACGAAATTTCCCCATATGTACATATTCATAATGAATCTTTATTTCTTTTTTTTGAGTTTTATTTTCTTTTTTCGTATTATCTTCGCGATATGCCAAAATTTCATCTTCTCCCAATTCACATCTATTTCCCGTCAAATTCTGATAAGTACTCTGTGAAATCCCAAAATGATCCAGTCCGCTCCGCGTTACCACTTTAAACATAGGTATCATTTTTACTTTTCCATCATACTTATCTGCCAGATCATTCATAAATTTCTCATCTTCCACCTTGGCTGACCAGACAAAATCATAAGGATACATTGTCAGGTCAGCGTAAACAGGAAGACAACTTCCCACGCCATACGCTACATATCCAGCCGCAAAAAAATGAATCAGAAAAAGCATAAATATGATTAAAAAATTACTGGTAAAATGATGATAAAGCTGATTCAAGCGAAGCAGATTCTTCATATAAAACTTTTCCCTAGTTTCCAGAAATTCCAAAGCAAGACTAATCCCAACATACAAAATAAGCACCGCAGAAACAATCCAAAAAATTTGCGCCACAATCATACCTTTTCCACTCTTATAAGAAGCATAATCTCCCGCAATGAACAATCCAATTCCTATTATTGGGAGGAATACCCATTTCCAACTTCCCAGCTTAAACTCCCGTGTTTCCTTTCCTGCCGCAAAACTGTCCAAATCCTTTCCTTCCATCATAGTCAATGTAATCATAACTACTAGAAGCACAAGAATCAGCCCCATAAACACTGTATAAAAATAAGGTTTCGCTCCTACTACTGACTTTTGTATCATATCAGCACTGATATGATATAAAAGCTCTTGAAAGCTAAAGTAAATAAGATTTCCAAACAGAAGTCCGACCAACACCGACAAGAGCCATCCAAGCCCATATTCTGCCACCACGATTTGCTGGAGCTTCTTTTTCCGAAGCCCCAGCAAGGTCAGCATGCTATAATCCTTTATCCTAAGTCTTACATAATAGCGAACCGCATAAACAGTCAACAAAGCAGACACTATAGATAGCATAATTACTGCCATTAAAAAATCTACATTTAAAATATAATTTGCCGCTTCATCCGTCACATTTTTCCCTAGATTATTTTTCAACCCCGAAAACACAAAAAAAAGGGAAACTGCCAGTGTATTGCTTAAAAAGAATAAAAGATAATTCTTTAAATTGTACCTAAAATTCTTCAAAATAATCTTTCTTAACATTCCCTCTCCCCTTTGTACATTGAAATATTTACAAGATACTTTCCTTTCATCAACAGGCAATTCATTTCCCCGTTATGACGTTCTATTATTTGCTGCACATTCATCAAACCATATCCATGAAGTCCTTCTTTCCTGCTTTTTCCTGCATGTTCCACGTTTCTTTTACCATTCTCTTCTTCTACACTATTAACTACTTCCACAAAAAACATATGACGCTGCTTTTTTATCAGTAAATGTATCCACCGCTCTTCAATCTCTATTTTTTCACAGGCTTCAATTGCATTATCTAAAAGATTTCCAAAAATAGATACTATTTCTATATCTGAAAAAGGCAGGGAATCTATCCTTTGCGTTTCAATCTGAAACTTAATATTTCTTTGATCCGCCTTTTTCTTTTCCTGTGTCAGCAGATAATCCAGAATTTCAATCCCTGTCCACACCTGCGTTTCATAAAGGGTGACATCCCGACTCAAACTCTGGATATATTCATGCAGCTTTTCTGCTTTTCCCTCTTCATCATATTTTTTTAATGCAATCACATGATTTCTCATATCATGTGCGATTTGACGGGTTTGCTGCATCTCCCTGCAACGGTCTCTTAGCATCTGCTCTTGATATTTTAAGAAGCCTACCTCCTGAATCTTTAATATATACTGAAAATAAAGGAAGCCTCCCATGAGTATTATGACAAGAATCGCCAGTAAAAGGAGCGCTTTATCAACTCCTTGAATTTCTCGTTCTCCCATTGCCATAGTTGCTAAGACAAACTGGTATCTGCACATGATAACAAACAGCAACGCACAGGTGAAAAAAAATATCTTTTTATAGGCTATCAAAACAAGTTGCCATTCCTTTAAGAAATCTCTTACTGATTTGCACAAAACTATCCACATTACTACTCTTGCCAAACTGTATATTCCAATCGCCCAGCCTGAATATTCTTCCACATATATGATTCTCTCAAATTCTGTACCAACCACTTCAATACAAAGAAACGAGAAAAGAAAATCTAGTATTGTAAGGAAGACATAGTAAAATGCAACAACTCCAAACGTCAGACACCCTTTTCCTTTAGTAAACCGGCTTACACAAATAAAGGTTACTAAAATACAGAGAATAACAAGGGTTCTTGATGAAAACGCAATCAACCGATTGATCGCTACCAGCGTCCCCAGCACAAAAACATTTCCCCATTTAATAATAGTATACTTTTTCGTTTTAAGATTTTTCAAAGAGAAAATCTCTTCCACTAAAGCATAAGCTAGCCACACTTCCCATATACCAAGAAACAGCAGTACGAAGAAATAGACAATCTCATTCATGCAAAGTTCCTCCAATACTCAGTAATCTGCTTTTTCACATTTGCCAACTGGACTCTGCTGACTTTGAACTTTTCCTCCGTTTCCAGATAAATAAAGTTTTCATCAATCTGATCTATGTATTGGATATTAATAGCATGTCCCCGGTCAATGGGAATAAATCTACTATCATCTATTTCATGTAATATCTGGTTAAAGGATATTCTTTCTCTGTATTTTCCATTCTTTGTGATATAGTCTGTATATTTTTTCTCTTTTTCTTTTTGAATATAAATAATATCCTTGTAATAAAGCTTCATATGTTTATAGCTGTTTCCGAAAATTCGACAATTTTTATTTTCCTTTATTAATTCATCAAGCACTTTTCCTACTATTTCCGGAAGTCGTTCCTGCATATCAATTTTCAGGACATACTGGAATGCTTCTACTAAATAACTCTCCCATGCGTATTCGGGATATGACGTCAGATAAATCAATTTTGTCTGCTTTCCTTCTTTTGACAATCTTTTACCCAGTTCTATTCCATTTATGCCCGGCAATTCTATATCTGAGATCACAATATCATAGCCTGCTCTTTCCTGTAAAAACTCTTCTGCACTTTCAAATGTTTTTTGTTTAACCTCTTCATATCCCTGTATCTCTTTTTCAATAATCTGGCTTACAATTTTTCGCATATTAGAATCATCTTCTATAACTCCGATCCGTATCATGCGTCCCCTCCTGTTTCAATAGATAGTATTTCAAGTTCAATCTTATTATAGTATATTTTTCTCTGCTTCACACTACTTTGACCATATTTGATAGTAGGTTTGGCCATGAAATTTATTTTTATGTAATAAATACTTCACTTGTTGTCGCAATTCTGCTTGTGTATATAACCAAAGAAAAAAGTAACCGCCAGAGATACGGTTACTTTTCTATTTCATCCTATAAATATTGACTGAATTCAATAGTTTCTTTATTCGGACCTTCAATCTTAAAGAACTTCACTCCATTTTCCCAAAACGGCAGGAAATGAATAGTATCATGTGTGTTGTTTAGTCCGGCTGCCTCAATTAATTCATATACCTTTTGAACATCTGTCACATCAATCGCCACATGATCAAGCGCTCCGGCTTCCATCTTCGCCGCTTTATTTTCATAGGTCTCGATCACAAGTGTATTTAGTTTTAAAAATGCAACCTTTTCATCCGCCTCTTCGTTTACGGTACGAAGCGCAATTTCAAAACCAAGTTTCTCATAAAATGATATTGTGGCTTCAATATCATTGGTTGGAATTCCAAGATGCTGAATTCCATTCATTAAATTTTTTAACTCCATTTCTGACTTTCCACCCTTTCTTCTACCCGCTGCAATTGTGGCATTGCAGGGCTTTTTCTTTTTGTTCTATTAAATAAACCGATATTTATATTTTTATACTACTCTTCCTCAAATCAGTTTTCAAGAAAAATATCTTTTAAGAAAATCAGAATCCTTATTTTATTCTCTGGTCATCTCGCCCTTAACAGCGATCAAAAACATCAAAAGTGCCGCCAGCATTCCTATATGAGACAGCCCTGCGAAGCCGGACAGCATTCCATTTCCCATTTTCCCAAGATCAATGGCAAGTACTTGAACGATACCGCGGATCAGCATCATAACCACCATAAATGGAAGAGCAATGTTATAGAGTACAAAGAATTTTTTAAATAAAGAATTCTTTTCCAGCTCTGTCACTTTTGCAAACAGCGCTGTCAGCAAAAATACGCCTGTCCCTAACACTAACAAATGTACGTGCAGAACCCCCAAAGTTGTCGGCTCTGTATAACCATTCCATTTTGTAAATTCACGATAAAAAACGCCGCCTGCCATTGCGAGCACAAAATAAATCAAAGATGTATTCATTATTTTCTTCATAAATGTCGGTTCCTCCTTATCTTTTTTCCTAAGTACGCTTACATAATTAATACAAATAACTCTTCACAAACTCCAGAAATGCTTCTTGGTCCGCTCTTTCATCAAACAATATCGACAAAAACAGTGTGAAAATGTAGTCAACATACACTTCTTTCGACAGTCTCTCTGTAAAGATATGCAGACGTATGTTTTCATCATTTCTCAAAAAACACATCATCTGCTGCTTGATTTTTCGGAAGTATTCTTCCATCGTTTTGCGCCCTGTCTGTTTATCTCCCGCTGCGAAGCCCAGTGCGTGCATAGAAAAAAACTGTGGGTACTGCTCTTTGCTCTCTTCTGCGCTTTCCAAAAGTATTTTTAAATATTCCACTATATTTTCACATTCTTCTGATATTTTCTCAATCGGAAAAATATCTGCCCACACTGCTTCTACCGTTGCCGACAAAAGTTCTGCCTTAGAAGCAAAATAATTATATAATGATCCAAGTGCAATTCCGCATCCTGCCGCAACAGTCCGCATATTTACAGCGGTAATTCCCTCTCTTGCAGCAATTGTTCTGCTTACTTCTAATATTTCCTCTTTTGATGTCACGGTCTTATTCATTGCTATCCTGCTTTCTCATATCCTGATAGCCGATCACCACCGTCCATACATATGCACAAGTCTTCGGAATCATCAACATTCCGATAAGCGGAATTGTATCTGCCCAAAGTACCACCGGAATATAAAATCCAAAGCTTAACACAATGGTCAGCCACATAAACCGGAAAGATTGATCGTTGCTTTCTTTTGCACTTTTGTAAAATAAAAGAATGACCAAAAGTCCTAACAGTGCAAATGGAATATTTCTGTAAATTCCCCATGAAAGCGGTGCGTTCGCACTTGTCCACTCATTTTGTGGGAACATACAGAGAATCACTCGCACCAGTGAAAGTACGTAAACTGCAACCGTTAAATTTCTTTTTCCTTCTACGTGGTAGCGAAGCCGCCATACATAATAAAGTAAAATGTAAAACACGGTCATCGTCACGGATGTAATAAGCTTTCCAATCCCCAGTGCAACAGTATAATCTTCCAGACCTGTGGTACAAAGTGCGATTGCTCTTGGCACTAGATGAAACGCATCTCCAAGTCCAAGCGTTACCGCCATAATTCCGAATAATTTATACTGAATGTTGCCCTTGCATCCTTTGATCATCAAAATCCCAATAGTAATTACACTAACCAGATAAACGATGTCAAATAAAGTTTCTGCGATTGCCTGCATTTTGTTGTCCTCTCTTTCTTCGTATTTTATATTGAACAACGTTCATTTTAATATCCATACAGCAGTCTGTCAAGAACCCTCTTCCCTTTGCTATGGCAGCTATTCTGTGGCAATTAAACTTATCTTTCCATTCATATAGCAATCTCCTCATAACTGGTCAAAAAAATACAGACTCCGCTTTTTGACTGGTATCAAAAGCTGAGTCTGCTATCACAAAAATTTCACTATATGAGCAGGTGCGACTATCTACTATTTATTCCAAAATTTCTTTTACCTTCTCCACAGAGATTCCACATTCCTGTGCAATATTCTCCGCCGAACATCCCTCCGCTGTTAGCTTAAAAACTCTTTTTGCAAGTTTGATTCCTGATTTTTCCCCTTGTTCAATACCTTCTTTGTGCCCTTCTTTGCGACCTCGCAGGTCTGCTTCTCTTAATTCTTCTGCAAATAATTCATTCAATGCTTCGCACATATTTTTCTCCTCCTCCATCTGCTTTTGATTCGCTCGTACGATCAGATTCATCACCTCTGAGTAATACGCCTTATGCTTCACCTGTTCGTAACGTCTCACAACTTCCTGTATTTCTTCTCCGGTCTTCAAATTACATCTCAGATTCTGCAGCCAATAATTTTCTTCTTTCGATAATTCCTTTACAATCACCAATTGTATTGGAAAA
>OFMG01000409.1_pt1 | contig 58936 bp, 70 predicted proteins | sample 1541751 | NCBI WGS metagenome assembly OFMG01 (sample SAMN04209232, study PRJEB22552) | human gut metagenome | biome: gut; material: feces | host: Homo sapiens | place: USA: Oklahoma
TTAATACTTACTTTGACAGTCCTGCACGCAGTGACGGCAGCCAGAAATGGGTTGACTTTGCATCTACATACTGGCATGTGGACTGTGTCCGTAAAATGTCTCTGAATTCCTTTATCGACCATTATCAAAACTGGTGCAAACGCAAGAAGTACAACTTCAGTCAGTCAAAAGCTGAAGAAATCTATGGAAAAGCAAAGGAACTTGTTCCTGTACTTCCAAAGGATGCCATTACAAAGCTTATTATCAAGCAGGCTGTAAACCAGCTTGACAATGCTTCTACAACTGTTGAATCACTACGCACACTTATGAATGAAACTGCATCCAAACTTCCTGAATACCCTGTCGTTATGGCAATGAAAGGAGTCGGCACATCACTTGGACCTCAATTGATGGCTGAGATTGGTGATGTTTCCCGTTTTACTCACAAAGGTGCTATTACCGCCTTTGCAGGTGTAGACCCTGGTGTTAATGAATCAGGAAGCTATGAACAAAAAAGTGTTCCTACCTCAAAACGAGGTTCCTCTGATCTTAGAAAGGCTTTATTTCAGGTAATGGATGTCCTAATTAAAACGCATCCTCAAGATGATCCTGTATATCAGTTTTTGGATAAGAAACGTGCTCAAGGCAAACCCTATTATGTCTATATGACGGCTGGTGCCAACAAGTTTCTAAGAATCTACTATGGTAGAGTGAAAGAATATCTTTCTTCTCTTCCAGAAGTCTAATCATCATTATGCTTTTCAGACCAGCACTGGTGTGGTGGTCTTATTTTGATACCTAATTTTCAACCTGTATAAAATTTTCAATGTTCTTCAATTTAGCCTTGACTTTTTATTTGCAGGCTTTTCAAAAATCACAGCCAGTTCTATAACCATCTCATAGATACCGGAATCATCTACGCCTATATCCTGAAGATCATAGACTGGCAGGACAAATTTAATAGTTTCATGGTTTACAGTTGCATTTCTGGTGGCTCTGACAGCTTCAAATAAGGCTTTTCCGGCTTTTTCGGTCTCGCGCTGGGATTTATTCCAGTGTACTAGTAAAGTGACGTATTTCGTGCCATAGGATTCCAGCTGAGGGCCTCCGATTGCCACCTTGTATTCGTGCTGGTGTTTACTGTTATAAACCCCAACTATTTTTTCCGGTTTATCCGGAATTGGACCAATATACACAGCCCCCTGTGTGAGTGTCTCAATATAATCTCTGATATCCGATAACGTCATAAACCAGCCAGCCTCCTGTAGTTTTCTTTGAATGCTTCCACTGCAAGGTCAGCATTTTTCCCACCTGGAAGCCAGTCTTCATACCATTTGCCTTTTGCATTCGGGTTTTTATCCTTCTTAAAATGAAATTCTGGATGGAAATACAGGCGTCTTGCATATGGTGTACTGGATATGATACTTACTTTTCCGTGACTGCTTTCAGAGGTATCTACAAAAGTACTCTCATTCTGCAAAGCACCGGTATCTCTTGGAAACACCTGTGCCTGCTCAACTTCTGTATGTAAATCTTCTGCAGTCTGCTCCAGGGCTGCCACCTGTGCCCGTGTCAGCTGATTGATCTTCGGAAAGTTAAGTTTAACAGTCGAATTGACCTTGATCATATCAGAAGCACCTCCGTGTAATTTATGGTACCGTCCGGATTTCTGGCTTTCCTGGCTTCCTGGATCTTTCTCTTGACACCAAATATGGTTGCTGTACCGCCAGATATTACCGGAAGCTCTGGGCAGATATCTCCCGGGAATAATACGGATCCGGTAATCTGAACCATTTTCTTGTCAGCTGTGAAGATCGTCTTTGCTTTGTCCTGGTAATTGCATTTCCCGGAATATTCAAAACATGGAAGAGGTTCCCCATATTTATTCCGTCCTTCCTGCTCCATCACTAAGCTGATATCCGTCCTGCAAAGCCTTTTGGGTACTAAACATGGATATTTCATAGCTCACCTCGCTAATCTGCAGCACAGCCCTGTCTGACACAACAGTGCATACAGATCTCTTTTCATCGCCACACCTTTGTCTGTGAATACGTTCCAGCTGCTGCCAAACTGGGCGGATACACCATTGATGCTGTAGCTTGAAAGTATAGAATTGATCTCGTCCGCATTCTCGGTTTCAAAGTCTGCCTGCTGGCAGACAACATCCTGAATGATATCCCGCTGAAACTGTGTCAGGCTGGAAAATCCCCGACCTACAATCCGGTTGTAGGTCAGGGAATCAATGTGCCGAGACGCAATCTGCAGAGCTCTCTCAATGTCATTTTCTAAAATCAGGGTTCCGCCGTAAGTATCCGTATAGTATTCTGGGGTTGCATATGGTTCGTAGCTCATAACCGCTCACCTCATTTCGAAGTGTTCTTTTCTTTTGCAGGCTTTTCCTCTTTCTCTACTGCTTCTTTAGAAGCTTTCTCCGGAGTTTCTTCTACCTCGTATCCATGGTCTTTGAACCACTGGATCAGATAAGGATCTTCTGTTTCTCCTACGCCGTTACAGAAAGGAACAGAAGCGGAAACACCTGTGTAATCTTTATTTGGACTTTTGATCTTCATTCTTCGCCTCCTATTTTACTTTGATTCCCCTGAATACACCTGCCGCCTTGGAAGTCTTCAGTGCAATAGCTGCGTTCATTTCAACCTCACCTTTCTTCACTGCTCCAGCAGTTGAAAAGTCCGGGAGCCAGGTCTGTACAGGTGCTACTCCTGCGAAAGACACTGCATGGAGTCCATCCATTGCAAGTCTGGCAACATACAGGGATGTTTTTCCATCTGAGGATTCAATCGGTACTACTTCATCATTCGTACCCGGTTTGGTCTTCAGGTCAACAAAAGGAATGCCGCCATAGCTCTCTACCTGATTTCCCCAGTTATCCTTTGTTACCTGATACATGCTGGCACGTCTCGCGCAAGCTCTCAGTTTAGAAATCAGTTTGTTGTTTCCTCCAATGAATGTGGGAGTACCATCCAGACCGCCAAGGAACTCATCCAGCATATCCAGGAAGTACTGATAGTTTTTGGTAACCAGCTCGGAAGTGGACAGATCGATCACTCCATCTGCATTGTATTCCGTAGAGCTTCCTGTAAGTGCCTTATCCAGTCCGTCAAAGCATTTGGAATCAACCCCTGTATCACCATTGATAAAGGTATCATTGAAAAGTGCCTGAGCTGCTTTGATCTTCTGTGCCTGCTGCAGCTCCACTTCGCTTACGATACCGCCCATATTCGCAATAACTCGGTCAATCTCATAAGCTCCACCAAACACTTTGATTTCAACCGTGTGGCGTTCCTTGGTTACCTCAGATGGTGCATATTCTTTATTGATCTCACGAAATGCAGCTGTCGGCTGTGTTTTCAATCGTGTGTAGCTGTAGCTTGGTGTAGCCCCTCCACCGGTAGGAGATACTGCATCGTCAAATGGAATGTGTTCCAAGATATAATTTGATTTCTGAAATTCATCAATAACGCCCATCTGCAGATCATCCTGGACGTTTTTCTTAGCTTCTTCTAATGTAATTGCCATAATTATTCACCTTTCCCTTCTGAACCCAAGTTCAATTTTGCCGCAATCGCTTCCTTCATTGACACATGGCCTTCTTCGCCTCCTGGCTCAGCTTTTGGCGCTCCCAGCGGGAAGAATCCTTTCTTTCCCTTTCCTGTCTGCTGTTCCTGTTTAAACAGGAATGGTTTGCTTTCTTTTAAAGCTTTCACCTGTTCTTCCAGCCCGGTCACTTTTCCATCTTCCCCAAGAATCAGCTTATTACGATCCACCAGGCCGGCAACCAGATCGCTATCCTGTGCAGTAGAAGAAATAGCCATTTTAATCGCATTGGTAAGCTTAAGAGCCTTCAGCTCATTCTGGTGTTCTGTGTCTTTCTGGCGGTTCTGTTCCTGAAGATCTGCAATCTGCTGTTTCAGTGCTTCATTATCCCCTGCTGATGTCTTTAAAGTATCCAACTGGGTTTTATAATCATTCACTGTTGTTTCCAGCTGCTTTCGCTGCTGTTCGGTTGTGTCATAGGTTTCTTTGGCAACATATCCTTCCAGTTCTTTCTTGGATTCATCTGCTGCTTTTTTTGCAAGGCTCTTTTCAATACCCAGAGCCTCAAACTGTTCCTGTGTCATGTCTTTCTCCTTTCTGGTAGTTTCACGCCATTCCGGGCATAAAAATAAGGCTTCTAACCCTCAGCCTTACTGGGAGATTTTGGATCACCGCCTTTCTGATCTTCAACGGTCTTTACCAACTGCAGATTTGCAAGATGCTCTGCTCTTTTCCGGGACACTTCCAGTTCTTCCCCGGCTGTACGAAGAACCAGAGCATTTTCTTTGTCGCGGAAATTATGCTGCACTATCACCTTCAAATAACCACCTCCTTATTGTTTTAGCAACTGTCTTTTTTAACCCTCTGTAAGCAGAACAAATCCCATAAGCTGAAACTAAAATTACCGCCAAATAAGTTGAATATCCACCTACAGCAATCACCATCTTAACTGCTACCAGCAAAATTCTCACATTCCACATCTCTATCCAAATATAAAATGCAAGTTTAAAAAGTGTGAACAGCAGATCCTTACCTTCAATTACTACAGTTTTCATTGTCTTTCCCCCCTATTTGTGCCGGCGCAAATTTAATCATTGTGTGTGACTTTAAGTCCCCACTGCGGAAGGAAATTAATCTCATAATGGTACTTATCCACATCCGATCCAGAAATGTCTTCAACTACATACATGGTATAGTCATTCAAATAAACATAGTCTTTCTGGTACTTTCCTTCTGCGGTCTCAATAATTACTTCCAGTTCTCTTGAAGAATTATTCTTCAGTGCAAATGTTCCAGTCAATTCCAACAGGATTGTATCTGTTCTGGCATTCAAAACAGTAAGTTTTCTGGTTACATTGAAGTTATCTGCCTCCTGTGAAATGTTCGCGCTCACCTGGTCAGCTTCTGTACAGCCAGTAGCACAAAAACATGTCAGGATTACCAGTGCCATTAATACTACAATTCTTTTGGTTGCTCTTCTTTTCATTTTCTTCATCCTCTCTTTCTTAAAAATAAGCACAAAAATAACACGTCTTATGGCGTGCTATCATTGTTTTTATAACTGTATTGATATTTTTGAGTATAAAAATACCACTAGCCGTTTCTGACTGGTGGTATTTAGTACCATAAAACCGTTTTCTCTGTTGGTGGGTTCTCCATTTTCGCCAAACGTTTCAGTTCATTCCGAACATGCGGTGCTGCGAAAGAACTTGCATTTTCATGTTCTGTAACTTTTCCATCCTCAATTCTCATAAAACCTTTGGGTTCTTTCCCCTCTGGGTAATAGTCGGCAGAAATCATATTATTTGTCTTTTTTATGTTTTTCAAGATTACCATAATATTCTAACGCCTCCTTCGGGTAATCATATTTTTCAGTGGCAAGCTCATGTGCTTTCCAGTGCTCCATATCAGGATTTTCTCTTTTTATTTTCATTTCAAGAAGCTCATGCTCTATCAAAGTGCGGTCATGCTGTTTAATGTCTTTCCCTGTCATAAGCCGTTGCCAGCTCTGAGCTATGGCGCAATCGGGATCAAATCTGCGGTATGTCTTTAAATCCGGATCAAACAACGATTCATCTTCAAACAGATATGCCTTTATCTTTACTATATCAGATTCTTCTTTTCCTAGATTTTCAGCAATCTTCTTTGCATCAGTAGAAAAACTCCTGACCTCTTTGTAGTACATCTCTGCAAAGTTTTCTGCCTCTTCACTGAATATATCTGTGATTCTGGCTCCTGATATCATTATAGCAGAGTCCGCATCATTTGCAACGGATTTCCACTCTTTTTGTTTCTGCTCATACTTCTTTTTGTTCTCCGGATCCAGAGAAAATTCTGCCAGCCTACCAAACTTCTTTTCCTGTCTTCTGGCATACTGCTGCCGGTTTTCCTGTTCCTGCTTCCGTACCAGTTCATTCAACTCCGCTTTGGTATACCTGCTCTTCTCTGGCGGGGTGCTGATGCCTTCGAAATATGTAGTGTGACTATCTTTGCAGCGCGGATGGTACAGACCTGCAGCTATGGCACTGCTCATAAGTGGATATTTGATTCCGGTAACCGGTGACTTTCCGTCTTTCGGACCATTGCTCCACACATCATCAACCAGCACCTTTCCCACAAAAGGCAAGCATTTCGGACAGGGATTTCCACGCTTATTCATAATCACTGTAGATATCCCCCATTCCTGGCGCTTCTGACCTTCTCCCTGCAGGTATGCCCTCTTGCTGGCTGTTCTGATTGCCATATCCGCATAATCAGCAAGCGTGTGTCTTGCACCGTTGGCATACTGCACACAATTTAAGCCAGCCTTTACAAAATCCTCTGTAGCCATATCCACAGCTTTCTCATAGGTACCAGCTCCTGTGTTTGCATATACCTGAGCATTGTAAATCACTTTGCGGTACTGGTCATTTGCCATTCGAAGGACAGCAATCTCAGCCTTCTGCATATCGTTCATGGTAGCGTTAATCAGGGCTTCCAGCTTTCTGTCATTCACCTTGAAGAACTCAGCTGCTGCCCCTTTGAAAATACGTTTAGCAGGAAATCCATTTCTGATAGCTTTCAGGATTGCAATCTCCTGTGCCATCTCGCCTTCAGATCTGGACAGGGATATCAGTGTTTTGATCTGTGCATTGATATCCTTGAACTGCTTGCCATACTTCTTCTGGTTGTCCTTCTTGTACTTTTCCAGGGATTTAAGCTGCAGTGCCTGCCACATAGCCCATTGTTTATCTTCATCGATCTCTTCCAGCTTGTGCCGGCGCATATTACGGATCATGGAAGATATAAGCTCATTTTCTATGGCTTCAAAGGCAGCTCCAATGTCGTAGACGGTGTTAAGCTTCTGCATATGCGGTTACCTCCCGTTTGCATATACCTTAAAGCCCTGGCTTTTGAATATTCGGATCATGTCTTTCAGCTTTGTTTTGCTGGTACAGGCATCATTTCTAAGCTCAGCATAATCATTCTTTTCCAGAGCGTACACGCCCATCGGTACCTGCTCTTTTGCTACTTCCAGAAACTCCTGGTACTCCTTTCGGTTCATCCTGTAGATCCGTGGTCCTACTTTTACCTTCATCATTCTCACCTTCTTCCAGACTTGTTTCAAATTCTCCTGCTTTCATGGTAAGCCCCGGCTCTTCCAGATCCTGCACTCCCTGTTCCAGTTTCAGACGTTCTACTTCTGCTTCCTTTTCCTCATCTGTCCAGGTATCTCCGTACAGCTGATCCACAGAAGTTTCAAGGCTCATAACTCCGTACTGTTTAGCTTTTCCTACAGTTTCCACAGTTGTTCCAAAGTCTGGGGATGCATACTCTCCAAACTTCACGGATATTTCATACTCTCCCGGATTGTTCCCGTTCATAATATCGTCACACTGCAGGATTGTCTTGAACAGTTCCGGCAATGTACTGTTCAAAGCGTCTACTATCTTCCCTCTCACATGAAGGGTAACCTTTTCTTTCTCCCTCTGTGATTCTGCATTATCTGTTTTCTTCAGATCAATTCCCAGTGTGGATGGTGATATGATTCCCTGAAGGGCCATATCAAGGAAATTGGCGTAGCTGTTTACGTAAGCTTCGTAGGATATCTGAGGCTGTGAGATTTCCACCTGGTGGCTGGCATTCTCTCCCATATCGTCCCCAATGGCAATAAAGTCATTGTCAAATGGATTAGCCGGAAGCAGCTCCCCGGTTTCCTCATCCCTCGGAATCAGATTTTGCGGAATATAACGCTTGATCCTGCCCATTCTGATTGCGTCCATCCACTGACTGATCGTTTCATCCAGTCCATCCAGCACATCTGTCTTTCCTTCAAAAAGGGCTTTTCCTCTGTTCTTATATCTGGTGGATGTAAGAATTTTAAGTGGCACCGCCAAAATCAGGCTTTCATCGAATCCAAAATCAATCAAATGGGCTGTTTCCGGAAGAAACTGTAATGGGGCTTCTTTTCCGGCATCATCGTAAAGCTTGTATCTTACATAGCCATATCCATAGGTTTCCTGCAGCCTGTAATCTTTGTTCCGATTTCTGTAGGTTGTGTAGAACTTGATTTCCCGCAGCGTCGAATGGATATATACATATTCCACATCCTCTGCATCGTAAAATTCCACAATAGGGTAAGGGCTGCACTCATCCGCCGTGATCTTAAAGGCTCCATCTCCGGAAGATAACGCTCCAACGATAGCATCTCCAATCACATCGTTCAGCTTACTCCCCTCAAAGATTTCATTCCATCTTTCTTCCAGAATGTCCATATTCTCGCCAAAATCAACAGCGTCCAGATCAGCCAGCACAATGTCTTTATATCTGTCTACTACAGTTCCAACAATTCCGCTGTGTATCTTTCTTACATTTCCCTGCGCTGTGGCTGCCCAGAAGCGGGCTTTCTCCACATCCCATTTTGCAGTCTTTTTAAAGTACTGTTCCAGGGTAACTCCATCTCCCAGATACCACAGCTTGTTCTGGATCACGTTCTCACGGAAGGTATGAGCTTCTCTGATTGTAATCACCCTGTCTCTTGCAGGTTCTATCCGGAATAGCCGTGCAATAAAATTCTGAAGCCAGTTCATAATTATCACCTCTTGTAAATCTTGCCCTGGTATGGGATCCATGCGTATTGCACAGAGTTAACCATATGGTCATGCCCATCTTCTGGTGTATTGTCTTTATCTTCTTTCCAACTGTATGTTTCCATCTCATGAATGTAAGTCGAACAGGTATCGAGTACATAAAAACATGGCTCAATGCCTGTCTGGTCATCAAATGCCATCCATCCAAGCTGCGCATTGATACGATCGATAATCTCCATCTTCTTCCATGCATCGTTAAGTGTATAAATGCAGCCATTTCTTCGCTTATACTTGTTCCATTCCTGCATGGTTGCCTGATCGGCGCTGTCCAGGAATACGTTTCGTGCAAGTCCCCACTCCTTCTTGTTGCGGTCAAGGAAATCAATCAAATTCTTTACTGTATCTGAAGGAGCCAGGGGGATGTCCAGTTCTGCATTGCTGTAAACTTTTTCATCCAGAACGATGCATTTTCCTTTGTTTGTAATCCCAAGATAGGAAAAAGCAATTGTGTCCGGGGATTTCTGGGAGTATGAGGTATCGACTGCTGCCGAAAACCACATGAAAATTTCGTGTTTCTTTGGTTCTCCCGGTCTTTGTACAAATTGTTTTGCCCATTCCTTTGTGCGGACATGCCGCTGGCGCAGGAAGATGCTGAACACAAGGCCTGTTGCTTTTCCTCTGAGGCCTAAGATCTTGTTCTTGTAGATCTTGGTTCCTTTCGGGGTATTCCGGATGATCTGGTCTTTCTTTTCTTCCGGAAGTCCGGCGTTATCGTCAAAAGAAAAGAACCAGTGAACCCAGCCTGCCTTTGGTTCTTCCTTTAATTCGTCTTTAATCTCCTGTGGCGTGTCCTCTTCCCATTCAGGAAGCGGGCGGCTGCAGTTGATATACTCTTTATACACATCCAGGCTCGGATCATCCGGGTTTAAGGTTGCCATGAGATAATCACAGCGCATGGAAGCTTCACGGACAAAGTCAATATCTGCCGTGTTGATCTCATCGATGTACAGGCATCCATACTGACCGCCAAGGGCTTTCTTCCATTTCTTCTTGTTTCCATATCCCAAAACGTATATGGTTTTGTCCCCGGATGAAGTATGAAAAAGAATATGCGGGATCTTATCATCCTTGGTGCCGGATCCGTTGTACTCTACCAGGCTTCCGAAATCGTCCAGGATTCCAAGGTCTTTGTTAATAATGTTTTTCTCTGCTGTTCCTGTGTCGTCTGCTGCCAGGATATGAAGCTTTTTCGGACTCTGGGCTACCTTCAACATGAACTTAAAAATTCCTACTGTAGTCTTTCCTGCTGCCGTGGTACCTTCCAGGAACTCCACCGGTGTCTGGCATTTCAAAAACGCTTTGTATTTTTCAGACAGCACGAGATCCATGCTGCTCATTATCCGCCTCCGCTGATCTGCTTGATCAAGCTGTCCAGTTTTGATTTTTCTTCTTCCATACCGCTGAGCTGAAGCTTGTCATTCCACATTGCCAAATGGCGTCCAAGCATATCCAGGGCTTTCAGTTTGTCTGCAAGCTTGATTTCTCTTTCCACGCCATCTTCTCCAAAAGATTTTACTTTCACGGACTGTATAGCTGCCAGATCGTCCCTGGAAGCATCTTCTTTTAGTGTTGCGTCTTTTGCATTGATTACATCATCTGCATTTACAAATGCAATTCTGGCCAGCTCCAGAAGAACACGGTCAGCATTTATTCCGGTTCTTTTGGATCTTTCTGCGATTGCCTCTGAGATTGCTTCTGAAACTTGGGTTTTCTGGAGTAATTCATGTCCGATCTCAGAAGCTCTCTGACCATTTTTCGCCTTGTATCCGGCTCTTATGGCGGCCTGGGTAGCATTCAGGTCAATCAGATACTCATCTACAAATCTCTTTTGTTTTTTTGTCACTCAGGCTCACCTTCTTTCAAAAATATAATAAAATACAGTCCTGCCAGCACCATCCACGACAGCCGATTGCCGCCGTCAATCATGAAAGGAGGTGACCGTATGCAAGAAATAACGGCTGGTGCTGTGCACGCTGTACGAAAATTGGCATAGAAAAAGCAGCTCCGGGGAGCTGCCTTTGTTGGTAATACATGTTTTTAGTTATTTTCTTCTGTATTTTTTACATGATTTATCATTTTTTCCACCTCTAAATTAGTGTTTACCGGCACAATTTTAATGTCAGCATGATTTTTCTGAAAAACAACAAATATCTCATGCGCAAATCCCTGTCCAATTTCTTCAACATCAGCAAAATCCAATTCTACCACTTTAAATTTTTCAAATCTGTTACATAGTCTTTTTGCTTGAGATCTCGATACAGGATAAGTGTCAAAAATATTTTTGATTGGAACATGCGTTTTTGTAAATCCTCCATCAACATCAGAAAACATATTAAACACCTCTCTCAAAATTTTTTTACTATAATTTGACAAACTCATAAGAATAATAGTTCCCCTACTATCTTTTTGTTTGCTCAACGACTCTACTTCATCTGCATCTTGCAAAATTTCATTATATTTATCATGTGTAAATATTTTTCCATCAGAAAAAGCAGCAAATGTGTCCAAAACCCTAGAAGTAAAAAATATTCCTTCTCCAGAATGTTTCTGTGTATCTGTTGTAAGTTTTCCCTTAAACAGTTCCCCCACAGCATCATCTAATGTTGGAAAATTATAATAATCTCTAATCTTTCTGAAGATTCCAACTCCCTGGTCTGCAATAAGAATCATAGTATTCATGTAATCCTGGATAACTCTTATTAAAATAATATCAGATTCAGAATGATCAATTGCATTATTCATCATTTCCATAAAAGAATATTGCCATATTTTTTGAACATTTAATGGTAATTTTTCAACATATTCTTTTATACATAAATCATAAACAACATCTTCCTGAAGGTCTGGAGTTTCTCTACGATCATAAACATAATTATGAGTTTCCTTGATTAGCTCGTACTTTTTATTGTTAGAATCTCTCTTTTTTATTATTTTGTTTGCTTCGAGTTCTCTAATATAACGATACACTGTATTTAACGATATCTGAAAGGCTTCTGCAGTTCTCTTTGCAATATCATTCTGGGAATTGTCTACTTTTTCCAAAATGTATCTTTTTATTTTTTCTTTTTTCTCTTTAGTAAAACTCATAGATGCCTCCTTTTAACTTTATTTTTTTCATTTTTAACTATAACATCAATTTATAGTTTTGTAAAGTTAAAAAGGCTGAAATTTCTTTATTTCTGAATTAATGTCATGCAAAAAGACACCTAACCATTATTAGTCAGATGTCTTTCTAAGAATTGCTTCTCTCGAAGCTAATCGGAACACCAGGACTCGAACCTGCGGCTCGGCTTAACGGCTCATGCTCCCTCCCGATCGGGGAAGTGTTCCGGTAGCTGTGCTCCTGATACGTTGCCGTCCAGAATGTCACAGCAAAGCAGGTTTTTCCCTTGATTATCGTACAAGTGAGTCCTTTCCTGCAAAACACATAAACGCTGCTTAACTGCTAAGCAGTAACAGTACCTTTGGCCTTGGTCTGGTACTAACCAAATCAACTGCCAGGCTGTGACACCTGGCAATCGCTTGTCAGAAACTTTTCACCACACTAAAAGGATTAAGCCACCGGCTCCGCTGAGCCTTCGGCTTCATTGTTATTGTACAATGATATATCCGATATAAACGATATTTTTTACTTAATCCCACACTTTTTCAAATACGGATCCCGAATATACAATCTTGGATAGTCTGGGCTCTGGGAATATCCGGTCTTGGCAGCTATCTTCTCCCAGGTCATCCCATCCCGGTAAAACATCTTAAACACGCATCTAGTCTGACCATCTGGGATATCGTCAATCCATTCCTCAATAACTGCCACCTGCTTTTTTTTCTTAACCAAAGTCTTTTTCCGCCGGTTATACTTTTCACAGTCAAAACCAACTACTGTCTCTGGCTTCTTGGATCCGGATTTGCCATTGAGGATCACGCTGTTCCCCATGCCCTTGTCCGTCATCCACAACTCATTCAACTCATATTCAAGGACTGGAAGCTCCCTTTTCAGTTTCTTGTAACTGTCCAGAAGCTTTCTGGTTATCTTGACTTCTTCCATCTCTGTCACCTCCCACAAGCTGTTCATACTTATGTATCCGCTTCATGATTGCCGGTTCTGATCTGGCATCCTCCAAGAGCTTCCTTGCCTTATCCGGGTTCATGCTTAATTCCCTGGCAACCTGCAGCACTCTTTTTTCATCAATCATCCGGCACCTCCACTTCTGGCCACAGCATCGGTACGTTCAAATTGCGAAAATATCCTCTGCATACCTGCCGTATCGCACAGTTAAATACGCAGTCGTGAATGTCATTGTTTTTACAGTAAATTCTAATCGTGTTCACCGCCTCAGTGGCTTTCCGGTCCGTTGCCTTTCCCTGCTTGGTCTCTGTCATCTTTTTCACCTCTATCCTTGTTTACGGCACTTAATGCCCAGGCGATCACGCCAAAGGCTCCGATTAGCACGCCAACACCCATTGCAACGATTACGTCTATCATCTATTTTTTCCTCCTCGGACACCACTTAGGACTTGTCTTAATTGTTATCTCTGTCGAATACCTCTCTGTTTTGCAAATCAATGTATCAGCTGGACAACTGACATGCGCCCTTACTTCTGGGTGTTTACAATACCAGCGATTAGGTCTTCCATTCATATCTTGAAACTCAGTATTTTCACATTTCCTACATTTTGGTATCATTTCCCCGCCTCCCAGCTCCGGCACTCCCTGCAGCGGATCTTACTGCTGCACAGGGTGCCTTTAATCATTGACAGCCTCGGACAGGTCGGGTGGACGTATACGATCAGCTCACCTACTCTGCCGGTACTGTGTTTACAGGTTTTATATTTTTCCTCCATAGCCTCAGCTCCTTATCGTTTCATACAGTTTCTTCTTGGCGTTGTATTTCAGTGCAACAGGCATACCGCAGTTTATACAGTTCAGCTCAATCAGTTCTGCAATCTCATTTGTGAAATATCTTGTCCTACCGCCACATTCACAGTTGATAAATGCCAGTTTCAAATCCTTCAGATCCGTCTTCTTGCCACATTCTTTACAGCCGTAATAACTAAGCTGATGTTTGTCACAAAAGGTCTTTGTCTTACCACAGTGTTCACAACGGATATGTAAAAATCCGGTATAGCCTCTTGACTCCCGCGTCAGATTTTTATTGATCATCATAGGCGCTGCCTCTGGTTCTTCCCGAACAGGCTCTTGGGGGGCAGTTTTTTCGATGCTGCCATCTGATGCACAGTCTCTTTAAAATCCGGATTCTCCACAGCCGGCACCTCAACCAGGAAGCGATTTCTTTTCAACATTTCTTCCAGCGGCTCTACTGTAAACGCCGGTTTATCAGCTTCAAGTGTCTCATCATACATAACCAGAACTTTCTTCCCCTGAAGAAACTTCTTCAATGCGTCCTCTAACTTCATTTCCTGTAGCATAGCTTAATCTCCTCTTTTTCTTTTTGCCAGACATTCCAGCTGCCACACTACATCCAGCAGTGCGACTTCTACTTGCATCGTCTGGTATTGTTCTCTAATCTGGTGACAACGTTCTGCAACTCTCTCCCAGGCTCCATCATCTTCCGGAAGAATACCGTTGTACTCTTCATACATCTCCTGTACTTCCGGATATTCTTCCCAGAGAGCTTTTCGTTCCTGGGGTGTCAGCCAGATCATGACAGCCTGTCGATCCGGACATAAATCCCAGGGACTTCCGCCCAGAACTTTTCCACGATCTCCGAAGCCACCAGTGCGTCATCATCCCAGAAACCAACTTTCGTCATGCAGTCCTTTAATAGTTTCTGCAGATTGTCCGTATCCGGTTTGGAAAGTCTGTAGGTACCATCCAAATGTTTTCCCCTGGGGAAGCACCATTTTGTGATCAGCCTGACTCCACAGTGATATGGTTCATCTGGTACATGCTGTCCAAGATATGCCACCAGTTTCTGTCTGGCTGCTTTTAATTCCGGTGGCTCATAGAACACTGGCTTTCCTCCGGCAACCCTGACCTGTTTTTCCTGATGGGTTACAGTCGGCGGAACCATTGCCATGAAAAATTCAAATTCCAAAATCATCAACTCCTTTTTTCGGGTGATCAAGTATGGTGCCCACCTGAGTGCGGGGTGGGTGGTCGTCGTGCGTGAGCTTATCGCACGACTACCTACCCCCGCTAGGTGGGGTGCGCACATACATATATACGTAGTATATAGTTGCGCACCCCCCATTTTTGCGCACTGCTCACAACCATAAAAATAATGGTTTTGCGCACCGTGAACATCATTATAAAAAATATGGTTCTGCGCACTACTCTGTATCATGGTTGTGAGCACTCCTGCGCACCCTTTCTCCTGATGTATGTTTTTCCATCTTCACCAAAATATTTTTCAAATTTATTCCGCAATTCTTTCTTCTGACGCTTGCCTTCTCCCAACCAGGAAAGTAACTCTTTTGCACTTGTTTCAAGTGCTTCTGCCAGCTCTGAAGCAGAGATTTCACGGCCATCAAATTCAATATTCTGGAATGCAATCTCAAACTCATTTAACTTACGCTCACGGTTCTTTTGAGCATTTTCTTTTCGTCTCTGGGACGCCTTTTCCCATGCCGGTTTATCATCTTCCAACTGCAGGTCTTTCAGGCTTCCTACCTGGTCAATCCTGTGTACCGGATAATCGAACCACATATTGACCGGATCAAACTTCGGGAACTCTCTTAAGGTTCCCTCAATTCTCCATGCAGTACGCGCCTGTACTTCCGCTTTCGCAGCCGTTATCTGCTTATCCAGGGCTATTTTCTGCCATTTATCCAGGTGTGCCTCACAGTAACCCAACATCTGTGCACTGCTCAACAGATCGTCCTGTGAGAGGTCATCCTGCCACTTATAATGTGCATCCAGATATGCTTTACAAGTTCCACAGACAGCCTTATTTTCTTCCTGTTTCATCAATGCCTCTGTCGGCTCTAGCTCGATCAAATCCAGAAGTGCATCCGGATCACGGGCAAATACACCGGATCCAGAAGCGCGGTCCATGGACTTCTTACCGCCCTGATTTCCTTTGCTGTGATGATGACAGTAGATCACGGCACAGCCAAGCTCTGTACACACTTTATCGAACTGGTTACAGAAGTTCGCCATCTGATCGGCACTGTTCTCATCACCAGTAATGACCTTATAAATCGGGTCTATAATGATCGCTACATAATTCTTCTTTGCTGCCCTTCTGATCAGCTTTGGTGCAAGCTTATCCATAGGCACAGACTTTCCTCGAAGGTTCCAGATATCAATGTTCTGCAGGTTGTCTGAGACATAGCCAAGGGACTCATATACATCTTTAAAACGGTGAAGACAGCTCGCCCGGTCAAGTTCCAGGTTCACGTACATCACACGTCCCTGCGCACAATGCCACTGCAGCCACTTCTTGCCCTCTGCTATGGCGATACACAGTTCAATCTGAAGGAAAGACTTACCAGCCTTGGATGGTCCAGAGATCAGCATCTTATGCCCTTTACGGAGCACCCCGTCAATGAGACAGGGAGACAGCTCCGGAAGATTATCCCAGACACTTTCCAGACCTTCCGGCTCTGGAAGATCATCATTCACACCTTCAATCCACTCATACCATTCATTCCAGGAGGATTTTCCTATGTTGGTATCCACAATGAACTGCTTCTTTTCCCCACGTTCTACACCTGGCATCCTGGACAATCTGGAAGGGTTCCGGTTCTGGGTATCTACATCAATCCCGTTCTTCTGGCAGACTTCATACAGATAATCAACGCGCTTCCTATACTCGCTATAATCCGCTGCATCCACCCTCACGATTGCGTGAAGGCTTTTCTTTCCGGAATACACCAGGCAGGCAATGGGAAGCTCCAGCTCACGTAGGATGGCGTTCTGCTGGTCGATTTCCATGTGATCAGATTCTACAAGAGCATACCGGTAGTCTGTTACATTTTCGTTTTTACAGCCGTTTCCATCCAGTGGGTTGAAACGGATCCACGCGCCAGCTTCCGGATTGTAATCACCCAGCACAGCTCCAATGTCGCCTTTGCAGGTATTCAGCTGCTCGATCAGCTGTCCTGCAGTACGGTCCCAGCTTCCCTTTTGTGGAAGCCATCTGGTACCTTTCTCGTCTGTCTTTTCCCAACTTCCAGTTACGTACCCTACGTTTTCCCCAGCTTCAAACAGGGTTTCCAGATATGTGATCAGCTGCTCTGCCGGGTTCCAGTTCTTTGGTTCCTGGATCTCCCTGCCTTCCAGCCAGTTCTTATCCACTACTACACGGTCACTGTCTACCTGCATGCTGTCGTTCCAGTCCAGCTCATGACCTTTTTCCGGCACCCATCCGCGCTCCATTGCCATCTGTACAATAGTCCCGCCAGTTACCGGAGAAGAAGAACCGGAAAAGCTTCTCCACTTCTTCTCACATTCTCCGGCATGGTACCGTCCAAAGTCCTTCTGGCTCCACTGATCCCAGACGCTTACCGGATAGCCTTCCAGTTTCAGTGCCATTCCAACATTCACCCAGTCCTGATAGTTCAGGGAACCGGGATCGATGTATTCAATTATCTCTGTAAGGCTTGTCCTCTGCTCCATGTTTACGCTCCTTTATATTCCTGTGGTACAATGTCGTTCGGGATCTTCCATCCATTCCCGGCAATCCTGTCAATTAAATTCTTGGCTGTGTCAAACTGCCAGGTACCTACATGCTGAAATCCTTTGCTTTCCAAATAGCGGATCTGCTTTGGTGTGGTAAGCCCCTCATTTTTCCGCTTGTCCAGCCGATCGAGGATTTTGGCTGCCTTACCGGCATTCTCGATCTGATCCGGCATGATACCCAGCTTCTCCAGGGTATGCTTCTGTTTATCAGAAGGCGGCCCCATTTCCCAGCCAAAAGACGGCACATAATTGGACAGGTCCTCTGCTTGGATGGACATTTCAAACTGCAGCGGATCCACCAGCCGGCCTTTCCTCTTTTTCATTTCTGATAATTGCTTTGCCAGGGCTTCCTCTCGCTGTGCAACCACATCCTCTGAAGCGGTCTTCTCCGCTTCTTCAATATCAACTACAATCCCTGCTTCTTGTTCCAAATTCTCCGTCATCTTCTGGGCTACTTCTTCATTCTCACAGATCAGACTTGCGGGGTGGCACAGCTCATGCCGCTCTGTATGCCAAAGGAAATCCAACAGCAACAGATGATCTTTTCCTGTTTCTGGTGAAAGTCTTGTGCCACGTCCCACCATCTGGCAGTAAAGGCTTCTTACCTTTGTAGGTCTTAATACCACAATGCAATCAACTGACGGGCAGTCCCAGCCTTCTGTCAGGAGCATGGAATTACATAACACGTTGTATTTACCAGCATCAAAATCTTTTAATACCTCAGCCCTGTCCTGGCTGTCTCCGTTTACTTCTGCCGCCTGGAAACCATAAGCATTTAGGAGATCCCGGAACTTCTGGCTGGTCTTTACCAGCGGCAGAAATACCACAGTTTTTTTATCCATGCAGTATTTCTGCATCTCCTGGGCAATTCCTTCCAGGTATGGATCCAGCGCAGTACCAATCTCACTTGCCTTGAAGTCCCCTGCCTGTACAGAAACGTTGCTCATATCGATCTTGAGTGGAATTGTCAGCGCCTTGATCGGGGACAGGTATCCTTCCTTGATTGCCTTAGGAAGGGTGTACTCATAAGCCAGGGATTCAAAATATACGCCAAGGTTCCGCATATCCCCACGGTCTGGCGTTGCCGTTACGCCTAACACCTGTGCTTCCGGAAAATGCTGCAGCACTCTCTGATAGCTGTCAGATATACAGTGATGGGCTTCGTCAATAATGATGGTATTAAAATAATCAGCCGGGAAACTTCCCAGCCTCTTTTCTCTCATCAATGTCTGTACAGAGCCAACCACTACCCGGAACCAGCTGCCCTGGCAGGAGCTTTCTGCCTTTTCCAAGGCACATCCAAGCCCGGTTGTCTTCATCAGCTTATCTGCTGCCTGATCGAGCAGCTCCCCTCTGTGTGCCAGGATCAGTACGCGGTCACCTTTACGGACACATTCCTCTGTTACCTTGGCAAATACCACAGTCTTTCCACAGCCTGTAGGAAGGACCAGCAGGGTTTTTAACACCCCGCTGTCCCACTGTTCAAAAATAGCTTCCTTCGCTTCTTTTTGATACGGCCTTAGTTCCATGTTTTAAAAGCCTCCCGGTGTAAATGCAGGTTTACTGGTATCCTTTGGATACAGCTTTTCAATGTAATTGAACTTCTTGTTTGGATCCTTAATTCCAGGCTTCAGTCCGATCTTAGCGCGCGCAGTCTTGCCAGGAAGTGCACTCCAGTCCATCCGGAGTTCTTCTCCCTCCTTCTTAAGGCCAACGCCACGGAACAGCTCAGACAGCTTCCACTCCAAACTGGTATGCAGTACATAATTTTCACGGATGGTAACCTCACGTTCTGGAACATGCACCGTAAAATAAACAACTGCCATATTGCATGGAGGGAGCTTCCCCTCACCTTTAGATCTGCTGCGGTCAAATTTCTCAATTGTTACGTTATAATCCCCTTCTGGAATTGGCTCATAATCCTGGGCATCCTGTTTGATGGAATCCTCCCAGCCTAACTCTCTTCCTTCTGCTGCCATAAATTTTTATCCTCCTTTAATTGAACGGCACCTGTTGTGTCGCTTTCATTTCTTTGATCATTCCATAGACCTGTGGCCATGCCCCGATCAGACAGCCATTGATAAAGTCCATGTCATAATCTTTCACCTTTACATCAGAGGGGTAATACCCTCTTGCTGCCACTACGTTCTGGATGTCCCATTCATCTACCTGGTTACTCTCCATCAGGTCACGTAAAGCTTTAGGGATTCCGGGATCAATGGTGCTGCTCCTTGCTGTCGGTTCCGGAGTCTTTTGTGGTTCATTAAGCGGAAGGTTCATCTGCTCCCCAACAGTAACAGCAGGTTCTGTCTTTGTAGCTTCCTGTACCGTAGTCGGCTGAGGCTGTACAGTTGGCTGAGCCTGTATCGGCTGCTGCGCTGGTACGGATTTTGGCTGTGTTTCTTTTACTGGCACGGCATTTCCCTCAATGATTGTCCGGATGGAATCATAACTGAATGGGACTTCATCTGGCAGACCGTAGCGGTTCTTTGCATCCCAGCAGGCATTGTGGGTGGTATACATCACACGCTCACCGCCCTGGGCTTTCCTCTTTTTCCCTTTATCATCCACCGCAATAGAGAATGTTTTATAATTGGCAAACAGTAGCATGTCCGCCCATTCCTTGATCAGTGGGGAGGTCTGGGATGCTGTTTTCTTTCCAAGCTTTAACTCCCATCTGTCATAAGCTCCCAGTTCATCCGGCTGTTCAAACTTCCGGATCTGCGCATGTGCAGTAAGGACCACGTTGACACCAGCCTCTACAACTTCTGTCAGCTGATTGAGGAATTTCCCCAATTCTTCTTTTACATAAACATAACCATTTCCGTAACCAAAATCCTCAATACCGGACTTTCTGTGCTTGTCGCAGATATGCCGGATACACATAGATTCCGCCCAGTCAATGGTATCTATGACCAGTGTCTTGCACATAGTCGGATGTGTGCGGACATAATCCACCTGGTCCAGCAACATCTGCCAGCTGGACGCCTTGGGAAGTCTCGCAACATCCATTGAATTGGTACTTCCTTCCGTGTCAATAAACACCGGATCTGGGAACTTGCTGGCAAAAGTGGATTTGCCAATTCCTTCTGGTCCGTAAATGACCACCTTCTTTGCACAGGGAATCACACCTCTGATAATTTCCATTTAAAATGCACCTGCCTTCCATGCTTTTTGCTGTGGTTCTTCCGGATGTTCCTGTCCAACCACATAACCGTCTTCAATAATAATGCTGCACTCATCACCAGTAGAAACTCTGGTAGCAATTGCCTGGAGTCCTTCTGCTTCCAGCCACTCTCCAAACTCCTGCAGTGTCTTTCTGTCCATCTGCTCCAGCTTGTCCAGAAGAACGAAACCGCACTGCGGGTTCAGTTTGCGGACAATAGCGGTAGAAACCTTCAGACGTTCCGCACCGGACATGTTGTCCCACTTCTGGCCTTTATAGACCAGCTCTCCATCTTTTACGGATAGCTCTGGAAGAGGAAGCTCTGCAGAAGTCAGAAGCTCATTCTTCTTATCCCTTGTCTCTTCCAGCTGCTTTGTTAGATTGTCGTACTTGGTACGGTACTCTTTGGCGTCATCCTCCGCTTTTTCCTTATCCAGGTTGGCTCTGACTTTACGGTTGATTTCCTCGATATTGGAGATATTAGCTTCCAGTTCTTCTGTGGACTGGTCCGTCAGATCCTTTGCAGAAGTCTCTGCAATATCCAGATCTTTTACCAGCTGCAGATGTTTCAGCTTGGCTGCTTCCAGAAGCTCAGACAATCTGATTACTTCCTCATGGGCACGCTTCACAGATTCCCGGAGCTGCGCAGCCTGATCACGCTTTCTCTGGTTCTCGCCATTCCTTGCCAAAATCTCCTGCTGCTGTCTGATCAGCTCGGAGGGTGACACCAGATCTCTTGGAGCCTCCGGATAATAGGGCTGCTCTTTTGCAAATTTCTCTTTCTGATCAGCGGTACGTCCTACATACAGACGCTCCTGGTAAAGCTCTTTTTCTTCCTTTTCCAGTTCTGCAAGCTGAGGTCCCACGCCAATGATCTGCAAAAGCACTTTTGCCTTCTCTGTTCCGGAGGCTTCCATAAATCTTGGAAGATCCAGGGCAAGCTGTTCCACAAATTCATTAAGCAGCTGCTGTCCGGCCTTCTGACCATTCGGGTCCGTAACCTTGAGGGCACTGTTCTTTCCCTTACGCTCCACTACCAAACCATTGTTCATCACAATATGTAAGTTCGGCGGCACCATGGAGCCTTCTCTTGTACTCTGGGAAGGTTTGTAACGTTCCCCGCCAAGTGCCCAGGCGATGGAATCCAGAACTGAGGTTTTGCCCTGCTGGTTATCTCCGCCAATGATGGTTAAGCCGTTCTGTGCAGGTTCCAACTTTACTGCTTTGATACGTTTTACATTCTCGATTTCGAGACGGTTAATCTTCATGCTCATATCTTATCTTTTCTCCTTTTTCAAAAACTCAAAATCATTTAGCAGTTTCTCCATCAGTTTTTCTGGTTCCTGCACTGCCATAATATCTTCATAACGCGCTTCCGCCAGGAGCACATCTCCTAAGATTGGAGAACCATGTCTTGGCATGTCATGCATCCAGCTCCCCAAACGGTTTAATGGAAGATTTTTGAAATGCCCATCCTCATCCACCAGCATAATCACTGGTCCCTGAAAGTAATTATTCATTTTGACAGTATGGACAGTTTCAAAATGGCCTCCTAAAGCTTTTTGAATACTCTTGAAATCATCAAAATTCACATCAATAATTGAGATTTCGTTATCTGCTGAAATTTTTAATGTTTTCATTGATTTTTCTCTCTTTCTCCTCTACAATGAAAGGGTGATAAACTGTTTTTGTCCATTTGGACACCGGATCCTGATGAGCTCTCACTCTCAGGATCCATTTTCTTTTAACAACCGTGTAAGATGCTCCCTGGCTGCTTCGTAGTTTTTAACGGATTCTTTCATCATTACTTCTTCACGATAGATATCATAAGCAGTCATTTTGCTTTCTGAAGGTTCCTCCACCCAAATCCGGCATGGATATCCAGCTAATCCTATTTCGAAACTTACATGGATTCCGCTTGCTATAGCTTTCTTCGAAAGCTCATACAACTCATCTATCATTTTTTCTAAAATCATGGTCTCCTCCCTTCTGGCTCTGTGCCCTGTATCAGCATCCATGCAAGCATTGATAATGCTATAGCTCCTGCAACCTGCAGTCCGTCCCACTGCCAGAACGGCAGGTATGTAGCAAGGGTGCCTATGATGACAGATATGATTATGTTACGCTTCACCACCGGCACCTTCTTCCACAACAGCCCGGTTGCTCCAACCGATCATCTGCACCAGCTTTTCCGGATGAAATGCCGGAGTATACTTCCTGGCATTGCTGTCCAGAAGCTGACGCCGATAAGTAAGATAATCAATAAACACCAGAACGTTGATCAGGACAATGTTTCCATCCCGGATAATGGCGTAATCGTTGTAGCGTCCATTTTTTATCTGATTCTCAATTTCGAATAGTCTCGTTCTTACGGTTCCAGTGCTGATCTGGAATTCCTTTGCGAGTTGCTCTTTTTTCATGTATGGATACCCCCGTATGGATTCTGTATAAACCATCTTTAAGCCGCCTCCTGTTATCTTCTCATGCTAAGTGCAAGGCAAATTATTGCTATCGAATTCAACAGCGTTGCAAATAAATTTATCAGTAATGCTGTATTCTCTATCTTGCTTCATCTCCTTTCCTGTTACTTCTCCAAATGCCATTGACTTTTCCCTTAGATTCTCTTATCCTTTAAATATCAAATGCATAAAGGAAGTTAAATCTTATGGATAATGATTTCACCGTTACATCTGCGTATATAACAGCTATTGCCGCTATTATTGCTCCAGCAATTACTGCTCTCATCCACTCCGTTAAGGAGTATAAAATTTACAAAATGAGCCATACTATAGACGAACGTTTAAAGCTTTGTGAGCTTTTCTCCGATTCTTATTCTCACTGTCAATATGGTAAGGAGAGAATCGGATTTGCTTTAACTTTTTACAAGCAAGCTTTAAAGCTTGCCGCGATTTGTAAGCGCAGATCATCTCGCCGTGCTCTTTTCAGACTTGCTAATACGGTGCTTCAGAATGGTGCTTCAAAATCAACCGATAAGCTGTATGAGCGCTGCATTCGCCTGCTTTCAAAAGAGTTTTAAAAATACTGGCATGTAGCCGAAAAACGCTACTATTTCTCCAATTATTAAAATCACTTGCCACAATATTATGTTGTCAGATACTATACAGAGAATGACTGATAATATTAATAATCCAGTGCCAATAAAACAGCATGCTAAGCACAATGTTTCCATATCCTTCTCCTTTCCTGTTGCTTTTCATTCCAGAATCTTCTATACTATTTTTAAATATCTGCGAGGGAGGTTTCTTATGGTAATTACTAAGCGTTTATTCCGTATTCTTAGTTACATATACCGTCATGGCTCAGTGCCCTATTCCAAATTAAATAGAAAATTTAAATATCCTACCCTGCTTGAAGATTTAGAAAATCTTATCCTGCAACAATACGTTGCTCAAGTCGGCGGTAGCAGAAGCAAGTATGGGGAACCAATACCAATTCTTGAAAATACCCTCTTCACTTTGAATGATCTAGGAATAGCCGAGGTTGAAAGCAAGCAATGGTTTAATTTACAATTCGTTTTGACTCAAATTGTTTTACCAATTATTATTGCTATCATTACGACCTTAATCACAATATTCCTAGCAGCTTAGCAATTCCCATGCCTATAAAACTTCCTATAATTCCACAAATGGTGGGAATTGCAGATTCTTTTAGAATGTCTATCATGCTTTTTCATCTCCTTCCTGTTATCCAGCTTTCCGGGTTTCTACTTCCATTGCATCTCTGGCGCTCAGGAGTTCTGAGTTATTCTCCATCAACTTAAGACTTACAATATCCATCTGTTTTAGATTCTGTACGATTGCTGTGATGCGTCTTTTCTTTTCTTCGGTCATACTCTCACCTCGCTTTCTTTTTCGTTTGAATACAGTATAGTTGCTTCTTTATCCAGCTTTCTTTTCATCATCTTTTATACTCATAACCGCTTCCAACATCATCCCGAACACAGTTCGCTGACTTCCTTCATCCAAATAAGGAGCCATTTTAATAATGTTGTCTAAAGGATTATCTGTCATGTTGATTTCTGGGATTGTTTTAACTTTCATTCTCTCGCCTCTCTTTCTCATGTTGGTTATAAATGTAGCATTGACTTTTTTTCTCTTTTTTCTTATTCTTAGATTATTAGGTACTGGCATGCCTAAATCTTACCTAAGGAGGTTTTTATGAAATTCATTACTAAATCTGCATCTTCCTTCTACTCTTCCTTTTCGTTTAAATATCAAAAGCCTGCAATCTGTCCGCATTGTGGTTTTGGAACTGACGCTATTGTGAAAGAAAATAATTATTATTCTTTCAATGATGGCCGTTTGCTCACATCTGTTTGCGAATGCACTGCCTGTCATAAATTTTTCTTTTTCGCCTGCGAAAACCCTGGAACAAATACAGATGATGCTCCAATGGTCTGTATGTATCCTTCTACTCAAATTGAGCCATACAAAAACGAAAATTTAGCCGCTATATCAGAACGTTTTATTGACATGTACAACCAGGCATTGCAAGCTGAATACAATCAAAATTTCGAATTAGCTGCTATAGGTTTCCGTTCCTCGCTTGAAATTTTGGTAAAAGATTATGCAATACAAGAACTTGGAGAACCCGCTGAAACCGTTGCTAAACAATCCCTTTGTAACGCTATTGCTACATACCTTCAGCAAGCAGATCTTGTTAATACTGCCGATGTTGTCCGTATCCTTGGCAATGATTACACTCATTACAAAAGAAAATACCCAGAGCATGATTTTGTGCTTCTAAAAAAATATATGGAGATCTTCTTATCTCAAATAGAAGTCAAATACATGATCAAACATCCGCCGGTTGCTCGTTCTTAGTTGTATGCGAATCTCTTTCAGCTAGCAATTGACCTTCCAGGCTCCAATACTGTACAACCTGTCTGGATAGATCATCCAGTGTTCCTTTCCCTCTATTACTTTTTGTTTCAATTACTTGTATAACTCTTGCACTGTCAGTACCATTTGGTCTGACAGTGTTTTTTTTACCTTCCATGTCTTCTCACCTCGCTCTCTTGTTGGTATATTTCAATTATATGTTGGTTAATCTCTTTTGTCAACAACATTTTTGTAATTAACCAACATTTTCTTCTTGATTTACTTTTTCCAATATGCTATTATGAATTCATCAGAAAGGAGGATCGGATATGAATGAGCGAATTAAAGCTCTACGAAAAAGGCTCGGCTTAACTCAACAAGCCTTTGCTGATAGGTTAAAAATAGCCAGAGGAAACATCGGTGCATATGAAGTAGGGAAAAACGCACCAAGCGATGCTGTAATTTCTTTAATATGTAAAGAATTCAATGTAAATGAAATTTGGCTTCGAACTGGTGAAGGCGGAGACGATAATATGTTTACGAAAGTAAATGAAGAAGATCGCTTCTCTATTAATCTTGGAAAACTTAGTAGGACCGAGAACCAGATGGCGAGAAATATGTTAAATGCTATCGCAGAAGCTGATCCGGAAAAGCTAAAACATATTGAAGAATTTATGAAAGCTTGCCTGGGCATAGAATAAGAAAAGAGCCAACCTCAATGGTCGGCCCCTATCATGGTAATTATTATTAAGTAGATCCGCCTCAGAACGGATTCTTCTTTAATCAAGTTTACCAACTCAATTATTTTGCCCTTGTACTCTTCTTTATCATTCTTCATCATATGTATGCCCCCCGTTCTCGTTTATTCGAACGTTTGTTTGTTTTTTTAATATACACCATTTATATTTGAAGTGCAATATATTTTACAAACATTTGTTCGTTAAGCATTATCTTTTATACTTATTATACGATAAACAGAGGGATTAATTTTACTTGGCAACACAATCGTCCAGTGTACTGGACACTTATTTGTACGGTGAATCAAACAGATCTACCATCCCGACTTTCAGAGCCTTGGCAATCCTTTCTAAGTTGTCCAGGGTTGGTGAATACTTCTCGATCATAATATTGTTGATCGTGGATTTCGGGATCCCAGTCATGTTCGACAGTTGCCGTACAGATACATTTTTTTCATACATAACTTTTGTCAGTAATATTTTCATGATATTAGTATGTAATATTTTTGTACTTTTATAATTCCTTTTTCTAACAAATCTTTATTTAATGGAATTTTTAAGAAACAATAACATCACAATGAATGCCATTGATCAGATATCCCAAATAAGTGGATATCATAGGAATTTAATTGAACCGAGGATCTATCAATGAAACTAATTGGTTTTTTCAAGCCTAAAAGATACGATATGGACACTCTGGAAGGCATTAATGCTATTCCCGTTCCTGCTAAAAATTATAATACCGGAGATGATTTACAAGATTGCATATATTATGTATTGCAACGTAAAGCCACTGAACATAAAAAGGCAGGACGCATGGATTGCGCCATTGCTTGCCTTCGTAAATCAAACGAATTGTCTGATTATGAAGATCGTCCACTTTTAACACAGAAAGAATATCTGCGCTTAGTAAAATATATCGAATTATCTGGTGACCGGGCTTTAGCCCAAGAAGAACTAAATCGAATTTATGACAGGCATCCCGAATTCCTTGATAAACGTATTTCGAACTTAGTTCGAATTAAAGCAGCATTAAAACGTAATAAAGAATGGAAAAATGATTTTTTGTTTATAACTACTAGTTGTAGATGTCCAATTTGTAGCCAATATGATCGTAAAGTATATTCTATCAGTGGTAAATCACGTAAATATCCAAAATTACCATCTGAAATAAAAAATAACGGTGGTTTCTGTCCTAATTGCATTATTGGAATTTCAACTTTCTTTGATGGAATAAGTACACCACCTGAAAAAAGAAAATAAAATAAAAACCGCCCCGGTGTTACCAGCACCAGAGCGGCAAGGATCTCCGAAGAGATACCTATCTTTAGCAGGAATATTGTATCACCTTCGGAGCAGCCATGCAAGCGGAACCTTTGTTCGCGCTGGCTGTTATTTTTGTACTTATTTTTCCCGGCACTTGCGCCGGCGCAATAAAAAAGAAACCATCTCGGTGATTCTGCCGGAATGGTCCGTATAAGGAGGATGATATCATGTGGGTTGAAGAATCGAAAAATGGCAAATTCAAATTCTGTGAGCGGTATGAGGACTATTTGACTGGAAAAACAAAACGTGTATCTATCACAATGGATAAAAATACCGCCCAAACCAGAAAAACAGCACAGAAGACTTTGGAATTAAAAATCCAGCAGGCTATGGGAGCCTGTCCAGATCATCAGTGCACCTTAAAAGAATTGGTTGAGGAATATAGAAAAGATCAGAAAAAGACCGTTAAACAATCTACATACTCCCGAAATTATTTTGCCTGCAATGCCATTATGAAAATGCTTGGTGAAAGTACAATTGTGGAGCACATGACTGCCAAGTATGTCCGCAGCAGGTTTCGTGATTCTGGAAAGGAAAACAGCACTTTAAATGAACACCTTACTCGTTTCCGCGCTCTGATCCGCTGGGGATATAGTAACGATATGATCAGTGACATTACTTTTCTGGAGAAAATAGAACCTTTCAAGGATCTTCCTCATAAACAAAAAATACAGGATAAGTACCTGGAATCAGATCAGCTCAAAGCCTTATTGGATGGAATGGATCACACTCTTTGGAGACTGTGTACTGAATTCATGGCGCTGTCTGGTCTGAGAGTTGGTGAGCTGATTGCCTTGGACCGTATAGATGTGGATTTTAAAAACAAGGTGATCCATGTAACAAAAAACTATGATTATATAAACCAGATCGTCACATCTCCAAAGAGCTTTTGTTCGATCAGGGATGTGTATATGCAGGAGGAACTGGAAAATGTATGCAAACAATTAAATGCGCTGATGCTCCGCCGACGCTTAATGTTTAATATTGGAAAGCCAGCCCTGTTTCTCTTTTCCAGGAATGGAACTTATATACACTATTATTCCTACAATAAATATTTAAGGGAAAACTCCAAGCGTGTCTTAGGGCGTGCTATCACCCCACATGCCCTGCGTCATACCCATGCCTCTCTTCTCTTGGAGCAAGGTATCAGCATTGATACCATCTCTAGGAGACTCGGACACGAAAACAGCAAGGTTACCAAAGAAATATACTTACATGTCACAAAAAAGCTCACGGAGAAAGACAACGAACAGATTGCAAAAGTATCTATTTTTTAAAGTTGCCCCTTTTCTGCCCATTTTATTGAAACAGGTATTTAGTGCCACATTGAAAACACCGCATAAAATCAATATTTTTCCGCTGTCAAGATGGAATTAATTCAAGTCCCATCTTCCGCATTTTTTATTGCTTAAAAGTATTAAAGACCTGCAAACCATCCGTTTTGCAGGTCTTTTTTATTACCGGTGTACTTCTATCATTCTATTTCGGAAGTTCTGTCACTGTCTCCAGCTTAAATCCTTCCCACATATCAGCAGAAATATTCCATTCTCTTAAATCTGTAACGATCTTATGATAGAACGCCTGTCCGCCACGCACAATATCATAGGTGCGGGCATCGCCTCTTGCCTCAAGGTGACGGCCAAAGCTACAGTTGGTTACATCCTCCGGACCATAGTCGTCCACATCTCCGCCCGGCCAGAAAATATAAAGCCTTGGGATATCATCAATCTGACGAAGATCAATTCCTGCAAGTTTCAGAAATTTCTTTCCAACAGACTCATGTGCCGTAAATACATGAGAATATCGCCATACAGTCCTTGTAAAATCAGATACACGAAACTGGCCCAGCCAATCCTCATCCATCATTCCGTCTGCAGTTTCTCTTGAGACGATCACAACAACAGGGAATAAACGCCCTGAATCTTTCAACGCTGCAATAAGATTCCCAAACATATCCTCTCGCAAAATACGTCTTCTGTTAGAACATTCGATTCCATTTACAATTCCGATATTGTCAACAATCGTCTTATAATATCCAGGATAACTGAAGAAAGTTACTCCCGGGTCCTGAATGGTGTGTTCTCTCTCTGGCTGTGCATATCCATTGCAAACCTTCAGAATCACTTCTTCCTGACGCGACACCTCAAGTCTGGCTTCTGAATACCAGATTCTGCCGCCCACTTCCATATCCATATGTCTTACATGCATATTCAGTCGATGATTGTCCGGATCATAATTCACAGCCACATGATAAGCCAGAATATCAGCATGATAAGTACTGGTCTTCTGGGGCATTTCCTTAAACAGACCGCCATATTTTCCCACGATCCAGCCATATATCGCATCTGCTGCCTGCTGGAAAATCTCTGCAGCAGATGCCGGTTTCTCTTCCTTCAGACGGCTTCCATCCACCTGTGTACACATCTGGAACACGTTGTGGCGGATAAGAGGCTTCATCTCATAATGCCAGGATTCTCCAAGGCTCTCCTCGCGGCCATCATTATAAACATCACGTTCCTTAAAAATAGCTGTCAGACGACTGTCATGGAACTGACTGTCGTTTAACAGAGCAATGATCGTATTTACATTAATCGGTACCTTGCGGCTGCGGTGAAGCAGCTGGTCTACCAGTGTCTGTTTGCTGGTCTTATAAATACGCTTGGCCAGATTCTCCACCTGCTGGTCACAATCCTCATCCAGAAGCTTCGCCACCTCAGGATAAAGCTGTCCCTCTCCCAGTTTCAGGCGGAAATGGCTCTTGATCATATCACTCCATCTGCCTGATTTATAAAGGGAATGTCCCAGATCCTCAAACAGGGTAACCATGGATTTATCACAGAGCTCCAAAGTTGCCAGAATACTGTTAAAGTATCTGGAAAAGCCCTTGTAATTCTTCCACAGTTCCTCTCCTTTATAGCGCATATCGTGCTCGATCTCATGCCAGCCCTCAAAAAACATGGTCTTAATCTGGATCTCGAAGGTATCATCAATATACATATCCCAGGTCTCTGTTGAAATCTCTGATTTCAAATATTCCGGAAGGCGGCACACGCCGTTTAATTTCGTAGGTTTGAACTCCTCCTCGCTTCTTTCCGAAGTGGACCAGCCAATCACGTCAAAGGTATTTTCTACAATATTCTGGCAGATTTCTACATCATCATCAAAATACAGGTTAATACGGACACCTACCAGGTCCTGCAGTTTCTTATTCTCCGCGCCATAATCTTTCAGAGCAAATTTATGAGCCATAGAGGATGCTGTCTTGATTCTGGAAAAGCATCTGTAATACAGACCGCATTGTTCCAGACGATCGCTGATAATGCGCTTCAGATCCTGCTCCACAATAGCTGGAACCTTTACCTTCGCAGCCAGTTCCTCCTTTGTATAAATTACTCTTCTCTGTTCACTCACTAATTTTACACCACCAATTTATTTATAACTGCCGGAACCCTCACAGATTACGATCCGAAAACTACACAGTTATTATATTTTATATTCCGTATGTTCTACTAAGCATACACTTTAGAGCCTGTTTGAAAAATCATTCCCGCAATCTGCACGCCCCACTTTGCGGTATATTTTGCCCGAATTCGGTTGCCGTAGCCCGCTACGGCGCCTTCATCCGGACAAAATCTCCCACAAATTGTGACGCACATCTTGCAGAAAGCCTTTTTCAAACACGCTCTAGTATACCAGAATTCCCCCAAATAAAAAAGGGATATTCCGAAATATAATGGAAAATTTCGGTTAAATATATACAATCAAAAGCACTTCTTACAAGCTTCATATCCTTGAGACTCAGCCTGTGAGACCGGCTCCTGATATGCCTTATCCGGATTCATATTTCCACAGTCAGGAATACTGTGATATTTACTTCCTGTAGCAGATATCCATACCATTTCCTCCTGACTGTCATCCGCTGCAGCAATCTGTTCTGACTTTTCTGATGCTGCAGCCGCATCAGTTCCGCTATTATCTTCAGCTGTAAATCCATTCTCCCCTTCACTTTGCGCAGCTGTTTCTCCATCACCCGAAGTATAATCATTGCAGGGATCTGCACTCCAGGTAATAGCACTTCCATCCGAAGAAGCCACAATGGTTCCCTGTTCATCAGAGCGATATACCTGAATTCCCATATCTGACAGTTTTTCCATGGTATCCGCATGCGGATGACCATACATATTTCCTACGCCGCAGCTGATCACTGCAAATTCCGGAACTGTAGCCTGAAGAAAATCCCAGCTTGTGGATGTAGCAGATCCATGATGGCCCACACTTAACACGTCGCAGCTCAGATCAAGCCCGGAATTCACCATATCTGCTTCACAGTTAAAATCTGCATCCCCGGTAAAAATGAAACTGTTTTCTCCATTCTTCAGCTTAATTGCCACCGAATTAGCATTACTCTCTTTGCTGATTTCCTTTGGAGAAAGAATTGTAAATTTTCCCGAGCCAAATGTATACTCCGCCCCCACTGCCGGATGCTGCACTTCAAGTCCATGTGCTGCCACTGCATCCATAAAAGAGCCATAAAGGGAAGAATCATGGATATAATCTGCTCCAATCACATTGTCCACCTGAAATGCATTCAGACAGCCAATCAGTCCGCTCACATGGTCCTCATCATAATGGGAAGAGATCAGATAGTCAATTTCTGACACATTCTGCTCCTGCAAATAGGACACCACATAGCTGGACGCGCTTCTTGGACCACCATCATACAACAGATTCTGTCCCTCTGACTGCACCAGAATGGATAATCCCTGTCCCACATCCAGGAAATGCACGGTCATACTGCCGCCAGATGCCAGAACCTTTTCCCCGCTTCCAGGGAATACTATTCCTGCCATAATCAGAATAAGCGTTAAAAGATAGCCTGCAATTTGTTTTCTTAAGTGTTTCATTTTATTCCTTCTTTCGTATTTTTCACCGTAGGCACCGCTGTCCGCTGCCTCTTTACTATTATAATATATTCTCATCCCCACAAACATCCCTGAATTATGTTTTCACAATTGCATTTTTCGCATATAATACCTGGAAGAGCATTTTATGAGGTCGTCCATGTATTACAGAAAAGCATTATGTGCACAGCAGGAAAATATAGACCGGGGTACCTTACAGATAACGGTCCATTCAAGAACAGACAACCGCCCTGTGGAAAACGCACTGGTCCGTATTTCTTATACAGGTGATCCAAACAGTATCATTGAAGAAGTCCGCACGGATTCTTCCGGCAACACCCCTGTCCTTCAATTAAAAACGCCTCCTCTGGAATATAGCCTGAATGCTTCCGAGGAGGCGCAGCCTTATGCAGAATATTCCATGCAGATCAAAGCCGAGGACTTTCACCAGGAAGAAATCGCAGGTACGGAAGTCTTGCCTGCGGTTCTTGCCAAACAGCCTGTCCTTCTGAATCCCAGACAAGGCACTGTTTCCGAAAACAGAATTGTCATTCCTCCGCATACACTTTTCTATGAATATCCACCCAAAATACAGGAATCTGAAATTAAACCAGTACATGAAACTGGCGAAATTGTTCTAAGCAAGGTCGTAATTCCGGAATACATTGTAGTGCATGATGGGCCTGTAGGTGATAACTCCGCCTCTAATTATTATGTCCGCTACCGCGACTATATCAAAAATGTAGCAAGCAGCGAAATCTATGCCACCTGGCCTGACGACACCATCCGCGCCAACATCCTGGCAATTATGTCCTTTACCCTAAACCGGGTATACACAGAGTGGTACCGCAATAAAGGAAAAGACTACACTATCACATCCTCCACCGCCTACGACCACAAATGGATCCGCGGACGAAACATTTTTGACTCCATCGACCGCATTGTAGACGAACTTTTCGAGAATTATCTATCCCGTCCTAACGTCCGTCAGCCAATTCTTACCCAGTACTGCGACGGAGAGCGGGTGCAGTGCCGGGACAGAGGATGGATGACACAGTGGGGAAGCAAGCGACTTGGGGATCAGGGATATTCTGCCATTGAAATCCTGCGGTATTTCTACGGAAACGATATGTATATCAATGTGGCAGAAGAAATCTCCGGAATTCCTTCCTCCTGGCCAGGATATGACCTGGATATCGGTGCTTCCGGCAGCAAAGTACTCCAGCTTCAGGAACAGCTAAATGCCATCAGCCAGGCCTACCCTGCTCTTCCAAAAGTAAATCCGGACGGAATCTATGGTGCACAGACTCAGGCCTCTGTCCGCAAATTCCAGAATATTTTCGGTCTCCCGGAAACCGGAATCGTAGATTATGCCACCTGGTACAAAATTCAGGAAATTTACGTAGGCGTCACCCGGATTGCAGAATTACAATAAACATAATATGGCGGGATTTTCTCTCCCGCCATAAAATTCTAATCTAAACCTTATAATCTAAACGGACATGCCGTTTGTCAGCAACATCACCATATAGGAACCGGCTAACCATCAGCCTTCTGCCAATTCCCGCATCAATTCATGCACTGAAGTAATTTTGTCAATCCTTCCAACATTTGCCCCACAGAACATCAATCCATTCTCTACATCTCCCTCCACCGCATCGATCAATGCCTTGGTAATGCAGTACGGAACCTGTCCTGGATTACATTTTTCCAGGCAGTTATAGCACTTCTTTACTGGAATCCGTCCATTCTCTACCAGTTTCATAAAAGGATTACAAAGCGCCCTTCCAGGCATTCCTACAGGGCTCTGGATAATCTGCATATCCTCTTTCTTTGCATTTACATACGCCTGTTTATACCTTTCATCGGCATCGCATTCCTTGGTCGCCACAAACCGGCTTGCGATCTGCACACCATCTGCCCCAAGCGCCATAACATGATCAATATCTTTCCGGTCAAAAATTCCGCCAGCAACTACCACTGGAATTTCCCGGCCAAACTTTTCCTCATATTCCTTTTTACATGCAATAATATCCCGGATTTCCTGGTCGAAATCCATCTCATCCCTGTGAGCCAGCTGATCCCTGGAAAATCCCAGGTGCCCTCCTGCCTCCGGTCCTTCCACTACGATCAGGTCTGCAGTCCGGTTATATCGATGTGCCCACATTTTCAGAATCAGGTTTGCTGCCCTTTTTGAAGAAACAATAGGCGCAATCTTTGTTCTGCAAAATTCCGGTACCAACTCTGGTAGATTCATAGGAAGTCCTGCGCCACTGATGATTACATCTGCACCACATTCCACAGCTTCCTTTACATGCTCTTTATAATGTTTCAGCGCTACCATAATATTAACACCGACCAGCCCTTTTCCCTTGGCAATCTCCCTTGCCTTCCATATATGCTTTCTTATTGCCTTCAGATTGCACCCCGCCTGGTCTTTCTCAAAGCCAGCCTCATCATATCCGATCTGAGCTGTGGAAATAACTCCCACTCCTCCTTCTGCTGCCACTGCGCCAGCCAGGGAGCTACGGCTCACTCCCACGCCCATTCCCCCTTGAATAATAGGAAGTTCTGCCACCTTATCTCCAATTTTCAAACATTTCAAACTGCTTTTATATCTTCTATCCAAAACAATATCCTCCATGCTTTAATTTAGTTTGAATTTAAAACTATTTTAGTATAAAGCATTATTGTTTTCATGTCAAGCTTCACTTTTATCAAACACTTTATTATGTAGTTTTTATTACTACATATTTTATTACTACATATTCAGAAATTTTCCCTATAAAAAGGAATCCCCTTGCGGGATTTGCCATCTTCAGCAGACCGTTCCCCCCTCATCTGCAATACCGTCATTTCTGTCCACTGCCAAAAAAAACTTTTGGCATAATAGGAAATTGCTGCAGAATCTTCTGCTGCATCAAAAAAGGCCATGCATATCCGTTTGATACACATAGCCTTCGCCATCATTTTCTTTACAGCTTTTTCATTTCAAAAAGATTAAAAAATCTTCAAAATATCATTATACATAACTACAACCATCAAAAGCATCAGCACCATCAAACCTGCAAAATGAACCATGCCCTCAATCTGTCTGTTCACCGGTTTTCTCCGGATAGCCTCGATAATCAGAAATACAAGCCGGCCGCCATCCAGTGCAGGAAGCGGAAGCAGGTTCATAACACCAAGATTTGCAGATAAAAGTGCTGCCATATACAGCATATTTACCCAGATGGTCAGCATACCTTCACTCTTACTTGCCTCATAGGTGCTGCCAATTGCATCAACTACGCCAACCGGACCGCTTAAATCCTTTACGCCCAGCCCGCCGGTAAGAAGCTCTTTCAGGCTGAGTAAGGTAGAGCGGATCATATATTTTACTTCCAGCGTTCCATACTTCAGCACTTCAAATCCATGTGTCTTCGTGTACGCCAGATTATAAGAAAAATCAAGTACTGCTGTGCGGGACTCCGATGGAGTTACCTCAGCGTTGTATTCCAGACCATCACGCTCATAAGTAATGGTCACAGGCTCACTTGTGAGAGGATGCTCTGCAAGATATGCAGTATAATCGTCCGAACTCTCCAGTCTGGTGCCATTAATGGAAGTGATCACGTCCCCAGGCTCCACGCCAGTTTCAGATAAGCCCATTCCCGGAATCAGGGATGCCACCTCAAGAGAATCGGTACTCTTTCTGTTAAAGCCAAGAAGGTATCTCACCTGTACATCTGGCTTGAAGGCCAGCTCCACATCTTTGCCATCCCTCTCCACAGTCATATGAATGGTCTCATCCTCCTGTGGATTATTCAGATACATATACAGATAAAGATCTCTTGCCAGATCAATGTGATACCCCTGGTATTCTTTAATAATATCCCCTTCCTGAAGACCGGCTTCAGCCACAGTAGAACCACTCTCCACCTGCGTAACCTTTGCCGGGTCATAGCCCACCAGCGTAACAATAATCACTGCAAACACAAAGGCCAGGATAAAGTTAAATACCGGTCCTGCTGCAACTGTAGCGATTCTTCCCCACACTGGTGCACCATTGAAAGTCCCCTTGGACTCATCCTCCATATCTTCTCCCAGCATGGCACAGGAACCACCAAGAGGCAAAAGCTTCAGAGAATACCTTGTTCCATTCTTCTCTGTGCTAAACAGCCTTGGGCCCATTCCAAGGGAAAACTCTGTTACTACGATCTTATTTTTCTTTGCAAGGAGGAAATGCCCCAGCTCATGAAAAAGAATGATTGCACTGAAAATCAATAATGCCAGAATAATCTTCAACCTACCACCTGCTTTCAATCCATTTATAAGTCTCGTCTTCTACTGCCAGTATCTCCTCCAGCTCCGGATTCCGGATCACTGTATGTCTTTCCATAGACTGTGCAATAATGTCGTAAATATCCAGAAAACCGATTTTTTCCTGTAAAAACTTCTTTACAGCCAGTTCATTTGCTGCGTTAAACACAGTAGGCATACTGCCGCCTTTTCTTGCAGCATCCATAGCCATTGGAAGCCCCAGGAATGTATCCATATCCGGATCTTCAAAAACAATCTCTTTCAATTTATGGAAGTCCAGTCTCTCTCCATCCAGATATCTGCGTTCCGGATAATAGAGTGCGTACTGGATTGGAAGCCGCATATCCGGAGTTCCAAGCTGCGCCATAACTGCACCATCTTTAAACTCTACCATCGAATGGATAATGCTCTTTGGCTGGACAACAACCTGAATATGATCCAGATCCACATCAAACAGCCATCTGGCTTCCATAACCTCCAGACCTTTATTGACCAGGGTTGCAGAATCTACTGTGATCTTCTGTCCCATTACCCAGTTCGGATGCTTCAGGGTATCCGCAAGCGTCACATGTTCCAGTTCTTCTCTTTTTCTCCCACGGAAGGGGCCACCGGAAGCTGTGATCAGAAGCTTCTCAACCTGCGCCCGCTTTTCCCCATGAAGGGCCTGGAAAATAGCACTGTGCTCACTGTCTACCGGAAGGATCTGAACCCCATGCTCTTTTGCCATGGGAATGATCAGATGACCTGCTGTTACCAATGTTTCTTTGTTTGCAAGAGCAATGTCCTTGCCCGCCTTGATTCCCTCCATTGTGGGACGGATTCCAATCATTCCTACAACAGCGGTAACCAGAATGTCTGTCTGGGGCATACGTGCAAGCTCCAGAAGTCCCTCCATACCAGACACAATTTTTACATCCATATCCGCAAGACGGACTGCCAGATCCTTTGCCGCATTTTCATCCCACACTGCAATCAGCTGAGGATGAAACTCTCTTGCCTGTTCTTCCAGCATTTTCACATTTCTTCCTGCACTGATTCCCAGCACCTCTATATCACCGTTAGCTCTCACTACATCCAGAGTCTGTGTACCGATAGAGCCGGTTGAACCTAAAATTGCAATTTTCTTCATTTCAAATTCCTCTCAGTCCATTTCCGGGACAAATCGTATCTTATCATTTCCACACTTTTTATTTCTTTATGCTTCTCGCTGCCAATCCTGAATCAGATTCCCAACACAAGCTTCGCCAGGAAATAAATAGCCGGAGCTGTAAAGATCACACTGTCAAATCTGTCCAGGATTCCACCGTGTCCCGGGATCAGTTTGCCATAGTCCTTGATTCCCTGATTTCTCTTAATAGCAGAAGCAGCCAGATCTCCCACCATGGAGATCAGCGCTCCGACTGCACAGATCAGTGCATACTCTGCAATCCTGCCGCCAGTTGCAGCTGCATAAATCGCGCCCAGAAGCGCAGCACCTGCCACGCCGCCTACTCCACCTTCTACTGATTTCTTCGGGCTGAGGATTGGTGCCATTTTGTGCCTGCCGATCAGCATTCCCACACAATAGGCGCAGGTATCGCATCCCCAGGAGCATAAAAAGATCAGCCATACCAGGAATTTTCCATCCGGAAGGTTCCTGGTAAGATAAATAAAGGAGAGCATTACAGCCACATATACCACCCCAAAGAACGCCGGCATCACCTGTTCTGCTTTGAACTTGGGATAAGTAAATACGTAAACGAACATAAACATCATGAACGAAATGATCACGCCCATCATTCCATATTTTTCAAAATCCAGCGACATCAGCACATAGTAGATCACAGCTCCAAGATAGCCTGCAATTTCCAGGGCATTAAAATGGTCTTCCCGAACCTTCATAACCTTATAAAGCTCCTGCATTCCGATCAGAGAGATCCCAAGTAGTGTAAAAAACAGCACATAACCTCCACTGATAATAGTCAGAAGCGCAACTGCGACCAACACAATACCGCTTAAAAGACGTGTTTTAAACATCTTACTCCTCCTTCACACCGCCATATCTTCTGTCTCTTTGATTATATTTCTCAATAGCCTGTACTAATTCTGCTTTATGGAAATCCGGCCATGCCACGTCTGTAAAATAGAATTCCGTATAAGCCAGCTGCCACATAAGGAAATTGGAAAGTCTCTGTTCGCCGCTGGTGCGTATCAGAAGATCCGGATCCGGCACTCCTGCAGTATCCAGGTAGCTTCCAATCGTATCCTCTGTGATCTGATCCGGAGAAACTTTTCCATCCGCCACATCCTGTGCCATCTTTCGCATTCCTCTTGTAATCTCATCGCGGCTTCCATAATTCATGGCGATCTGGAAGTACAGCTCATCATAATCCTTGGAAAACTCCTCCAGTTTACGGATGCTTTCCTGAATATCCGGTGCAAAAGCAGAGATATCGCCGATAATTTTGATTTTCATCTTATTATCCCGGGATATCTTGATACATTTCTTCAGATAACTGCGGAACAGCTTCATAAGCCCGTCCACTTCTTCTCTGGAGCGTTTCCAGTTCTCCGTGGAAAAAGCATATACTGTCAGATATTTCACGCCCAGATCTTTAATATCATAGCAGACCTGCTCCAGATTGGCGCAGCCCTTAACATGTCCATAGCCACGGGGCAGTCCCTTTGCCTTTGCCCATCGGCCATTGCCGTCCAGAATAATGGCAATATGATTGGGTACGTTCATATTTTTCTCCTTGTGTTTTGTTTTTCTTTTTTCGTTATAAGCGTTCAGATTATTCGTACAATTTCATACAAAAGGGCAGAAAAGAGCTCTTTTTAAAGAGCTCTTTTTGCTGTTTCTTTATAAAAGGATCCTGTTTTGCAGATTTTTAGTCCAAACGGCTCTGCGCTTCAGGTAATATGCCCTTATACAGTCATAATCTCCTTACCTTTTGCTTCTACTGCAGCATCTACATCCTTGATGTATTTGTCTGTAAGCTTCTGAACTTTGTCCTCTAACTCTTTGATCTCGTCCTCAGATACATCCTCTTCTTTTTTCAGCTTCTTGTATGCATCGTTGGCATCACGGCGGATGTTGCGGACAGCAACCTTAGCTGCCTCACCTTTTTTCTTAACATCTTTAACCAGATCTTTACGGCGTTCCTCGGTAAGCTCCGGGAAAACAAGACGGATTACTTTTCCATCGTTATTCGGGTTCAGACCAAGATCAGAAGTAAGGATTGCTTTCTCAATTCCCTTGATCAGGCTGGATTCCCATGGCTGGATCTGGATCATACGAGCTTCCGGAACTGTGATATTTGCCACCTGCTGAATCGGTGTAGGGCTTCCGTAGTAATCTACTGTCAGCTTGTCAAGGATATGCGGATTGGCACGTCCTGCACGGATAGTAGTCAGCTCTGCTTCTAAGCTGCCCAATGTCTTTTTCATTTTCTCTTCATACTTCTGAATTCTTTCATCCATAAAATTAATCTCCCTCTTTATGATTTTCTGCCGGTAAGCAGTATTATCCTATTTTCTGCGCAACGCGCTTATACAGTAACCTTTGTTCCGGAAAATTTTCCGTGAACAGTGTTGATAATGCTGTTCTCCTCATCAAGAGCAAATACCATCATCGGCATTTTCTGCTCCAGACACATAATAGAAGCTGTAAGATCCATAGCTGCAAGCTTCTTGTCAACAACCTCCTGAATAGAGATCTCATCATACTTCACAGCGTCAGGATTTACCTTCGGATCGCTGTCATAAATACCATCAACTGCCTTCGCCAGAAGAATCGCATCGGCCTCGATCTCAACTGCACGAAGAACCGTAGCTGTATCAGTAGAGAAGTACGGATGTCCTGTACCGCCTGCAAAGAATACCAGCTTGCCCTGTGCAAAGCTCTCTTCTACGCTGTCCTTGGAATACAGTCTGGTAAATGCACCACATGCAAATGGTGTATAAATCTCAGTCTTCATACCTGTATATCTGCAAAGGTCAGATACATAAATACAGTTCATAATGGTAGCAAGCATACCGATCTGGTCTGCCTTGTTACGGTCTATCGTCTCACTGGTACGTCCTCTCCAGAAGTTTCCACCGCCGATCACAATGCCGATCTGTACTCCTTCATCAGAAATTGCCTTGATCTGCTTCGCTACTGCAAGAACAGTCGCCTCGTCAAATCCTGTTTTCTTCGGTCCGGCAAGAGCCTCACCGCTTAATTTTAATAAAACTCTTTTCATTTCCATGCTTTTATCCTGCCTTATTTTTATTCTTTTATTTTACCATACTCCGGCAACAACCTCATTTCCGCTGTCATCAACAGTGGTAGAAACTGTGAAAGAGTCATAATAATGATATCCTGTCTCTCCTGTCTCCGGCTCATTCTCATAATCACTTCCGTTAGCCTCTCCCAGTGCTGCAACCAGACTGGAAAGCGGCTGTCCGATATACTGTTTCGCCTTATCTGCACTGGAATCATCCGGTGCAGTATTACTGCCGCCACTATTATCCGGAGTACTTGTAGGCTGCGGTGCAGATGTAGGTGCAGCAGTGGAATCTGACTGCTGCGGCGCAGATGTAGGCGTTGGTGCTGTATCCGTTTCCTGAGAATCATCCTCAGAACTGTCTTCGCTGTCATCAAGACCAAGACGCGCCATCACTTCACTCAGGGTAGAAGTTTCTGTCTTGCTCGTTCCTGTCAGATAAGTAGCATAAGGAATTCCATCCTCAGCAGTTCCATCCATATGAAGAGTGATCTTTGAAATTGTCTTCAGCGGAAGCTTACGGAAATAACAATCTGTATAATCCTCGTCCTCATACGTGATCCGGATGTCATAGCTTGTCACCGCATTTCCATCTGCATCCTTCTCGTCCGGCTCATAATAGTAAAGAGCCTTGTCGCCATCATTCAAAGTAAACAATCCATTGATCAGCTCTGTGCCCCAGTCATCATCGTCATCCGTAGTCGGACGAATGTAAAGTCCCTTCACAGCAGCTCCGGTACCGTTCACAAGAATCAGCTTGGAAGCTGTGGAAGTCTTATCACCAATCACATTCTTGATATCTGCATCATCAGATTTCTGCATATCTACCAGGGAACTGTCATCACTTGAAGCTGTATCTGTATTCTCAGCAGGAGCCACGGTTACCTGGCCATCCTTGCCTGTATCTTCAGTCTGTTTCTTGCCACATCCAGCTGCTGCCAAAGCAGTGACCAAAAGTGCTGCAAGAATCACATAACGTTTTTTCATAATCTATATTCCTCCCACAAAATGGAATTAAACTCCTCTAATATCCAGTTTTTGTTCTCCATTATTATTACAGAGTATGACAGACTTGTCAACCGAACGTGGGATGATTTCATACAATTTTTAAACTTTTCGTTACTGTTCACTCCGTTCACAGTAACACGCTTCGCGATGCACAGAAATCATGCTTTGCACGATTTCGCGCCGCAACTCTCGGTTTTCTTTTCCCCATTCTCTCTGGTGCCTTCACCGGGAAGGAAGATCCTGCGTACTTCTTCTGTGAACAAAAAGAGCCAGGGACAGTTTTCTCTATCTCTGACTCAAATAGTTTTTGACAACATGTCTCAATGTTTAAAACCCGGCGTCTCTTCGCTCTTTACGCATATCCCTGCGGAGCAGAGCTGCCTCATGGCGACCTTTCTCTGCTTCTGTGTGGATAATAAGGCCGGGGATTCGGGTAGGACGCTCATTCTTATCCACAGCTACCATCACAGAAAAAGCACGGTTTACCAGGTAACGCATTCCATCACCGCGCTCCACATAGGAATCAATTTCCACTTCCATGGAGGTATTTCCCACATAGGTCACATAGCCGATCATCACAAGGATCTCGCCCTCGTAAACGGGCTCCTTAAACTGCAGATTATCTACAGCTGCAGTTGTGACACGGTAAGTCCCGCAATGACGCATAGCAACCACGCCAGACACCTCATCCACCCACTGCATCAGCATTCCTCCAAACAATCTGCCGCCGGCATTTAAGTGCTGGTGCATGATCAGATGAACCTGCTCCGTTCTGGAATCCTCTACGGTTTTCATCAGGCGGTTTTCTTTTGTTGTTTCCTTTGCTTCCTGTATTTTCTCTTTTGTTTTCTCTTTTATTTTCTCTTCCATAGCCAACCTCTTTTTACTGTTTTCATGCTGCCTGTACAGCGAATATTAAATAAATACCATATTGACCTGTCTGACTTTTTATATGCTGCATCTTTACAGCTGATCCCCTATAAATGTTTAACAGAAATTTACGAAAGCCGGGAATTTTTCATCATAAAAATCCCCAGCTCCCATTGTTTTTAATATAAATTCTTCACCTTGAAATCACGCTCTGCTTCTCGTCTCTGATCTTTCTTAGCGATATCCTGACGTTTGTCATACAATTTCTTACCTCTTGCCATACCAATTTCCACCTTCACAAGGCTGTCCTTGAAATAGACCTTGATTGGCACAAGGGTAAGACCTTTTTCCTTCAGTTTGGCTTCCATCTTGTTGATCTCACTGCGGTGAAGGAGAAGTTTACGGATACGAAGGGGATCTTTATTGAAAATATTGCCTTTTTCGTATGGGCTGATGTTCATTCCATAGATATAAACCTCCCCATTCTGAATCCGCACAAAAGATTCCTTGACGCTGCATTTTCCCATACGCAGGGATTTTACTTCTGTTCCTGCCAGGGCAATTCCTGCCTCATACGTGTCTTCTATAAAATAATCGTGAAATGCCTTTTTATTATTTGCAATCAGTTTGATTCCTGGTTTCTTTGCCATAAGTTCCTCCCTATATGGATTTCCGCCTGCAGGCGGGCGTTCAAAACAAAGGGTTGCTGTTCTAGAGCGTAGTTTCTATGCATCGCAAAGCGTGTTTTTGATCGCAGAATGAACAGTAACTTCTAATTACCACTCTTGCTCCTCTGCCAGAACAAAATCCACAGTCTTCAGCATGGTATCTGCGTCCGCAACTCTCACACGCACCTTCTGTCCCAGTGCAAACACCTTGTGTGTCACATCGCCGATCAACTCGTAAGCATCCTGATCAAAGGTGTAGTAATCATCCCTCAGTGTATTTACATGAACCAGTCCCTCTACCGTATTTGGAAGTTCCACATAGAAGCCCCAGCCAGTAACACCGGAAATGATTCCTTCAAATTCTTCCCCAATATGGTAAGACATATATTCTGCTTTTTTCAGCTTGTCAGATTCTCTCTCTGCTTCGTCCGCCCGGCGCTCACACACACTGGACTGGCGTGCCACATCTTCCAGAATCTCTTTATAATGCTCTGTTTTTCCCTCTCTTTCCAGACGTCCCCGAAGCTTATCCTTAATAATCCTGTGAATCTGAAGATCCGGATAACGACGGATTGGAGAAGTAAAATGGCAGTAATATTTCGCTGCAAGTCCAAAATGGCCGCTGCATTCTGTAGTATACTTCGCCTGTTTCATGGTTCGAAGAGTAAGGCGGCTGATCTGTGGCTCATTTGGAAGTCCCTCAATGCTCTCCAGAATAGTCTGGATCTCCTTCGGGGTAATCTCCTGTCCATGCTTCTGCACCGGCACTCCCTGATTATGAAGAAGTGTGAGAAGGCTCTCCACTTTCTCGGGATCCGGTGTCTCATGGGTACGGTAAACAAACGGCATATCATCCCTGCAGCACTCCTCTGCCACAGTCTCATTTGCCATAAGCATGAAATCCTCAATGATCCTTGTTGCCACATTTGCCTCATATGGCTTAATGTCAATGGCTCTTCCTGCTGCATTTAAGATAATCTTGCTCTCCGGAAAATCAAAATCAATGGAGCCTCTGTGATGGCGGTTTCCACGAAGGATTTCAGAAAGCTCTTTCATCAGGAAAAACATGGGAACAAGTTTTTCATAGCGTTTCTTTGCCTCTTCGTCAGTATCCTCCAGAATGTTTTTCACATCTGTATAATTCATTCTCTCATCTACACAGATCACAGTCTCTGCAATCTTATGGGAAATCATATTTCCTTTTTTGTCAATATCCATAAGACAGCTTAAAGTAAGACGATCCTGCCCCTGGTTCAGAGAACAGATTCCGTTGGAAAGCCGTACCGGAAGCATGGGAATTACGCGGTCTGCCAGATATACACTGGTTCCCCGCTTCAACGCCTCACGGTCAAGGGCACTTCCTCCCTGTACATAATTGCTTACATCTGCAATGTGAACACCAAGATGATAGATGCCATTCTCCTTTGTCAAAGTAACTGCATCATCCAGATCCTTGGCGTCTTCTCCGTCAATGGTGACGGTCTGAAGATGGCGAAGATCCAGTCGGCCATCCCTGTCAGCATCCAGAACATGATCCGGTACACGGTCAGCCTGACGGATTACTTTATCCGGAAATTCGCTTGGAATGCCAAAGCTTTTTACAATGGCAAGGATATCTGTTCCAGGTGCACGGCAGCTTCCCAGATTCTCTACGATCTTACCTTCCGGATTGCGGTTCTTGCTTCCGTAGCTGGTGATTTCCACCACTACCTTATCCCCGTCCTTGATTCCCTGGGAATCTTTTCTCGGAATAAATACGTCCCTGGAAAATTTAGGATTGTCGCTTACCACAAAACCAAAGTCACGGCTGTTCTCGTAGGTTCCCACGATCTGGGTCATACCTCTTTCCAGAACTTTTACTACAATTCCCTCACGGCGTTTGCCTTCCTGCGGCTCTTTTGTGATTATAACACGAACCTTATCCTGGTGCATAGCCGTTCCGGTACAATCTTCCGGAATAAATACGTCGTTGTCTTCCCCCTCGATTTCCACGAATCCAAAGCCCTTGGGATGACCGATAAAGGTGCCTTCCACAGATGGACTGTCCGGATATTCATTGTACTTATCTTTTCCCCTGCCGTAACGATCGTCGGGCTTGCGGTGATCATACTTTCCAGCCTGCTTATCATTATATTTCTTATCGGAATGTTTCTCATCTTTCTTCCCGGTACGTCTCTCGGAGCTTTCTTCTGTATATTTCCCGGAACGTTTACCCGAAAACTTCTCGTCACGTTCTTCTCTTTTTCCTCGCTGCTTCTCTTTCCCGCGCTTTCTTCCAGTTACTTTGGAATAACGTCCCTTGGAATCCAGGTCAGCCTTTCCCTCTGCTACCAGATCATCCAGAACACGGTACAGATCTTTCTTCTCGTCCTTTGAAAGGCGCAGAAGACCTGCAATTTCCCGGAAACGCATAGGCTGGTACACTGGATTACCAAGAAGCTCCATCATAAATTTTTTTCGTTTGTCAAATTCTCTGTCTTTACTCAATTTGTCTCCTTCTTAATACCTGCACACGCAAGCTGCTCTATTAAAATCGCACGCACAGACTGTAATTATCACGAAACTTTCCTACCATCTTTCCATAATTTCCTATTATCAGGAAAGAATCCTGCAAAGCAGGATTTTCCGCTTACATAAAAAACACTCTTGCGATCAGATCAACAAGAGTGTTTCCCACTTTATTCTTAGAAATTCAGGTTCAATACAACTGCCAGTACAAAGAACAAAACTCCCATAACTGTAGTTGCCTTAACAAGACCGCCCTCCATGGAACGTCCTTTGTTCTTACCCCAGTATGTGTCTGCAGCTCCGGCGATCGCACCAAGCCCCTGTGACTTACCTTCCTGCATAAGGACTACTACGGTAAGGGCAATACAATCTATAACAAAAAGAATTGTTAAAATCGTTCTTAAAATCTGCACGTGGTTACACCTCCTAATCAACTAGGAGATATTGTACCATAGCCAGCATTTGATTTCAACTCCTTTTTATCTTGAATTTGGACAAATTACGCTATCGTTTTTTTCAGGGTCAGGCAAACGGATTCTCATACATCGACAGTCTGCCAAGCTGCTCATGGATTCTCAGAAGCTGATTATACTTGGCATTTCTATCTGAACGACATGGTGCACCAGTCTTGATCTGCCCCGCACCAGTTGCCACTGCAAGATCTGCAATAAAGGAATCCTCCGTTTCACCGGAGCGGTGGGAAATAACAGAGCGATAACCCGCCCGTGCAGCCAGTTCTACTGCCTCCAGAGACTCTGTCAGGGTTCCGATCTGATTTACCTTGATCAGGATTGCATTTGCTGTTCCAAGCTTTATTCCACAGGACAGCCGTTTGATATTTGTCACAAAAAGGTCATCCCCAACCAGCTGTACACGGCTTCCAAGCCGCTCCGTCATAGCTTTCCAGCCCTCCCAGTCATCCTCCTGCAGTCCGTCCTCTATAGAAACAACAGGAAATTCATCCAACAGATTTTCGTAATAACGGATCATTTCATTAGAATCCCGGATTACTTCTTTTCCAGTCATCTTACTCTCCCCAGGAAAATAGTAACCATCTTTTTCTCCGTCATATAATTCACTGGCTGCCGCATCAATGGCAATGCCAATATCTTTTCCCGGCTCATATCCGGCGTTCTTCACAGCCTCAAGGATCAATTCCAGAATCTCCCTGGAATCCTTCAGATCCGGTGCAAAACCACCCTCATCGCCCACTGCTGTAGACAGATTTTTCTTTTTTAAAAGAATCCTCAGTGACTGATAAATCTCCACACACATGCGGATTCCCTCTGAAAAACAGGAAGCCCCAACTGGCATGATCATAAACTCCTGAAGATCCACTGTATTGTCCGCATGCCGCCCGCCATTCAAAATATTCATCATTGGTACTGGCATCCTGTTCGCATGACAGCCTCCGATATACTGATAAAGCGGAATCCGAAGTGCCATAGCGGCTGCCCTCGCCACCGCCATAGAAACACCAAGAGTGGCATTCGCCCCAAGATTGCTTTTATTGTCCGTACCATCTGTCTGGATCAGAAGAGAATCAATATAGGTCTGATCCAGTGCATTTTCTCCCAGAATTGCCTCCGAGATTTTCGTGTTTACATTATCCACTGCTTTTTGTACACTAAGACCTTTATAATTTCCTTTATCGCCGTCTCTTAGCTCCAGTGCTTCGAATTTTCCTGTGGACGCGCCGGATGGAACTGCTGCACGGCCTGTATATCCATTGATTCCAATAACGCCTTCTCCAACTGTCACTTCTACCTCCACAGTAGGATTACCTCTGGAATCCAGAATTTGTCTTGCGTGAATCTTCCGAATAGGCAAATACCGTAACATTTCCTTACCTCCTAAAGATTGATAACGGTAGTTTTTCCAACTATTCAGAGTTCTATGCAGGATTTCAGATTCTGTTTCTGCCTGAAGTGCTCAATGAACCTCAGAAATGGAATTAAATCCCTTATTTCTCAGACATGCCTCCACCTCACTGATATCCGGTACGTGGAGAACCATGATCGGAAGTCCGGTAGCACGGTTGAAAGACAGATACAGATAATCAATATTGATGTTGCTCTCCTGGAGACTGAGAAGCAGTTTGTTCAGATTACCAACCTCATCCTTTACCTCGATTCCAAGAACATCACTAAGCTTACAGATAAAACCAGCCTTTGTCAGCGCTTCTAACGCCTGCTCAGGTTTGGAAACAACCATACGTATAATTCCATATTCAGCACTGTCATTGGTAACAGAACCAAGGATATTAATATCCTCCTCCAGGAGGATTCCAGTCACCCGCTGCATTTTTCCTTTGATATTTTCCGCAAAAATCGATAATTGTTTCAGCATTTTCTTATTCCTTTCCATATTTCAATAACAATATTAACATTTTAATCATAAAAGAAACTAAGATGCCACTCGGGCAGATAATTTTCTTTCACAAAACAGACATTTCGCCTGTCGGCAACATTACTATCTATTCACTATATATAAATCAGCTCTTTATTTCTCAACAGGAACCTCAATCAGTTCCTTAGGAGAATGTGCCAGATTGCGGCAGCCGTCTTCCGTTACCACTACCATATCCTCAATACGAACCCCTCCGAAACCAGGTACATAAATACCAGGTTCAACTGTCTCGATCATATTGGCTTTCAGAATGGTATCGTCAGAGGGAGAGAGGCGCGGACTTTCATGGATGAAAAGACCTACACTGTGACCAAGTCCGTGACCAAAACAGTCACCATAACCAGCCTCTGTAATAATATCTCTCGCAACCTTATCCACACTCGCTCCGCTTACACCAGCCTTTACTGCTGCAAGACCGGCCAGCTGTGCTTTTAATACAACATTGTAAATTTCTTTCTGTTTATCGCTTGCTTTTCCGAGGACAAAGGTACGTGTCATATCGGAGCAGTATCCCTTGTATTTACAGCCAAAATCACAGGTAACAAAATCCCCTTCCTCCAGCTTCTTATATCCTGGAATTGCGTGAGGCATGGAAGAATTCAGACCGGAAGCGATGATCGTGTTAAAGCTTAAATCCTCTGCTCCCTCTTTTTTCATCAGGTATTCCAGTTCTGCCGCAGCTTCCAGCTCTGTCATTCCTGGTTTCACGATTTTCAAAAATTCTGCAAATGCTTTGTCCCCGATTTCTTCGGCTCTTGCCAGATACTCCAGTTCTTCCTCAGTCTTAACCTGGCGAAGATCATCGATTCTGCTGCCAAGAGGTATCCATGTCTGAACCGGCAGTTCCTTTCTGAGCTTATCAAAATCACAGCAAAGCATGGACTGATCCTCATATCCCATATGGAAATCGCCACTTACATTCTCCTTCTCCATGCACTCCTTCAGAATCGTCTGACGGTTATGCCCACGGCACTCTTCGATTACTGTGAAATCGCTCTCCTTACCGGCCTGCTCCGTATAACGGGAATCTGTGATCAGCACCTTCTGGGCTGCTGAAATATATAAAGCGCCCTCGCCGCCACGAAAACCGCTTACATGTCGCATGTTATACGGATCTGTGATCACAAGGGCCTTCAGTTTCAATTCATCAAGAATTGCATTTAACATCTTCGCTTCCTCCTCATCTTCTGTCATACAGCTTCCCAGCACTTTATCACGTTGAAAAGCCATATTCTTTATAGTTTCATCATACCACATTATACGCGGAAATATTGTCTGAATTTTCAATTATTTTCGCATATATAAACTTTTTATTTTATATAAAATAATATTTTTTCAAATTATTTATTGACAAACTGGAAGTAATCTGTTATAGTAAGTTCATAAAACAAAAGGAACTTAAAAATAAAAACAAAAAGGAGTGAGACCACCGAAAACATAAGTTCATTACTTATAATCTAAGAAAGAGAGGTACGGACCACCAGAAGCATAACGAAACATCTTAATTTTTAACACTTTAAGAAAAGCGAGGTACAGTCCACCAAGAACGTAAGCCTTAATTCCAATTGTTTTAAACGCATAATATATTCGGAAAGAGAGGTACATTCCATTGGATATGGATCAGATTTAAGTCACCAGTAAACGTCGATGCTGGTGGCTTAATTAATGCCTGGATTTTCCTTTCATTTTCAGGCAGCTGCCTTGCCCTTATTCGCATGATTTTTCAAACACGCTCTGGCATAAAGCTTTTATTTTCTCATATATCTGTAAAAAAATACCCGTGAGGTTTTCTCTTCATGAAATTTCCCATTTTTTCTTTTCCAGCACTGAAGGAAAAATTCTCTTCGCATATTTCCTCTTTTTGCTCGAAAAATCGCCCTGCGATCAAAGACTTTCTCCACTACGCCGGCGTTCCTCTTCTCTTCGCCCTATCCTTTCTGGCTGGTTCTGCCGCCCGGGTGATCGTCCAACATTTTTCGCCCCCGGAAGCAGTCGCTACTTCATCAGACTGCGCAAGCTGGGGACTCAGTTTCCAGGAAGAAGGAAAACGTCCTGTAGGAAATGCTTCCATCCAAGATCTTGCTTCCTATAACGCCTACTTTGCAAAGGATACCCAGGAGAAAATACTCTATCTTACTTTTGACTGTGGCTATGAAAATGGCAATACACCGCTGCTTCTTAATGCATTGAAAAAACACAATGTAAAAGCAACTTTTTTCGTTGTTGGAAATTTCATAAGAGATAATGGAGATCTGATAAAAGAAATGGTTCAGGAAGGACATATTGTAGGAAATCATACCCTCTCTCACCCGGATATGTCCGGGATTTCTTCTCTGAATGATTTCAGGAAACAGCTGGAGGGCGTGGAAAATCTATATAAAGAAACGACCGGAGAATCCATGACGAAATTCTACCGGCCGCCTCAGGGAATTTACAGTACAGCAAATCTGTCCATGGCAAAGGAACTGGGGTATAAAACCTTCTTCTGGAGTCTTGCCTACGTGGACTGGTATCAGGATAAACAGCCAACCAGAGAGGAAGCCTTCGATAAGCTTCTCACACGAATCCACCCAGGGGCAATTGTCCTGCTGCACAATACTTCTTCCACAAATGGACAGATTCTGGATGAACTGCTGACCAAATGGAAAGAAATGGGATATACATTTGGAACGCTCAATGATTTCTGAATTTTTGCTATCCTGGAGCGTGTCTGAAAAAAGGCTTTCGTTATCTGTTATTTCCAAAATAAATAACCGCCTGTACTCCAGGACCAGTATGAATTCCAATAATCGGGCTCATTGGCATAATAATAACCTGAGCCTGTGGTACAGCTTCCAGGATAGCAGCCTTCTCTTTCTCAGCCTGCTCAGCAGCATCACCGTGACAGATAAATACATAAGGATGCTCCTCATTTAATCCGGAGCTGATATACTTGGAAACGATCGTATTCATAGCAGCCTTGGAGCCACGTACCTTCTCCGGGATTGCCAGAGTTCCATCCTCCACAATACGAAGAATCGGTTTAATCTTCAGCTTACCGCCGATCCAGGCGATTGTGGGGGAAATACGTCCGCCGCGTTTCAGAAAATCAAGATCATCTACTGTAAACCAATGGCAGATGTAGAGGCGATTCTCCTCTAGCCATGAAGTATTCTCCTCCAGGGACATTCCCTTATTCTGATTTTCTGCTGCCAGGATCACCAGGATTCCCTGTCCTCCTGTCGCGGCAAGAGAATCCACGCAGGAAATCTTACGCTCCGGGTACGCTTCCATTAGATCAGCAGCTGCAATGCGAGAGCTCTGCCATGTAGAAGTCAGTCCTCCAGAAAGGGAAATATAAAGAATATCCTTGCCCTCTTTCAGAAACGGTTCAAAACAATCGGTATATGTAGCCGGGGAAATCTGGGAAGTACTTCCGGTTCCACCTGCACGAAGCTTGTCATAAAAATCCCTGCTGTCCCAGTTTCCCGGATTCCTGTGCGGACACCCCTCTCCGTTTAACTGGTATACCATAGGAATCAGATGAATCTGACCCTTATCTAAAATGTCTGCCGGAATATCTGCAGATGTATCTGTTATGATCACATAATCACTCATACTTGGTTCTCCTCATTTAATTGGCAATTCCTTATACCGTAATCGGTTAAGTGCTCCCATTATAGCATACTTCTTTTATGACGTGTGTGTTTTTTTACATTTTTGGTACTTTTGTAACGTTTTCCACAGAGCATGTTGGAAAAGCATTCCCGCGATCTGCACGCCCCACTTTGCGATATATTTCGTCCGAATTCGGTTGCCGTAGCCCGCTACGGCGCCCTCATCCTGGCAAAATTTCCCACAAATTGTGACGCACATCTTGCAGAAAGCCTTTTTCAGATACGCTCTAACGGGCTACAATTATTTTTTGCAGCGTCTTTTTTACTGCCGTATACTTTTTTTCCGGAACTGGAAGTTCCCGTCCTCCTGTTACAGTCATTTTAAATCTGCGGATAGAATGGACATGTGCCGGGTTTACCATGTAACTCTCGTGGCACTTCAGAAACAGGTTCCCATAACGTTTTTCCAGAGTTTTCAGGCTTTCTGTAGACTCAAACTCCTGATCCAGAGTATGGATCACCGTATGATTGCCGAGACTTTCCACATAGATCACACGCGACCAATTCAGATAAAGAATGGACTTATCAATTCCTTTCACGTAAATCCGCTCTGATCTGGTCTCTCCTGTAAGGACAAACTTACGATAATTCTCATCATAATGTACCGGATAAATACCATCCCTCTCATCATACTGAATTGCATTTGAAATAAAAATCACACGTATCTTCGGCACACCTTTTTGCTCCACCCAGGTAAACTGCATACGCTGATTTACCCGACTTGCACTGTTGTCCGGCCAGATCGTATCTACCAGCATAAAAGTCATGATCTCTGCCACCGTACTGCTTGTAGTGGCAAGCGGCAGCACCGTCAGATTATTCAGAGAAAACTTCAGTTCGTGTTTCTCAGCGTGAAAAGCATCTACCAGATTTTTTCTTCCGCGGATCACCTGCTTGTCTGCAGGTCCTATCCAAAGAACATCCTCATGACAAGAGTTCAAAAAAGGCTCTATCTCATTGTTATAATATAAATTCAAAAGCTCTGCTGTCCGGTCTCCAATTTTCTGTATGTTCATCTTCTGTCGCTCCTATTTATGCTGGTAATAAAAAACTGCCACCTGTGTACGGTCACGCAACTGCAGTTTTTCCAGAATCATGCTCAGATAATTCCGCACGGTTCCTTCACTCAGGAAAAGCTCTGCCGCAATCTCCTTATTGCTGTATCCATTTGCGATCAGCTCTATCATCTCAAATTCTCTCTCATTAATGTCATATTTTCCATAATCAAACTTCCTTTCTCCCTGCAAAAGGTCTGGAATCCTGGAAACTATTTCTGTCCCAAATACTGTCTGCCCACAGTAAACCGCCCGAAGTGCAGGCAGAATACTGCCGTAATCCTGCTTCAGAAGATATCCCTTTGCACCAAGACGCAGGGCTTTTACTATGTATTCGTCATCGGAAAAAGTGGTAAGAAGCAGAATATTTGCCTTTGGATACCTGGACAAAATACTCCGGGATGCTTCCAGACCGTCCATTTTCTCCATTCGAATATCCATAAGGAGCACATCCGGCTCATACCTTTCATAAAGCTCACAGGCCTCTTTTCCGTCTGCTCCAGTCGCTAACACTTCCACATCCTCATTCACTTCCAGAATGGTTTTCAAAGCACCCGCCACCAGGCAGTCATCGTCTACAATTATTATTTTCATTTCTTACTCCTGCTTTTCTTTCATTTCCGGAATACATTCAAAAAATATTTTTCATAATCTGTATGCCCGCTTTACTGTATCTTTATCGGAATCCACCTCAACCACATTTGGGTATTGTAATAAAAATCCGGAATCCCTTATCCGTAAAAATCTGTATGGTTCCACCCAGGGCATTTACCCTTTCTTTCATATTTACAATTCCAATACCGGATTTTTCCGGATCATAAAAAGTATTTGTCCCATTATCCTCTATACAAAGCTGGTACAGTCCCGGATGCTCCCGAAGGATCAGCTGCACCTTCGTGGCGTTGCTGTGCTTCATAATATTTGCGAAGGCCTCTTTGGTAATACTGATAAAACAGTATTTCACCTCCCTTGGAACCTCTCTTGTCATATCATAAACCATCTGCACCGAACAAAATGTAAACTCATGAACCAGGCTCTTTTCCACTTCTTCTAAATTTACTGCTTCATCGTGAAGGTCATGGACACTATTTCTGATGCTGTTCATAGCATGGTTCAGGGAATCCTCCAGATTTTTCAGTATGGCGGTCATCCCGGGATCTTTATTTATGGTCTTTGCAGCCCCTACCATAAGGATTGAACGTGAAAGTACATGTCCCACATTATCGTGGATTTCCCTGGCGATCCGGTTTCGTTCCTTTAAGGTAGCATTATAGATCTCATAATCCTGTTTTTCCTGCAAAGCTTTATTTTTCTGAGACAAAAGCAGGTTTCGCTCCTTGGAATCATCCTGGATCCTTCGCAGCTTCTCTTCCAGAATCTGACTCTTTGCAGTATTTCTCTCCATAAAAAACGCCAGTAAAAATCCAAATACACCGGTCATTGCAAAAAAGCCCATGTTTTCCCTGCTTTCAGGTATTTTCCAGAGAAAAAACATCACTGCTACTGCTGCCAGCCCCCTCATTTTTTCATGAAAAAGCAGATAAAAAAGACATGGATAAAAGATAAAGGTCTCTGGAACAGCCAGTCCCAGAAATCCGAACAAAATGTAAAGGATTAGCTGCAATGCCTTCTTTCTCACCGCATATCCACAACAGATCACACTTACACAGCTCAAAAAAGCGATCAGAAAGCCCGCCCCTGGCGGCAGAAAAAAAAGTGACAGAAAGCTATAAAATACCAGCAATCCACAGTCCCAAAAGTGCCCCACTCTGCCACCTTCTTTCTCATTTTTTCCAAATACTGCTGTTCACTCTGTAACCGGTAATTTTCAAATATTTAACCTGTTTTTTTACATATATGCCTTACAGACATTTCCCTTATTATAGTATAACTGACCTTGCGCTGTAAAGAAGGTTCTGCGCTTTATGACATTACGGTTTACTAGTACATCGAATATTAAATTTCGATATACTAGTAATGTTCCGCGAAGTGTTTTTGTGAATGAAGCAAACTGTGATTTTATGACATTTGTCATGTGAAGGCCGTGACATCTGACACTTGGCGATTTTCCCTTATTCCGTTATACTAAAGTGTGTTTGAAAAAGCATTCCTACAATCTGCATGCTCCACTTTGCGGTATATTTCGCCCGAATTCAGTTGCCGTAGCCCGCTACGGCGCTCTCATTCAGGCAAAATCTCCCACAAATAGTGACGTACATCTTGCCGAAAGACTTTTTCAAACACGCTCTAAACTTATGATACAGCTACTATACGGGGAAAACCCGAAGGAGGAAAAGCGTGTCCACAAACATTGTTCAAATAGAAAATCTGGTAAAAAGATATGGGGACCTGGTGGCACTTGATCACCTGAACCTGAGTATTTCGGAAGGAGAGGTTTTTGGTCTTCTTGGTCCCAATGGCTCCGGAAAGACTACCGCTATCAATTGTATGCTTTCTCTTCTCAAATACGACAAAGGCAGCATTCATATTTTCGGAGAAGAAATGCGTCCTGACAATTACAAAGTAAAACAGCAGATTGGAATCGTGCTGCAGAATGTGGCTGTTTTTGACGAACTGACTGTCTATGAAAACATTGATTATTTCTGTGGGCTTTATGTCCCGGATAAGAGGAAAAGAAAAGAACTGGTGGAAGAAGCCATTACCTTTACCGATCTTAACGATTACCGGAAAATGCGTCCAAAGAAGCTCTCAGGCGGTCTTCTCCGCCGACTGAATATTGCTTGCGGAATTGCTCATAAGCCTCGCCTGATCATTATGGACGAACCAACAGTAGCCGTTGACCCCCAGAGCCGGAACAAAATCCTGGAAGGCATTCAGAAGCTGAATGAACAGGGTTCCACCATCATTTACACTTCCCATTATATGGAAGAAGTGGAGCAGATCTGTACACGGATCGCAATTATGGATCACGGTCATGTAATTGCCTCCGGCACAAAAGAGGATCTGAAAAAAATGATCAAAACCGGCGAGACCATTACTATTGAGGCCATTCCTCTTACCTCGGAGAATCTGGCTGACATCCGGACTCTTCCCCACGTCTTTGACCTGCATTACGAGGAACAGATTCTCACTGTACGGTGCACAGGTGCCCGCCACAACCTGATCCGGCTTCTCAATTACCTGCAGAGCCAGGATATTTCCTTTGGTCAGGTTTCCTCTGAGCTGCCTACTTTAAATGACGTATTCCTGGAAATCACAGGGAAACAGCTGCGAGATTAAGGAGGACTGCCATGCTGCATTTGATCAAATATAATCTTCTTGTAAAGCTGAAAAATTTTGCCACCACTTTCTGGCCGCTTATTTTTCCAATTCTTCTTGGAACTATGTTCTATTTTGCTTTTGGAAATATTGATGATGCTGATTTCGAAACTGTACAGGTTGGAATCGTAAAAGAGGAAGGCGCTGATACGTTGTTTCTTATGTTTCTGGATCAAATTGAAAACAACGGAAATCATCTGATTGCTGCTCAGGAATTATCTGAATCAGCTGCACTTACCAAGCTGGAAAATGAAGAAATTTCCGGTATCTATCAGGTGGGAAGCTCCCCTTCTCTTACAGTAGCTTCCAACGGAATCCCCCAGAGCATCCTTCAGTCCATTTTGTCCGGCTACGAAACCGGAAAAAGCACCATCCGCACTATAGTCCGCACACATCCATCCGGTCTGTGGGACGGAATCCGGCAGATGCTAAATCAACAGGAAACACTTACTGAAGTTTCACTTGGCGGACAGACTATTAACGGAAGTGCACAGTTTTTCTATGCATTGATTGCAATGACCTGCCTCTATGGCTGTTTTATCGGATTTGGCTCTGCCATAACTCTTCAGGCCAATCTCACAGCACTTGCCGCACGACGCTGCGTCACTCCAACGCATAAACTGAAGCTGATTCTTTCAGAGCAGATTGCTTCTTTTTTGCTTGGCTATTTCGATGTGATCGTGTTGCTGATCTATCTTCGCTATATTTTAAAGCTGGATTTTCAAGGAAAAATCGGGCCCATGCTGCTTATTTCTTTTTTCGGATCCCTGATCGGGGTTTCTATTGGAATTTTTGTAGGTAGTCTTGGAAAAATAAAAGAAGGGGGAAAGATTGGTATTATTCTTGGTTTTTCCATGGTCTGCAGCTTTTTATCAGGACTTATGAACAATACCATGAAGGATCTGGTAGAAAAAAATATGCCTGTTATTAACCGGATCAATCCAGCAGCACTTATTTCTGATGCTTTTTACTGCATCAATGTGTATGACGATATGAGCCGCTATTACCGCAACCTGTTCACTCTTGCAGTGATGAGCATAATATTAGTGACTGCTTCATTTTTACTGATCCGGAGGGAAAGCTATGATAGTATTTAAATGTTACATGAAAATTTTAAGACAGAATGTGACGCTGGTCATTATATATCTTGGTATTTTCTTTTCTGTGGCTCTTGTCATGCAGATGGCCGCTGGAAAAAGTGAAGACAGCCTTTATGCAAATACCAGCATTGATATTGGAGTGGTAAAGGAAGATCAAGGCGTTCTGGCTCAGGGATTTGTGGATTATCTTAACACGATTCACAATGTAATTCCTATGAAAAATAATCCGGAAGTACTTCAGGAAAATCTCTTTTACCGTAATGTGGAGTATATTGTGCAGATTCCTGATGACTTTTACGAGGCTTGTATTCAAGGAAATCAGCCACTGAAGGTCACCAAGGTTCCAGGATCCTACAGCTCCTATTATGTTGACCAGCAGATCAGCAGTTATATCAGTACCATCCGGACTTATGTTGCTGCCGGTTTTTCCCAGGAGGAAGCCGTTCAGGCAGTAAAAACCGAAGTTCATAAACCGGTCACCAAGATTTCCTCTGATTCTGCAAGCAGTGATCTGGTTCCTTACACTTATTATTTTCGTTATATTCCTTATCTTTTTCTGGGAGCTCTTTGCTATACCATGGGATATATTCTTATGGCTTTCAAAAAGGGAGATATTCAGAAACGGATGGAAGCCTCTGCTATTTCAGTGAGGCGTCAGTCCCTCCAGGGATTGCTGGCAATGGGAGTGATCGGTGCCATTCTGTGGCTTCTTGGAATCCTGGGTGTTGTGCTGATGTATGGAAATAGCTTTTGGAATTCTGAACTTCGTGGCTATTATATTGCAAATACATTACTTATGTTAGTAGTTTCACTGTCACTCTCTTACCTGATTGGAATGTTTATTCCAAACAGCAATATTTTAAGCGGCGTAGCCAATATTGTTTCTCTTTCCATGTGCTTTCTCTGTGGTGTCTTCGTCCCTATGAGCGTAATGGACGAATCTGTTCTGAAAGTCGCCAAGTTTCTGCCAGTGTACTGGTATGAGCAGGTAAATGAAATTCTAAGCCGGCATCATTCCCTGACTCCGGAGCTTCTTGGAAAGGTACGTCTTGATATGGGAATCGAGGTGCTGTTTGCAGTTGTGTTTGTGTGTCTGATTCTGGCAGTTTCAAGGTATCGAAAAGAGGGGTGATCCCCTCTTTTCTGCACAGCCAAAATTTTTAAGGTTAATAACCTATTTATTATTTTTATAAAACAAATATGATTCACAGAACTATCCACAAGCAGTCAGACCATTTACGTTATAATCTTCTTAGCAGCAAACGTAAGTCAGCTGAAATTATCACTTCTCAAGTAGAATACAATATATTCTACACATGATTCTACTATTTTATCAATAAATCAATAGAAATGAATTAAGAACAAGTCAAACAGGTCATATCTTTCTAAAAACTAGGAATCATTCCTAGTTGACATCATAGGTGACATCGTTAGAAAATTCCACGAAATAGAAAATGCCGGAAACCAAGTAAAATCAAGGCTTCCGGCGATCAAGGAAACAGGGGATGAGAGAATCGAACTCCCACCAAAGGTTTTGGAGACCCCTATCATAC